>Ga0222652_1000457_pt1 | contig 17295 bp, 13 predicted proteins | sample AntAcemetagen371_FD_179803 | JGI IMG/M metagenome (GOLD analysis project Ga0222652, IMG submission 179803) | Saline water microbial communities from Ace Lake, Antarctica - #371 | ecosystem: Environmental > Aquatic > Non-marine Saline and Alkaline > Saline | place: Antarctica: Ace Lake... | reverse complement strand
TGGAAGAATTAAGAAAACATGTAGATACAATCATTGTGATTCCAAATCAAAATCTATTTAAGATTGCAAATGAACAAACTACATTTGAGGAATCGTTTAATCTTTCAAATAATGTTTTAATGCAAGGTGTACAAAGTGTAACCGATTTAATGGTTAGACCCGGTATAGTTAATTTAGATTTCGCTGATGTTGAAACTGTAATGGCTTCAATGGGTAAAGCGATGATGGGAACAGGTGAAGCTGAAGGAGAAGGTAGAGCAGCAAAAGCAACAGATATGGCAATTAGTAATCCATTGATTGATGACTACACATTAAAAGGTGCCAAAGGATTATTAGTAAACATTACTGGTGGTAAGGATCTTAAACTTTTTGAAGTTGATGAGGTAGTTAATAAAATAAGAGCTGAAGTAGATCCGGAAGCTGAAGTTATTATTGGAGCTATTACTTCTGTAGAGCTTGATGGAAAAATCAGAGTATCAATTGTTGCAACAGCATTAGATGGACAGCAGCCAGAAAGTAAATCTGTAATTAATATGGTTCATAGAATACAGAATAGAAATCCTGGTTATTCAGATTTTAACACAGCAGGCTCAGCTCAATCGTTTAATTTTTCACCCACAATGACTAGTCCCATTTCTCATGGAGCAAATGCATTAAAGTTAGAAAATGAAATTATTGCAGAACCAGGAACAAATAGTTCGGCATCAGAAATGTTGAGCGAACAAACTGCTAGCAATCAATCAAATGATAATGAACAATCTTTTTCAGAGGAAGTAATCAGTGCTGATAATGAAATTGAAGAAAGTAACTCAACAGAAGAAGAGCATGTTTCTAATGGACTTGAAAACTTTGGTGTAGAAGGTGAAACTGCTCCAGATTTATTTAGTTCAGATAATGAAACTACAGAAACGGAAGGATTATTATTGACAGAGACTAGTGAAAATACTGCTGAGGATGATGATCTGGAAATTCCTGCATTTTTAAGAAGACAAAAAAATTAATGGTCTTCAAAAAAATAAATGATAACCACCATAATACCAGATGTGAAAAGTCACTATCCGGTATTGCTAACTGAAATAATTAGCATTATTACCCCTCAATATGGTGGCACATTCATTGACTGTACATTTGGTCAAGGTGGATATTCAAAGAGAATTCTAAACTTTGAAAAAACAAAAGTTATTGCACTTGATAGAGATTTAGAGAGTTTAAAAAAAGCTCAAGAAATTCAAAACGAATTTGAAGATAGATTTTTATTTAAAAATATTAAATTTAGTGAATTAAATAATTTAAAACTCAAAAATGAAAATATAAAAGGAGTAATTTTTGATTTGGGTTATTCTTATACGCAAATAAAAGATCCTAAAAAAGGTCTCTCTTTTGAGACTGTTGGAGAACTCAATATGAGGATGGGAATAAATGATTTTTCTGCAAAAGAAGCAATTAATAATTTAGATGAAAAAGAGCTTGCGCAAATATTTAAATATTTTGGAGATGAAAAAGATAGCAATAGAATAGCACACAACATTGTAGAGGATAGAGCAACAAGAGAAATAACAACGGAGGAATTGGTAAGAATTATTGAGTCTTCAAAAAGGAAAAAAAAACAAAAAATGCACAGTGCAACAAAAGTTTTTCAAGCATTAAGAATATTTGTTAACAAAGAAATTAGTGAGTTAATTTATGGACTAATTAATGCTGCAAAAGTTGTTAAAAAAGACGGGATCATAGCAGTTGTTACATTTCATTCACTTGAAGATAAAATAGTAAAATATTTCTTTAAAAGTTTATCAGAAAATAAAAGTGTTTCACGTTACATGCCTAAGGGTGAGGAAAAAGTTAATTTATTTAAATCTTTAAGTAAAAAACCAATCGTACCATCTGAAAAAGAAATTCAAGAAAACCCACCATCAAGGTCTGCAAAATTGAGATATGTTATTAAAAAAAAAAACTTTTACGATTTTGAAACAGATATTTTAGAAAAGTTTGATCATTTAATCAAAATCGAAAATTTTTCTAAGAAATTATGAAGAAAGTGGTATTTGCAATTATTCTTGTATTAATCCTAGGCACATCATTAGTAAAAAATTCTACAAAAGCAATAGAGGATAAAATTTTCATGGTAAATGAAAATATTAGGCCTTTAAAATCGGAGCTAGGAGATATACTTCTAGAGTATAATTATTTAAGCTCACCAGATAAATTAACACAATATCAAACTCAATACTTCGAAAAAGATTTGGTAAAAATTGATATTACAAAAATTAAAAAGCTTACTAAAAAAAGTAATGATATAAAAGTAAGTGACTTCTTAGAGAAAATTATTGATGAAAGATAAAAAAAATAATATTTTCTTAGAGGAGTATGAAAATGAATTTTCATATAAAAAAAGTAAAACTAATTTAAATATAGAATTTAATAGAATTGCCTTTATTTTCTTTATATTTCTAGTAATTTCAATAATCTACTCCACACAACTTCTCCACTTAGGGTCATTAAAAATCCAGAATGAAATTAAACCTTCAATTACAAAAAAAAACTATAGAGCAGATATAATAGATAGAAATGGAAATTATTTAGTTAAAACGGTTAGTTCCATAGATGTTGGGATTAATCCTATAGAAGTGATAGATAAAAAAAAACTTCTAATTAATTTACAGTTAATATTCCCAAATAAAAATTACATTAAGATATCAAAAAAACTCGAGAAAAATAAATATTTTTATTTAGAAAAAAAAATAACAGCAGATAATTATGAAAAAATAATGATGCTTGGAGATAAATCAATTAAGTCTGAAGAAAAATTAACCAGAATATATCCACAAAAAAATCTTTTTAGTCATATTATTGGACAAATAGATGATGACAATAATGGAATATCAGGTTTAGAAAAATCTTTTGATAAAAAATTAAAGCAAATAGGAGAACCTCTTCAGTTAACTGTAGATACCGACATACAATTTTTAATTAGAGAAGAGCTAATAAAGTTTCATTCAATATTTAGAAGCAAGGGTAGTGCAGCGATTTTAATGAATGTTAATAATGGAGAGATTATTTCAATGGTTTCATACCCAGACTTTGATCTCAATAAAAGAGAAACAGTAAATGATATAGATTTTATTAATAGAGCCACAAAAGGTGTGTATGAATTAGGATCTGTTTTTAAAACGTTTACTGTAGCAGCAGGTCTAGAGGAAGGTTTAATTAAAACAGATACAGAATTTTTAAATTTAGAAAAAAGATTAAAATGTGGAAAAAATATAATTTCAGAATATGATAAGAAAATTCCGTCAGACCTTACAGTTGAGCAAATTTTAATTAGATCAGGCAATATAGGATCAGTTAGAATTGCACAAAAACTTGAAATTGACAAATTAAAGTTATTTTTAGAAAAAATAGGTATTTTAAGCAAAATAGATTTTGATATTGAGGAAGTTGGTGAACCAATTCCTTTTAGATGGGGAAAATGTAAATTAGCAACCGTATCATTTGGACATGGTATAACCACAACACCACTTCAACTAGCAAAAGGTTACGCTATTATTGCAAATGGAGGTTTTGAAATTAAACCAAGCCTGATTAAAAAAAATTTAGAAGATAATCAAAATCAAAAAAGAATTATTAAAGAGGGCGTTTCAAAACAAATAAATGAAATATTAAGAAAAATTGTAACAACAAAAGAGGGTACAGCAGGATTTGCAAATATAAAAGGATATGAGGTTGGTGGAAAAACAGGAACAGCCGAAAAGTCTATAGCTGGAGGATACACAAGAAAAGCAAAAGTTAATACCTTTGCATCTATATTTCCGACATCTAAGCCTAAATATGTGATGATAGTATTACTAGACGAACCAAAGACATCAGAAGACTATATTTATAAATATAAGAACAAGAGTGGATCTTACAAAGGAACACCATTTAATACAGCGGGATGGACCTCTGTTGAAGTTGCAGGCAAAATCATACAAAAAATTGGGCCTATTTTAGCCACAAAATATATAGAAAATTAGTTCATTCATGATCATCGGAAACTTTGTTAAACGAATAGAATTAAAATATAAAAATTATTATTTTTCAGGTATTTGCTTTGATAGTTCAAAATGTAAAAAAGAAAATATTTTTTTTGCAATAAAAGGAACCAAAATAGATGGTAATAAATTTATTAGTCACGCCATTCAAAAGGGAGCAAAAATTATTATTTCTAACCAGAAATATGAAGGTTTAAAAAAAAATATCTTATTTATAAGATCCTCTAACGTAAGAAAGTCCTTATCAGAATTTGCTTATACAATCTATAAAGACAAACCAAAAAATATAATTGCAGTAACAGGAACAAATGGAAAATCTTCAGTCGCTGATTTTTATTTTCAAATTTTACGATTAAATAAAAAAAAAGTAGCCTCAATTGGAACCTTGGGTGTTAAAACGCAGAATTATATACAAAAAGTTTCAAACACAACTATTGATCCAATTGCCCTAAGTAAAATTTTGAATAAACTTAAAAAGGAAAAAATTGATGACGTTATATTAGAGGCATCTAGTCATGGACTTAAGCAAAATAGGTTAGATGGCTTAAAATTTAAAACAGGTATATTTACGAATTTATCACATGATCATTTAGATTATCACAAAACATTTGGTGATTATCTTAAATCAAAATTATCTATGTTTGAAAAGTTACTTAAAAAAAATGGAAACATTATTACCGACATAGAAATTCCTCAATATAAAAGAATTAAAGAAATAGCCTCAAAAAATCAATTCAATATTGAAACGATTTCAAATAACAAAAGTAATTTAGAAATAATTTCACATGAGTATCAAAATGAAAAACAAATAGTTCAAATAAAATATAATAAAGATATCTATAAATTTAAAACAAGATTAATAGGGAAGATTCAGATTAAAAATATTTTAATGGCAATAATAGCAGCAACCAAAAGTAGCTTAAATTTTAAAAAAATAATTAATACGATTGATAATCTAAAACCTGTAAGTGGTAGATTAGAGCAAATTGGAATTATTAAAAATAATTCAAAAGTTATACTGGATTATGCCCACACCCCCGATGCACTAGAGGTAGCTTTAGTGAGTTTAAAAGAACAATTTAAAAATAAAAAAATTTCAATAGTTTTTGGTTGCGGTGGAAATAGAGATAAAGCAAAAAGACCAATGATGGGTAAAATTGCAAATCAATACTGTGATAGAATTTATTTAACAGATGATAATCCCAGAAAAGAAAACCCAAAAAAAATAAGAGCAGCTATATATAAAAACATCAATAAATCTAAAATCTATGAGACCTCAAATAGAGCTAATGCTATCAAGAAAGCAATATTTGACCTTAAAACTGGTGATATTTTGATTGTTGCGGGTAAGGGACATGAAAAAACTCAAGAATATAAAAAGATCAAAAAATTATTTTCTGATCAAGAAGAAATATTAAAAAATATTAAAATTAAAAATAAAACACTTTCAAGCAACCCTAAATTAAATATTTTAAAAGAATTGAGTAATTCAACTAATATTTCGTCAAAACTAGTAATTGAGAACGCATCAATTAATTCTAAAGAAATTAAAAAAAATAATGTTTTTTTTGCACTTAGGGGTAAAAATAAAGATGGTAATTTATTTGTTAGAGAGGCTTTTGTTAAGGGAGCATCTCTAGCAATAGTTAATAATCAAAAAAAATCTAAGAAAAAAATAGTAGTAAAGGATACTTTAAAATTTTTAACAGAGGCGTCATCCATTCTAAGAGAAAATCTATCAAGTAAAATTATATCAATAACTGGCAGTTGTGGAAAAACTTCACTTAAAGAGTTAACAGGAAGCTCCTTAAATAAGATTAGTCAAACAACTTATTCTCCAAAATCATTTAATAATAAATATGGTGTTCCATTAAGTTTATTTAATCTAAAAAAAAATGATGAGTTTGGTGTTTTTGAGATTGGAATGGATAAGAAAGGAGAAGTTGATCACTTATCAAAAATTATCAAACCTGACGTTGGTGTGATTACAAATATTTCTTATGCTCACATCAAAAATTTTAAAAATATTAATCAAATAGCCCTAGCCAAATCTGAGATTATTAAAAATATAAAAGATGATGGTTATCTTGTTTTAAATAAAGATGACAAATTCTATAATTTTCATAAAAAGATAGGATTAAAAAGAAATTTGAAAATTCTATCTTTCAGTTTAAAGAATAAAAGTGCAACAATAAATTTAGATTCAATTTTAAAAGAAAAATCTAAATATAAAATCTCTATAAATATTAATAAAACTAAAAAACACTTTTATTCAAATTCTTTTTTTGAAAATGATCTTAAAAATCTTCTAGCAACAATTACAATTATATCAATTTTCAAAGATATACATAAATTAGATAAAAATATTTTTTATAACCGTAAAATAACAGTTGGTCGAGGAGATATAGTGAAAGTGAAATTATTCAAAAAAAATTTATATCTCGTGGATGAAAGTTATAATTCAAACCCATTATCTTTAAAATCAGCATTAAAAAATTTTGATATGATTAAAGTTGATAATTCAAAAAAACATTTAGTGCTTGGTGATATGACGGAACTAGGCAAATATTCAAAAAAATTACATATGGAAATTGGAAAAAGTATTAACAAAACATCTCTTAAGAACATTAATGTTATTGGCGAGCATGTTAAATGGATTTTCAATAATCTTAATAAAAGTAAAAGAGGGATTGTTATAAAAAAGAAATCTCAAATAATTGATTTGATTAAAAACAATTTAAATAATAATGATTATTTAATGATTAAAGGTTCCAACTCTACAGGTCTCAACAGTCTAACTAATCAAATAAAAACAGGTAAAATTAATGCTTTATAGTCTTATTTCTCAATTAGTGGATCAGTACAGCTTCCTTAATGTGTTCAAATATCTTACTTTTAGAACAGGTTTAGCGATGTTTACCTCGATGATTATAGTCTTATTAGTCGGCACACCATTTATTAATTTTTTTTCTGTAAGACAAATCTTAGATCCAATAAGAGCAGATGGCCCATCAGAGCATATTGTAAAAAAAATTGGAACTCCCACAATGGGAGGTGTTTTAATATTATTAGGTTTATTTTCTGGAATACTTTTATGGGGTGATTTATCTAATTATCATATATGGTTTTTACTTTATATAGTAACAAGCTTTGGTTTGCTTGGAGCCTACGATGATTATACAAAAGTTAAATTTAAAAATTCCTCTGGTATATCATTTAGATTTAAATTTATTGCGCAAATTTTAATAGCAACAATTGGTATATTTGGATTGTCACAATTATCTCAAAACGCTGAATTGACAAATTTATATTTCCCATTCTATAAAAATTTAATTATAAACTTAGGTTGGTTCTTTATACCATTTTCAATATTTATAATTGTAGGCTCTTCAAACGCGGTCAATCTAACTGATGGGCTTGATGGATTGGCAACGGTGCCAGTTATATTGGTAGCAGGATGCTTCGCATTTATCAGTTATGTCACAGGAAATATAATATTTTCAGAATATTTGAATATACCCTATCTGGAAGGCACAGGGGAAGTAGCTGTTTTTTGTGGATCAATTATTGGAGCATGTCTAGGTTTCTTATGGTTTAATGCTCCGCCTGCTAAAATATTCATGGGTGACACAGGATCTTTAGCACTTGGTGGATCATTAGGAGCTGTTGGGATAATTACTAAGCATGAAATAGTTTTAGCAATAACAGGTGGTTTATTTGTTTTAGAAGCAGTTTCAGTAATTGTTCAGGTAATATCTTATAAGCTAACAGGAAAAAGAGTTTTTAGAATGGCTCCTATTCATCATCATTTTGAAAAAAAGGGTTGGCCAGAATCCACTGTTGTAATTAGGTTTTGGATTATTGCAATAATTCTTGCAATGATTGGTTTGGCGACATTGAAACTTAGATAATGTTAAATAGTTTAAATATTTTTTATAAGAAAAAAATTTTGATTTATGGCTTGGGAAAAAGTGGCTTATCAGTTTTAAAATTTTTAAAAAAAGATAATGAAATCACTACGCATGATGATAAAATAAAAGTTGATAATAAAAAATTAACAAAAATAAAACTTGATTATATAATAATTAGCCCAGGAATAGATATTAATAAATGTAAATTAAGTAAATTTTTAAAGAATAATTCAAAAAAAATTTATACAGACTTAGATATTTTTTATAACCATTATAAGAAAAATAATAAGATAACAATCACCGGAACTAACGGCAAATCAACTACTGCTAAAATTTTATACGATATATTAAAGGATCAGAAAGTAGATGTTAGACTGGTAGGTAATATCGGTAATCCAATACTTTTAGAGAAAAAGGTAACAAATAGAACAGTTTTTGTAATAGAAGCCTCATCATATCAGTTAGAATACAGTAAATTATTTAAATCAAATATATCACTAATTTTAAATATATCACCGGACCATCTTGAAAGACATAAGACTATAAATAAATATGTAAGTGCTAAATTTAAACTAATAAAAAATCAATCCGAGAAAGATTTTGCCATTTTAAATATAAAAAATTTTTATATTAAGAGAGAATTAGAATCTAAAAATTTTTTACCTAAAGTAATAAAAATTAAAAAAAATATAGATAATATTTTTTTAAAAAAAATAAATAATCAATATTTTAACACAGAAGGAAATCAAGAGAACTTAAAATTTATTTTAGAAGTTACTAAAATATTAAAGCTTAAAAAAAACCTTGTAGTTAAAACATTAAAAAAATTTAAGGGGCTAAAATATAGACAAGAAATAATTTTCCAGTCAAAAAAATTAACAATTATTAATGATTCAAAAGCTACAACTTTTTCTTCATCAGCAAGTTTGTTAAAATCTCTAACAAATGTCTACTGGATAGTTGGCGGTCAAGCTAAAAAAGGAGACAAGTTATTATTATCAAAAAAAAATTGTAAAAATATTAAAGCATATGTTTTTGGAACTAATAAAAATTTTTTTATAAGTAAACTAAAAAAATTAATGAAATATGAATCTTTTTTTGATTTAAAAAGTTTAGTCAAAAAAATATCTTTAGAAATTAAACTTGATAAAAACAAAACTAATAAAATAATTTTATTTAGTCCATCAGCAGCTTCATTTGATAATTTTAAGAATTTTGAAAAACGTGGAGCGTATTTTAATCAACTTATAAAAAAATATATAAATGTTTAATCTTAATTCAATATATAAATTTTATTATGAATGGTGGAAAAATATAGATAAAACACTTTTTACATTAATAATATTTTTATTTAGTTTGGGGTTATTTTTTTCCTTAGTATCAACTTCCTTAATTGCATCTGATAAACTAGATACCAATAATTATTTTTTCTTCTTCAGACATTTAGCATATATTTTTATTGGTATGATTGTTTTGATATTTTTTTCATCTATAAGTGAAAAAAATTTATTCAAGATTTCTTTTTATCTTTTTTTAATATCTTTATTTTTTTTATTTTTAGTGCCAGTTTTAGGCACAGAAGTAAAGGGATCTAGAAGATGGCTTAATCTTTTTTTTTTACCAAGATTTCAACCAATAGAGTTAGTTAAACCTTTTATAATTATTTTTATCTCCACAATTTTGTGTAGCGAAAAAAGTTTCAATATTTACTTTAAATATTTATTAACATTCATAGCTATTATACCTGCTTGCCTTCTATTAATGATGCAACCCGATATTGGCCAAACACTACTTATCTTTTTAGCTTGGGTTACTTTAGTTTTTATCTCAGGTATTAGTTTGACAATAATTTTAACTTTTTTTAGTTTTTCATTGTTATCTTTATTCTATATGGTTTTTTTTATCTCTAAATTTACCTATATAAAAAAAAGGATTTTATCATTTTTTAACCCAAATGATGGGATACATAACTTTCAATCTGATAAAGCAATAGATGCGATTAGTAGTGGTGGCTACTTTGGAAAAGGAATTGGTGAAGGTACGTTAAAAAATAGAGTACCAGAGGCCCACACAGATTATGTTATCTCTGTAATATCAGAAGAATTTGGTGTTGTAGCAATTGTACTATTATTGATTTTGTTCTTATTTTTTATCTATACCGTTTTCAAAAAAATATATTTAGAAAAAAATGAAAAAATTAAATTAGTTTTAACTGGAACTATGTGTTTAATTATTTTTCAAGCCTTGATACATATTGGGGTTAATATTAGACTGTTTCCTACAACTGGTATGACTTTACCCTTTTTAAGTTATGGGGGCTCATCAATTGTAGGTGTATCAATATTATCTGGAATAATATTAAATTTAACAAAAAGAAAAATTGATTAAATGGTACAAAGAATTTTAATTAGCACAGGTGGATCAGGTGGTCATGTTGTACCCGCAACCATATTATATGAACATTTAAAAGATCAATTTAATGTATCTATGTCTACAGACTATAGGGGAATGAAGTTTTTAGATAAAAATAAATATAACTTAGAAATTTTTAATATAATTCCAATATCAAAAAATATTTTTTTAATTCCTCTTCAATTTTTTTTAATAATTTACTTAATTATAAAATCTATTTTTTTTTTAAAAAAAAGAAAAATAGATATATTAATTTCAACAGGTGGCTATATGTCTCTACCGTTGTGTTTAGCTTCAAAAATTTTGAATATTAAGATATTTTTATTTGAACCAAACATGGTTTTAGGAAGATCCAACAAATTTTTTATTAAATCATGTGAAAAGATTTTTTGCTATTCTGGTAAAATTAAAAATCTCCCAAATAAATATATAAGTAAGATCAGTATAATTCCAGCATTATTAAAAAAAAAATTTTATGATATTAAAAAAACAGACGGTATCGATAAGAAAATTAATTTATTGATAATAGGAGGAAGCCAGGGAGCAAAGATATTTGACACGTTGATTAAATCTTCAATGATTGAATTATCAAAAAAATACAGTGTAAAAGTCTATCAGCAAACCAATTCAATTAATTTTGAAGTATTAAAAAAATTTTACAAAGATAAGAGTATTGATTGTGAATTATTTGATTTTAAAGAGGATATTTCAAACCTTATGAGTAAATCAAATATATGTATTACTAGAGCAGGTGCTTCAACATTAGCAGAGTTAGTCTTTTTAAATTTACCTTGTGTGGCAATACCGTTGCCTACTTCAAAAGATAATCACCAATTTGAAAACGCTTTTTTTTATAACAAAATTGGGTGTAATTGGATTTTAAATCAAAATGAAATCAATGATGAGGCTCTAACAAATAAATTATTTAATATTATAGATAACAAAGACGAATTCTTAGTTAAAAAAATAAATATGAAAAATTTTAGCTGTCAAAATACATGGAATAATATAAATCAGAAAATTATATCTGTTATTAATGAAAATAGAATTAGCAAAAACTGAAATTATACATTTTGTTGGAATAGGTGGGATTGGCATGAGCGGTCTTGCACTTATAATGAAAGGAATGGGTTTTAACGTCCAGGGTAGCGATGTTCTTATTAACAAGAATATTGAAAGATTAAAAAAAGATAAAATTAAGATCAACATTCAACATAATAAAAAGAATATAATGAGGGCCACTATTGTGGTTATTTCATCTGCTATTAAAAAAAATAACCCAGAGTTAATTGAAGCAAGAAAAAAACAACTCCCAATTTATAAACGTGGAGAAATGTTAGCTAATATAGTGTCTTTGACTAAAAATATTGTTGTTACGGGATCTCATGGAAAAACCACAACCACATCATTAATAGCTGCAATCTTTTCTAAAACGAAATTAGATCCAACAATAATAAATGGTGGCGTTCTTAATGCAATTAATAATTCTGCTAAACTCGGTAAAAGTGATTGGTGCATACTAGAAGCAGATGAGTCAGATGGTAGTTTCATACATGTACCACCAACTTATTCTATTGTTACAAATATAGATCGTGAACATATGGATTATTATAATTCAATGAGTGATCTGAAAAATTTATTTATAAAGTTTATTAATAAAGTTCCATCATTTGGAAAATCATTCATTTGTATTGATGATAAAAATAATAACGATTTATTAAAAAAAATAAAAATAAAAAACTTTTATACATATGGAATAAATCCAAAATCACAATTTTGTATTAAAAATATTAAACAAGTAAAAGAACTTTCAGAATACGACCTAGCGATTAAGTTACCAGGAAAAAGAAATATAGTTATTAATAAAATTAAGATCCCTCTTCTAGGAATTCATAATATTCAAAATTCAACAGCAGCTGTCGCTGTAGCATTAACAATTGGAATTTCACAAAATATTATTAAAAATGGGTTGAAAGAATTTAAAGGAGTTCAAAGAAGATTTAATAAAATTTTTACACATAGAGAAACTAGCTTTTATGATGACTACGCACATCATCCGACAGAAATTAAAGAAGTTTTAAATGGGGTTAGAGCTGCATATAAAAAAGAAGAAGTTATATGCGTATTTCAACCACACAGAATATCTAGATTAAAAGATCTTAAAAAAGAATTCAGCTTATCATTTAAGAAAGCAGATACTGTAATTTTATGTCCAGTTTATGCGGCAGGTGAAAAAATAAAATTAGGATTTAATTATAATAACTTTGCAAAGGATATTATTAAAAACTCTAAGGTTAAATTATTTATGGTCAATGACCAATATGAATTATCAAAGTTAATAAAAAACACTATATACGGAAAAAAGATAGTTATTGGTATGGGCGCGGGTACAATTTCAGCATGGATGAGGGAACTGCCAAGTTTAATATGATGCCCTCAGAAGAATTAAAAAAATTTTCAAATGAAGTAAGTAGTAAAATTTATTTTGATTATGATTTAAAAAAGAGTAATTGGTTTAATATTGGTGGTAAAACTAAAATTTACTTTAGACCTGATAATTTACCTGACCTAATATTATTTTTAAAAAGATTTGGAAATAAAGAAAAAATTCATATTTTAGGAGCAGGATCTAATACACTTATAAGTGATAATACATTTGATGGTGCGGTTATTAAGTTAGGAAAAAATTTTTCTAACATTTCAATATTACCTAATGGTGTAATAGTTGCAGGCAGTGCTTGCCTTGACAAAAAATTATCAGATTTTGCTTTAGAAAATGAAGTTGGAGGTTTCGAATTTTTAGCATGTATACCAGGAAGTGTTGGTGGTGGACTAAAAATGAATGCAGGATGTTTTAATAAAGAATTCAAAGATATACTGATCTCAATACAAGCAATTGATAAAAAAGGCAGAGTTTTAACAATACCATCAAATAAAGTTATCTTTAAATATAGGAGCAATGATTTACCAGAAGATTTAATATTTCTAAGTGCTTCTTTTAAAGGTGAAAAAAAAGATAAAGATAAAATTAAAAAAGAAGTTTTTGAATTGAAAAATAGAAAAGATAATGCCCAACCAACAAAAATTAAAACAAGCGGTAGCACATTTAAAAATCCAATTAATCAATCTGATAAAAAAGTTTGGCAATTAATAAAAGAATCAGTGCCACTAGACACAAGTTTTGGGGATGCTTATATTTCAGATAAACATTGTAATTTCTTTGTTAACAAAAATAATGCTAGCTTTAATGATATGAATAAACTGATAAAATTTGTTCAAGACGCAGTTCAAGAAAAAACAGGTATTATTTTAGAAAAAGAAATTAAGATACTGGAATAACTATGAAAAAAAGAATTTTAATACTTTGTGGAGGAATATCCAAAGAACGCTTAATAAGCTTGGATACAGGAAAACAAGTAGCCAACGAATTAAAAAAAAATAAATATAGCGTTATTACTTGTGAGCCGGATCACACTTTATTAAAAAATATAAAACTATTTAAACCAGATATAATTTTTAATGCATTACACGGACAGTTTGGAGAAGATGGTTATATTCAAACAATTTTAGAAACTCAAAAAATTCCATATACGCACTCAGGTGTGATTGCTTCTTCCATAGCAATGGATAAGGAAATTTCAAAAAAAATTTTTATTAAAAATAAAATGTTAACTCCTAAATATATTAAATTTGATTATAAAAAAAAGAATACAAATATTATTAAAATTATTGAAAAAAAATTAAAATTTCCCGTTGTCATAAAACCAATTAATGAAGGATCAAGTGTACACGTTTATATTTGCACTAAAAAAAACATAATCAAAAATTTAAAAGCATTGAGTGCATATAATCAAATTTTGATTGAAGAATTTATTGCAGGCAGAGAAATACAAGTGGCTATAATGGGCACGAGAACATTAGGTGCAATTGAATTAGAGCCAAAGAGAAAATTTTATGACTATGAAGCGAAATATAATTCAAATGCAAAAACAAAACATATAATCCCAGTTAATCTTGGTAAAAAAGATTTGAAAAAAATAATAACTATTACTCGTAAAGCCCATGAGCTTATTGGCTGTAAAGGAGTTACCAGATCAGACTTTAAGTTTTATAAAGGAAAATTTTATTTACTAGAAATTAATACTCAACCAGGAATGACCAAACTTTCATTGGTACCTGAAATAGCTAACTATATAGGGATAAGTTTTATACAATTAATTGAATGGATTTTAAAAGATGCATCAATTAATAGATAAAAAAAATAAGATAATAATATATTTATTACTCTTATTCATATTAAGCACAACAAGTGGTAAATTTGTAGAAAATCAAAACTCTTACTCTTTTACAATTAATCAAATTAATATTGAGGGACTCTCCAATGCAAATAACTCGAAAATTCTTAATCAATTAAATAATTTATTTTATAAAAATATATTATTAATCAGGAAGCAAGAAATTCAAAGAGTTATAAGCAAGTATAATGTTATAGAAGAATATACTGTTAAAAAAATTTATCCTTCTACAATTAACATAAATATTAAACCAACTGAATTTGTTGCAAGACTTTCTAGTAATAATCAATTAGTTGGAGGAAATGGCAAGCTCATAGAAGATAAAGAAAGTAATGTGATATTGCCCTATATATTTGGAGAATTTTATTCTCAAGATTTTTTAAACTTCAAAAAAAATATTGTAGAATCTAAGTTTAACTTTACAAAAATTAAAACTTTATTTTTTTTTCCTTCAAATAGGTGGGATATTCTAACAAATGATGATATTTTAATTAAATTACCCCAGGACAATCTTACTGAATCGCTTAATCTTGCCTATAAGATTATAAATAGCAATGATTTAAAAAATAAAAACCTCATTGATTTGAGAATGAACAATCATTTAATTATAAAATAATGAATAACGAAAATTTTAAAACTTTTTTTGATTGTGGTTTTTCTAAAGTAAGAGCTGGTACATTTAATATAAATAACAATAATGAGGCCTTTTATGCCGAGAGTGATTTTTTTACAGATCGATCAAACTTAGAATTAAAAATTCAGAAGATGATTGCTTCTCTTGAGAAAGACACAAATGAATACATTGATAATATAAATTTGATGATAGACAGCCCTAAAATGTTATCTGTGGGTATTTCGTTATCTAAAAGGCTTGATGGATCTAAATTAAAATCAGCAAACATTCAGTTCTTAGTTCAAGAAGCTAAACAACAAATTTTGAAACATTATACAAATCATAATATTGCTCATATTATTATTAATAATTATAAGATTGATGATGTTGATTATTCTTATTTGCCGAACGAAATTAAATGTGATTTTATATCTTTAGATATACTTTTTATCTGTCTACCAATCGACATAGTTCTTTACTTTAAAAATATTTTTTCGAAATCTAATATTTTAATTGATCAAATAATTTGTTCTAGTTATGCAAAATCAATTAATTACAAAGATAGTATAAATTTAAGAGGCAACATGTCATTTATTGATGTTGGATTTAATAAAACATCGATAATCTCTTACTTTGATGATAAAATCCTCTCTTTTCATGTTTTGCCAATTGGTGGCAATCATATTACTAAAGATATTTCACAAATTTTAGAGATAGATTTAGAAAGTTCAGAACAAAAGAAGTGTAATTTTGATCAAAATCTTAAACTTTCAAGTGATGGAGATATTTTAATTGAGACGCTCCAAAAAATAATCTTTGCTCGGACTGAGGAAATACTTGAACTATGTGATAAATATATGAGGTTAAATTTACACACATCAGTCAAGTCTAAGATGGTGTTAATGGGAGAGGGTTCAAGAATACTTGACAATCAGCACAAAGATAAAATTTCTTTTTCAAATGATATAGATTTTTTAGAGGAAACTTCAAAAGATATTTGCCAATCTGGATTTAAATTTATAACAGGGCTAAATAAACAAGAGGTTGTAGTAGTACCAAAAAGACAAATAAAACATGGCTTTTTTGAAAAGTTTTTTCATTTTTTTAGATAAAGCAGTATTTTCCCGTAACATTTCTTGTTTTTCTTAATTTAATTCAATTATTTATAAGATTTAAATGTCTATTTTAAATCAAAAAACTATTAATAAAAATATTACTTTTATGGGTGTTGGTCTTCATAGTGGTTTGGATGTAACAATGACTATAAAACCTGCAGAACCAAATTCTGGAATAATTTTTAAAAGAATAGACCTTAAGGAAAATAATATAGTAATCCCAAATATATTCAATGTTAGTAGTGCAGTATTTTGTACGACTATCTCAAATGAAAACGGTACTAGTGTTTCTACAATAGAACACTTAATGGGAGCCTTATATGGCTTGGGTATTGATAACGCGTTAATTGAGATTAATAATCAGGAAGTACCAATTTTAGATGGTTCAGCAAAACTATTTGTTGAAGCAATTTCTCGAAATGGAATTAAAAATAGTAATGCTCCAATTAAGATAGTTAAGATTGAGAGGAAAATAGAATTTAATGATGGCAATAAAACAATTTCTATTGAGCCAAGTAAAATTAGTTTAGATATAGATTTTGAGTTAAAATATGAAAATGAAATGATAGGAACGCAAAGAAATTTAGTTAAAGTATTTGAGTCTGATTTAACAGATATTTACAATTCTAGAACTTTTTGCTTATTTGAGGATGTGGAAAAATTAAAGGAAATGGGATTAGCCAAAGGAGGAAACCTTGATAATGCAATAGTTGTTAAGAATGACAAGCTATTGAATGAAAATGGTCTTCGTAACGACAAAGAATTTGTAAATCATAAAATTTTAGACTGCATGGGGGATTTATATTTAGCTGGCTATAAGATAATTGGAAAAATAATTTGCTCTCAGGGAGGTCACAAGCTTACAAATCAATTATTAAGAAAAGTTTTTCAAAATGATGAAAATTTTTCATTAATAGAAAT
>Ga0222652_1000454_pt1 | contig 17385 bp, 14 predicted proteins | sample AntAcemetagen371_FD_179803 | JGI IMG/M metagenome (GOLD analysis project Ga0222652, IMG submission 179803) | Saline water microbial communities from Ace Lake, Antarctica - #371 | ecosystem: Environmental > Aquatic > Non-marine Saline and Alkaline > Saline | place: Antarctica: Ace Lake... | reverse complement strand
CGCAGAATGGCTATCCGGTCCCGGTGGTGATACCTCTGCGTTTATTGGCTTTGTGCTTAACAAACTGAATTGTCAGGAAGACTTCATCAATCCGGATGCTTTGAAAGCCATGCCAACTCAAGGCCCCCTGGTAATTGTTGCCAACCACCCGCTGGGCGGCTTGGAAGGATTGTTACTTGCCCATGCTCTGTTGCCTGTACGCCCGGACCTTAAGATCCTGGCCAATAAGTTGTTATTGCGATTTCCTGAATTTCAGGAACTGTTTATCGGTGTAGATATTTTGGGACGCGAGCGCCGAAACCGAGAGGCACTGCGAACGGCGAATCAGCATCTTGCCGATGACGGAGCTCTTTTGGTATTTCCTTCAGGAACTGTAGGGCATTGGCAGGTTTTGACAGACATTGTTCATGACCCGAAGTGGCACTCTACGGCTGCTAGCCTCGCACTTCGACACCGTGCACATTGTCTGCCGATTCACGTTGAGGGTCGCAACTCAGGATATTTTTATCTTACTGGTCTGATCCATCCTCGTTTGCGCACATTGCTATTGCCACGCGCTTTGCTTGGGGCCAGTAAGCGGCCGGTGCGCTTAACTCTCGGTATGCCTTTTAAGCTAGAGGATGCCGATTACTTTGAAGCCCGAGCTGGCACTGAATACCTACGGCTGGCTACTGAACTGACGGGCAGGGGCAAACCGCTACTTAAACCTCCTTCGGCAATTGCGGTCGCCCCAAGCCCGGCACAGGCACCGGATGCCAAGAATCAACTTGCAGGATATGAACTTTTAACAGAGGGTGCCTGGACTGTTTACGCAGCTCCCTATTCGGCTCTGGGCCCAATCGCTGACCACCTGGCTACCGAGCGAGAAGCTACCTTCCGCCGTGCCGGGGAGGGTAGCGGAAAACCCCTGGATCGTGACCATTTCGATGGACATTATTGGCACCTGATTGCCTGGGATCATCAGGCGAACCGACTCATCGGGGCCTACCGTGCGTTGCCGATCCGGAGCGCTCTGGATCGTGGAGGCAAACATAAACTTTATAGCCATTCACTGTTCCAGCTGTCAGACGCCTTTTTGCCACATCTGGATGGCACTATCGAAGTGGGCCGCTCTTTTGTTACCGAGTCCTATCAACGCGTGCCGCGCGCATTGGACCTGCTTTGGAAAGGATTGGGCGCCTTTCTATGTCGTCAGCCGGATTGTCATACATTTGTTGGCTGCGTCAGTATCTCCAATAACCATGCTCCCCTGGTAAAGACACTTCTGCATAAAACTTTGCTCTCAGGTTATCGAGTAGGGCCCGAAGTGCAACGCCTGGTAAGACCGCATGACCGCTATCATCAAACGAAGATTACGCTCAGCAAGGTATTGATGGATCAACTTGGCAAGGTTAGCGCCATTAATAAGCTATTCGGTCATGCCGGGCTCGATGTTCGTATCCCGGTGCTAATTCGCCATTATCTGGCCCTGAATGGGCGTTTTGTCGATTTTTCGGTCAACAGGAGATTCAGCGATTCTCTTGATGGATTGATCATGGTGGATTTGCGTCAGGCACCAACACGCTATCTCAAGCGTTATCTGGGGGCTGAATCGGCCGCAGAGTTTAGTAGGCGATGGGGTCAAAGCAATGTTGCATAAAACACTCTTGGCCACTCTTGAGCAGGTAGATTCAGTTTTTAGTTGTTTCGAGACATTGGCCCCCGAAGAGCGTGATTCCTTGTTCGTGTCGAGCCGGGTTGGCCCTCATCTTCGTCATATCTACGATCATATTCTGGCTTTGATGAAGGGGTCGAAGGAAGGCGTGGTTGACTATAATCGACGCAATCGGAATAGCGCAGAGGAAAGGAGTATAGGTTGCTCAAAAATGCGACTCCAGCAGATTAAAAGAGAGCTAAGTTGCCACTCGCCTGACCTGGCACCCGTGGTAGTAATTTCGGAAATAGACTGTGCACAATCCATTGTTCAGCGTTTCGATTCCAGTGTGGATCGTGAATTTTTGTACCTGATTAATCACACGCTGCACCATCTGGCTTATGTGGGACTAGTTTTGTCACATGCTGGACTGGCGTTACCGCCGCATGTAGGTGTGGCACCAGGTACTGCCAGCTTTCTTCGACAGGAACAGGTTGCACAGGAGCTGTCTGACGTCCTTGCACCGAGCCCATCTGCTTAATTTATTCGACAGATTACCAGCTGCCTTTTTAACTGCAAAAGGTCATTTAAAAAGGTTTTCAAATAGTCCTAACCTTTAGTTATAAATATTAATTTTTTAAGGAGTTAACAATGACAAAGTATCGACTTTCCTTGCCAGCAACCACACCTGAAGAGGCTGATCCTCAAGCCAAAATTGTGCTTGATGATGCCAAGACCAACATGGGCATGGTGCCCAATATGTACGCCAATATGGCAAATTCACCGGGATTGCTAACAACCTACTCGGATGGTTACAACCGTTTTAGAGAGAATTCGGGATTTTCCCCGGCAGAGCAGGAAACAGTATTGCTTACCATCAGTCGTCATAACGGTTGTGCCTACTGTATGGCGGCACATAGCATGATTGCAGATAAGGTATCGGGTGTTGCGGCTGATGACCTTAAGGCGCTGCGGAATGGTGAGACGCTGCCTGATGACAAACTCAACTGCCTTAATGTCTTTACCCGGCACTTACTGGAGAGTCACGGACTCCCCGGAGAAGATGAGGTCAAGCAGTTTTTGGCCGCAGGATATACTGAACGCCATATTCTGGAGATTGTTCTGGCAATGGCGGTCAAATTACTCAGTAATTACAGCAATCACCTTTTTGAAACAAAGGTGGATGACGCATTTGCTGATTACACCTGGTCTACGGTCTAAAGCTATTGGCTTTATTTGCCATCCCTGATCAAACAGCACAGGAAAGTGAGTACCGCCAAATTAAGCTAGACGGTATTTTCGCTTTCCAGGCTGTTTTGACTTCGAGAATGTTGCTCCATGACGATGGACTGGTCGGGCAAGACTGCCTTAACAGGCGCTTTAAGCGATCTGCCGTCCGGATTTATTTGTTACCGATCATAAATAGTTTTTTCTGCCGATATGCTGCAGTATGGTTTATATACAAACCTTTCCGGACTACTCAATTGACTGACATGGAGACAAAAGTAGCGCACCCTGAAGGAAGAGAACAGGTATCCATGACGGATCCGGAATTCCTGAGTGATATTCGTGCGCAGATGCTTAAATTTGCCATATTGCAGTTGCAGGATGAAGCGCTCGCAGAAGATGCTGTGCAGGAGGCACTCGTCGGCGCACTTAAAAATGCGGCCTCATTCGGCCGCCGCTCTGCCTTAAAAACCTGGATTTTTGCGATTTTGAAAAACAAGATTACCGATATTATACGGCAACGTTATCGACATGCTGAGGTGCATGAAAACCAGACGGATGGTCATGACAATCTTGATTCATTGTTCGATTCCAGGGGCTTTTGGCAAAAAGAGGAGTTGCCCGAAGCCTGGTCCCAACCATCGGAATCAGTAAAAGATGAGCATTTTTGGCGAGTATTCGAAACCTGTTTGAGTGGTTTGTCGGCGACTCACGCGCGCCTGTTTATGATGCGCGAATTTCTTGAACTCGAAAGTGAAGAAATCTGTCAGTCGTTGCAAATCAGTACCAGTAATTTACACGTGATGCTGTATCGCGCCCGATTGAGGCTGCGCGAATGCCTGGAAAATCGCTGGTTTTCTGACGGAGAGTGCAGATGATGAATTGTAAGAGCGCCACTCGTATGGCCTCTGATGCCATGGAGCGTGACCTCTCCCTAAAAGAACGTATTCTGCTTAGGTTACATGTGCTCATGTGTTCCGGTTGTCATAATTTTGCCGAGCAGATGAATATTTTGCGCAATATTGGTCGTAGCTATGCCAAAGGTAATGATGGCGCGACGAATAGCGATAACGCCAAAGCTGCCGACGATAAACCTGATGACCTGCAGTCTTGAATCTTCTGTTCAGATGAAGATTAACCATCAGGTGATTGTGAATACCTTAAAATTTTTACTCTGGACCTGACTGGACGGTAAATGTCCAAATTCCTGTCGGGCCTGATTTTGAGCCTGCCCTATAACCTGCTCGTTATTTTCCAGGAAGGAAGCGATAAAGTTAGTTTCTATTGTTAAATCAAAAAAAGTTGTAAGACTTGATAGTGATGAGACGACTACGTAAATGACACTAACTTGCTTTTATAAGGAGCATAGATATGAACTACAAAACATCGCTAACCAGTGCACTTTTGGCCGGAGCGGCTCTGGCCGTCAGCAATCAGGGTCTTGCCAAACCCAATGACAGCCTGACCCTGGCAAGCAGTGCGCCTCAGCAAGTCCGCACAGCGTTTGACGCCTGGCAAGCCGGTGACCGGGTGCGAGGCCGAAATGATAAATGCTACGGTATCGCTCTGGCTGGTGAAAACGACTGCAAGGCAGGGGCGGGCACCAGCTGTGAAGGGACCTCTACCGTTGATTTTCAGGGCAATGCCTGGACTTATACTCCCAGAGGAACATGTGAGCATATTGAAACCCCTGAAGGAGCGGCCTCCCTATCGGCGCTGGATCGCAATAACCCCTAATCAGGACGACTGCAATGCATGGATGTCGCTGGCTCGATGTCGGGCTGGGCCTTAAACCAGAACACTTTGACGAGGCCGGTGCTACCCAAGCTCCAGGCCTGTGGTTTGAGGTTCATCCCGAAAACTACATGATGGAAGGAGGGCCAAGGCTATCGGGGCTTAAGGCCATTGCCCGGAATCATCCAATCAGTCTGCATGGCGTAGGGGCATCACTGGGAGGCCTCGAGCCGCCTGACACTGAACACCTCAGGCGCGTGGCAGGTTTGGTCGAGCGTTTCAATCCGGTGCTGGTATCCGAGCATGCGACCTGGTCCAGTTATCAGGGTGCCTATTATGCTGACCTGCTGCCTTTACCGCGCACTGCTGAGATCATGGCAAATTTGGTGCGAGGAGTGACGGCATATCAGGAAGCGATTGGTCGTCCGATTCTGTTGGAAAACCCCAGTAATTACTTGCCACTAAGCAGTGAAATGGACGAAGTAAATTTCCTCATGGATGTGGCACGTGCCAGCGGCTGCGGTATTCTGCTGGATGTAAACAATCTCTACGTTTCGGCTAATAACACGGGGCTGGATCCCTACGCATATATACGCGCTCTACGGCCAGCACTTGTCGGCGAGATTCACATTGCCGGGCACAGTGTCGACCCCAATCTGGGGGAGACGCTGCTGATTGATAGTCACGACTCGCCGGTGGTCAGTGGTGTATGGCAACTTCTCGAGTTTGCTCTGGCACATCTTGGTCACAAGCCCGTATTGTTGGAGAGAGATGCTCAAATCCCTCCATTCGCCGATCTCATGCAAGAGGTTATCCAGGCTCGCCGCATCACATCCAACTGGGGAAATAACCGTGTCAACGCCTGATATTTACGCTGGTATGGCCATGTATATAAGGGATCGTGAGCCGGGTGGGCTGGATGGACTTTTTCGTCCTGGCGCCAATCTGGAAATCGCGCGTCTTTATCGCAATGGTTATTACCGCAATATTCGTGAGGTTCTATCCAGTAGCTTCCCAGTAGTAGTTCAATGCCTGGGTATGGATAATTTTACCACTCTGGCAAAAAACTATGGTCAGGCGCAACCGCCAGAACGTGGCACATTGACTGACTACGGCGGTACTTTTGCTAATTGGTTGGCTGATCAAATGAGCCCGGAGCAGTCGTGGGTCGCCGACTTGGCTCGACTGGATTGGGCCTGGCTGGAATGTCTGCATGGTGTGGACTCAAAGCCGGTTGCGGCAACAGAACTCTTGACTGCCCGGGATCCGGAGGATGTTCAGGTACGACGGCTGGAAAACTCCCGATTGTTGAAGCTTGAGTATTCGTTGCTGGATTTTTGGACTAATACAAAGTTGGGTAAGGACGAACATAGGGTGGTGACCTTGCCAAATTCAATCAATCTGGAAGATCAATGGGTTATTTTTTGGCGGCCAGAAATGACGGTCTATTCGCGTGAACTAAAAGGTATTGAGGCCCAGTTACTAGAAGCTCTGGCGTCAGGCAAACATGTCGATACAGGTGGAACAGATGCGGATGAGCTGTCCGTGCTTTTTGGCCAATGGTTAAACGCCGGGGTTTTACAGAAATGTACACGGGAGCATGAAAAGTGACAGTAATCAGATGTTTAAAGGATGGCCACAGCAAGTTTTTTTCCAGGCTTGGATTCTGGTTAGCACCGCTGGCACTTCTGGGTTTGCGCCTGGTGCCGGCCCAGGTATTTATGAGCAGTGGGCTAACCAAGTGGAATGGCTGGTTTGATTTTAACGAACAGAAAATTGACCTGTTCCTGTATGAATTCTTCTGCCCGGAAGAGCCGCGAGCTGGCGCTTTGCTCCTGTGCGATCCGCAAACACTGGATTACCCACCGGGCTCCGCGATGGTCACCTTTGTTGAAATACTCACTCTGAGCGCCGGGATTCTGGAAATACTGCTGCCGGTTTTGCTGATTCTGGGCCTGTTCAGCCGGTTTTCCGCGTTGGGCCTGCTGGGCATGACGTTGTTTATCCAGTTCGCCGTATACCCCAGCTGGGAGCACTGGTGGAACCCCGCCGTTTGGTGGTTTGTCACGCTGTTCGCAGTTTTGTCCATGGGGCCAGGAAAGTATTCGCTGGACTACTGGTTAAAACTGGAGAATTACAAGCTAACGCAGTAACAAAAGCGGTACCGGGCTGCTGCTGATCATTTTCGAGGTATTGCTGCCTACAAAGAACTCGCGGATGCGCGAATGGCCATAAGCGCCCATGACCTTGAGCTGGATGTTGTGGCTTTTCTGGAAGTTTTCCAGAACCGGAACAACCTCGCCCTGTAACAGGTGGGTTTCAACCTGGTGACCGGTGTCCCTCAGTATTTTTGCAGCGCTTTGCAGGCGCTGCCGGTTGTCATCGTTGTCGGCACCAACGGTAACGATGTGGCCGTCAATTTCCTTTAGCAGCGGGCTTGCAGCCACGCGTTCGATGGCCTTGTTCGCGGTTTCGCTACCATCATAGGCAATCAGGAAGTTTTCCGGAGCCAGGAAGTCATCTACGGCGACCAAAATTGGCGTGTGGATGCCACGTACCAAGTTTTCTACCTGCGAGCCGATACTCAGGAGTTGGCCGTCGTGTCCTGCGCCCAGGCGGCCGATAATAAACAATCGGGTTGATTCTTCGTATTCAGTTAAGCTTTCCAGCAAGCCGCCGTGGCGCTGTTCGGTATCGATTTTTTCAACACCCAGCTTGCTGGCGCGTTCGCGGGCGTCTGCAAGGATGTGCTTGCCGTGTTCAATCGCCAGCTTGCCGCGTTGTTCGTCCAGGGCGATCAGTTCTTCGAGTAGGTGTTCGCGACTGCCCAGGCCAATGGTGCCGGACAAGTCTTCCACTGCCGGACCAACGGGTTTTTCCAGTACGTGGATAAATTTTAGCGGTGCTCCCAAGCGAGCGCTAGCCCAGGCTGCGGTATCACATACTGAGGCCGAAATGGCGGAGCCATCGATACAGGCGGTAACGTACTCTTTCATGTAACTTTCCCCCAGGTTCTGCTTATTCTTTGGTGTGTGACTAGTGGCCAGTCATAAGTTTTTCGACTTCTTCGGGCTTGTCGTAAACGCCAAATTTATCTACCACGGTCCGGGTAGCTTCGTTCATGTCGAGCACTTCGACCTCGGTGCCTTCGCGGCGGAATTTGATCACCACCTTGTCCAGTGCTGCCACGGATGTGATATCCCAAAAGTGGGCATGACTGAGATCAATAGTGACATGATTGACAACTTCCTTGAAATCAAATGATTCAGAGAATTTATCCGCCGAGGCAAAAAACACCTGGCCAATCACCTGATAGTGGCGGCGCTCTTCGTTTTCGTCTTTCTTGCTTTTTATCACCATAAAACGGCCGATTTTGTTAGCGAAGAACAGTGACGCCAGGAGCACACCGACAAAGACACCAATTGCCAGGTTGTGGGTGGCTACCACGACTATGACAGTCGTCAGCATTACAATATTGGTCGATAGCGGATGTTTTTTCAGGTTGACAATAGAATCCCAGGAGAAGGTGCCGATAGATACCATAATCATCACTGCGACCAGTGCAGCCATTGGAATTTGTACGAGCCACTGATCCAGAAATACCACCAGTATCAACAGAAAAGCACCCGCCGTAAAAGTCGACAATCGCCCACGGCCGCCGGATTTCACGTTGATAATCGACTGGCCGATCATCGCGCAACCGGCCATGCCGCCCAGCAGGCCAGAACCGATGTTGGCAATGCCCTGGCCTTTGCACTCGCGGTTTTTATCGCTCTTGGTGTCGGTGAGGTCGTCGACAATGGTGGCCGTCATCATGGATTCCAGCAGTCCCACTGTTGCCAGACCGATAGAGTAGGGCAGGATGATCATCAGGGTATCCAGATTCAGCGGTACTTCGGGCCAAAGAAATATTGGCAGGGTGTCCGGCAGTTCGCCCATATCTCCCACCGTTCGGATATCCAGTCCCACGACCATGGCGACCATGGTCAGCACCACAATGCAAATCAGCGGCGAGGGCAGGATTTTGCCGACTTTGGGCAACAGCGGGAACAGGTAAATAATGCCCAGGCCAGCGGCGGTCATGGCGTAGACGTGCCAGGTAACATTGGTTAGCTCTGGCAGTTGCGCCATAAAAATCAGAATCGCCAAAGCGTTGACAAATCCGGTGACTACCGAGCGCGAGACAAAGCGCATCAGATTGCCCAGTTTGAGAAACCCGGCAATAATTTGAATTATCCCGGTGAGCAATGTGGCGGCTAAAAGATATTCAAGGCCGTGATCCTTGACCAAGGTAACCATCAGCAGCGCCATGGCGCCAGTAGCGGCACTGATCATACCGGGGCGGCCACCGACAAAAGCGATGACCACAGCGATACAGAAAGAAGCGTACAGACCGACCTTGGGGTCGACACCCGCGATAATGGAGAAGGCGATGGCCTCGGGGATCAGCGCCAGCGCCACAACGATACCGGCGAGCAGATCGCCGCGAACATTGGAAAACCAGTCTCTTTTGATTGTTTCTACCATGAACAGCCTTTGTAACAGGGCTCAGAAGCGGGAGGGGGCCGCGGACGGAGCAAAAAAAACACCGGTACATCGAATCCGGATCGGTTCGACGGCATGGGTGATAAATTGAGTTTAATTGCGAGGGAGAATTTCTGCAGGGAAGCTCGTCAGAAAATCGATACCACAACAAAAAGCAGGGCGCGAATTATACAGATTTTTAATCTTGGACCAAGCGGGGAGATGTGTCAGGTGAAATGCCGCTAGCTGTTCCAGCCTCCCTTTTAGCCCCGGCATCAGTCAGCATAGATCGTCCAGACATTTTCTTGTCCACCCTTGGCTGTGCGGCTGCGTTCAGGGGCGTCTGGCTCAAGACCATCAATGCTGAGGCGAACATCTTCGGAAATTTTAGCGCATAGGTAATAGCTGTGTTCGATAATCCCGTGAACCAGGGGGTGGCAATCGATCTGGTGAATCTTGTTGTGCAACTGGTTGGGTCGTGCGGCACCGTTGCCGCCAAGTCGCTCTGGCTGGCCCTTGGTATAGTCAGAAACCATAAGAGCACTGTCTTCCCTATTGTGGTAAACGCTGAGGCTGCGACAGATCTGGTGAACTCTGGATAAAGGCTCGTCTGGCTCGAGAGCATCGTCATCTACATCAGCAGCGCAGAGAAATACCTGCTCAAATAATCTTGGCAAAGGCTGACCTTGATTAAATTGCTGCATGGAGTGCAAAGCATTTTGCAGAACATAGTTGCCCATGGAGTGGCAAAGCAGGTGAATATCCCGATTGCAAAGATTGGATTTTTTGCGACCCAGATCGACCAGGAAATCGCGCATTTTCAGCAAACCGCGAGCAACCGGTTTGCCTGAGATTTCTGCATCCGCCCGGTCAGATCGGTAAGATGCGAAAGGAATCATTTTGCCATCAGAAGGCCAGCTAAACAGTACAACGATCACCGGTTTGTCACTCTTGGCATTGAGCATCGTTTGCAAGCTTAGTGCAGTACCAACTGCTTCATGCCAACTTACATTAAAGCCGTGGATGTAAACCAGGACATCACAGGCGTTATCCATTTTTGCTTTCAGGTCTTCAAACATGGCCCTGGAACCGAGCAGGTTTTTGGGGTTGCTGGTTCCCTTATCGCTCTCCCGATAGGCTCTGATCGTTGCGGTTTCCGTACATTTGGTGAAATAACTGGCCAGCCCCAGGCCATCGCCCTGGCCAATAGTTCTGGCGGATTTTTCGAGATACCGGGTTACTTCGGCTTGTATGGCCGGAATGCTGAGTTGACCAAAACGCAGGTTCTCGTAACCACTTGAACTGAAACTACTGCCGTAGGCATCTGGACGAAACTGGTTTCCGGTACTGTCTTTATAGAGAACGTGGTTGCGGTTGGTGGCGTAATAGAGTTTGTAATTGACCATAGCCTTCTTCCCTGTGTTGTCTTCTTCCTTGTGTTCGACTCTTTAACTCAAGAGCTAAATCGGAGTATAGCAATAGACTCCATTAAGTGAATGAAACCCCGGGACATTGACAAGAGATCATTTAATCTTTGCTGTGAATGGCATAATTTGGTAGTAATAAAATATGTTTTTGTTATTTCTCTAGAAAAAACCCGCAAAGGGGGGGTGTATGTCAGAGCAAAGTCTCAGGGGAAAACTGGTCGCATGGATAAGTGAGGTTGCCGACAAACGCTTGTCAAAAACAGATGCCACCAGTTTTAAAGCTTTCGTGGAACGGGTTATTCATGTTCACCCGGATGAAAGTCTGCTCCGCTGGTCAAAAGAAGACAATTTTGGCGCTGTGTACGGTCTTTACCGTTTTGTCAAAAAGCGGACTGCCGACAAACCGCTTCTCGAAGTATTTAATCCCGACCTGGAAAATGACGGCTGGGTTAGCAACCACAGCCTGATTTATTTTTGCCAGAAAGACATGCCTTTTCTGGTGGAGTCCCTGCGCATGGCGCTTAACCGCCTGCAGCTCCATATACATCTGTTCGAAAGCAATGTGCTTTGGGTGCAGCGTGATGCAGAGGGAAACCTGCTGGAGGTAACCGATCCCAAGCGGAAAGGTTCAGTGCCTGAATCCCTGGGTTACATACAAATTGATCCCAGCAGCGACCCGGAATATCTGGATAGTATCCATGAGCGCCTGCTCGAAGCCTTTCTCAATGTGGATACCGTTGTCAGCGATTTTTCCCCAATGATTGAGCGGGTGAATCAATGTATTGACGAGCTGGACAAAACCAGGGACGTTGATCCGGAAGAAATTGAGTTTTTGCGTTGGTTGCGTGACGGCAATTTCACTTTTTTAGGGATGTCGGAATTTCGTCTAGAGACGTTTTCCCAGGGAACCAAAATTGAAGAGCAGCAAAATGCCCGTTTGGGTCTGATGAAAAACCGTGCGCCGCTGGAACCGAAAATGCTGGATCAGCTTTGCGACGGATTTGGTAATTTTTATCAAGATACGCCGAGCCTGGCGTTTACCAAGTCATCGCAGAAGTCCAGCGTCCACAGAGACGTCTATTCCGATTATGTCATTGTTAAACGTTACAACAAGAAGGGCAAGGCCATCGGCGAAACCCGTATGCTTGGTCTTTATACCTCCCGGCTTTATCACTACAGCACCGGTCAAATCCCGCTGTTGCGCAGCAAGGGGAAGTGGCTGATAGAGCATTCAGAGCTGGATGATGCCAGTCACAACGGTAAGACCTTTGCCGCCATTCTGGAAAGTCACCCGCGCGATGAATTGCTCCAGGCCAGCCCGGATGAAAGTCTGCATACCATATTGGGCATATGGAAGATCTACGAACGGCGTACCATTCGATTGTTTATGCGTGTCGATCGGTTTGAAAAATTTGTCAGCTGTATTGTTTATTTGCCGCGAGAGCTGGTGCGAGCCGAGAACCGGCGCAAAATTGAAAAAATTCTCGGACAGGCACTGGATTCAGATGATTTTGAAGCAGCTACGCAATTCCTGTCGGAATCCGTCCTGGCGCGCGTTCACATGGTGTTCCGGATTACCAGCCAGTCATTTAAAAAAGTCAGCAGGGAGTCGCTGGAAGCGGAGATTGTCGAACAAACTCGTGACTGGTCACAGCGCTTTGCGGAATTTTGCCTGGAGCACTTTGGTGACGAGCAGGGGCGCCGGTTGGTACGCACTTATCAGAACGCATTTCCCGCTTCTTACCGTGATCGATACTCACCCCAGCAGGCAGTGAACGATCTTGAACTGATCCTCGAGCTGACCGAAGAAAATGAAATAAACCTGTGCCTGTTTCACGAACCAGGTGTTCCGGAAGATGAACTACGATTGAAGCTATTTCATCTACAAACCTCTTTGGAACTGTCAAATATTATTCCCTTACTGGAGAATTTGGGTTCACGCGTACTAGTGGAACACCCGTTTCGTCTTGAGCTCCAGGACCAAGCAGATATTTGGGTACACGACTTCACTCTTAGGCAGCCCTTGCCAAAAGATCATCCATTGGATATCTCTGTGGTTCGGCAGGCTTATCATGACGCTTTTCGGGCTGTCTGGCTGGGTCAGGCAGAAAGCGATAGCTTTAATCGCTTGGTGTTTTCTGCCCGAATTGACTGGCGAACGGTAGCACTACTGAGGGCATATGCGCGATATCTTAAGCAGTTGGGCTTGCCTTTTAGCTTCGATTTTATTGCCCAGGTTCTGGGCAGCCATCTGGGTGTATGCCGTGAGCTGGTGGCGCTCTTTCATTGTTATTTTGACCCCCGACGCCAGGAAAAAGAGTCTCATAAGACGCTTGCGGAAAATTTGACCGGGCGCATTAGAGTGGCCCTGGACCAGGTTGACAACCTCAATGAAGATCAGGTGTTGCGCTCCTATATGGAGATGATTAACGCAACGCTGAGAACCAATTTCTTTTGCCGGGATTCACAGGATAATCATCTGCCAACCATTGCCTTCAAGGTTAATACCAAACAGTTGGAATTTGCTCCGGAGCCAAGACCTGAATATGAAACCTATGTCTATTCGCCTCGAGTAGAAGGGGTTCACCTGCGTGGCGGGAAGGTCGCCAGAGGCGGGATTCGCTGGTCAGATCGCCTGGAAGACTTCCGGACGGAAGTGCTGGGGCTGGTAAAGGCCCAGCAGGTTAAAAACGCCATCATTGTCCCAACCGGTGCCAAGGGTGGTTTTGTCGCTCGCAATGTTTATTCGCTTACATCGCGTGACGAATTTTTACAGGAAGGCGAGGCCTGTTACCGGCTGTTTATTGACGGATTGTTTGATTTGGTGGACAACCGGGTGGGCGATGAGGTAATTCCTCCAGCTCAGGTGGTTCGTCGCGATGACGATGACCCCTACCTCGTCGTGGCAGCCGACAAGGGCACCGCAAGCTACTCCGATATTGCCAATGAAATTTCCCGCAAGCGCAATTTCTGGCTCGGCGATGCCTTCGCTTCAGGTGGCAGCCAGGGCTACGACCACAAGGTGATGGGCATTACAGCCCGTGGCGGCTGGATAGCAGTACAACGCCATTTTCGCGAACTGGGGCGCAATATTCAGGAGCAGCCATTTTCGGTCATCGGTATTGGCGATATGGCTGGTGATGTTTTTGGCAATGCCATGTTGTTGTCTCGCCAGATTAAACTGGTAGCGGCGTTTAACCATCAACATATATTCATTGATCCAAATCCTGACACAGAAACATCCTGGCAAGAACGCAAGCGTCTTTTTGATTTGCCTCGCTCGTCCTGGGAAGACTACAACACTAAGCTTATTTCCAAGGGTGGGGGTATATACAAACGCTCCGCAAAATCTATCCAGATTTCGACCGAGGCCCGTAGAGCGCTGGGAATTGATCAGGCCAAACATGCCCCCAACGAACTGATCCGTTTGTTGCTCAAGGCACCTGTGGATTTAATCTGGAACGGTGGTATCGGCACCTATGTGAAAAGCTCGGGTGAAAGCCACGGCGATGTAGGTGACCGTGCCAATGACGCTTTGCGAGTTCAGGGTGAAGAGCTGCGCTGTCGAGTGTTTGGTGAGGGCGGTAATCTGGGCATGACCCAGCTTGGACGCATGGAGTTTTGTCGAAAAGGCGGGATATGCAATACAGATTTTGTCGATAACTCTGCCGGAGTGGACTGTTCGGACCACGAGGTCAATATCAAGATTCTCCTGAATGCAGAGATCGAGGCTGAAAACCTGACCGTTAAACAGCGCAACCAGTTGCTGAAGAAAATGACCGATGAAGTAGCGGAAATGGTTCTGGATAACAACTATCGGCAAACACTGGCCATCAGTCTTGCGGAAAGCCGCAAGGCACAAAACCATTACGACTACTTGCGCTTTATGCAATATCTGGAGGAAGTCGGGTACTTGAACCGAAGTCTCGAGTTTCTTCCCGACGAAGAAAGCCTGCGAGACTTGCATGCCGCAGGCAAGAGCTGGACGCGTCCCGAGCTTGCCATACTAGTGTCCTATGCCAAGGTGGTACTCAAGCAGGAATTGCTGGACGAAAGCCTGCTGGAAGACTCTGTCGTTACCTCAATGATCTTTGATGCGTTTCCCGAATCGCTACAGAAACACTATGCCGAGGCCATAAAGTCTCACCGATTGCATAAGGAAATTATTGCTACCCAGCTGGCCAATCGCATGGTTAACCGTATGGGCTTTTCTTATTGCCAGCGGCAGAATTTATCTCTCGGTGCGAGCTCGGTTGAAACGGCACGAGCCTTTGTCACGGTAATGGAATTGTTTGGCCTGCATAAAATCTGGGAATCGATAGAAAGCCTGGATTATCAGGTTCCAGCTGATATTCAGCATGAGTTGTTCCATCAGGTAATGCGTCTGGGACGCAGGGCCAGTCGCTGGTTTTTGCGCACAAGTATGTCCCTGAAGCCTGAGCAGGTCATAGAACGCATGAAGCCTGGCTTTGATCTGTTGTTGCCCCGGGTCATAAAATTTTATCGGGATTCGCCAAAGGAAACTCTGGTTGTCCAGAAACGCTGGATAAAAGCTGGCGTTCCTGAAGATTTTGCCTTTACCCTGGGTTCCTTCGATGCATGCTTCTTGCTGCCGGGTATCGTTGATACTGCGCTTAGCAGTAACAATAAGCCTGAGGACATGCTGGAACTGCGTTTTGAACTTAGCCAGGCGCTATCACTGGACTGGTTGATGTTGCAGATGGTTGACTGGCAACCGGAAAATCAGTGGCAAGATCTGGCCAGGGAGTCCAATGTGGACGATCTCGAATATCTGGGACGTCAGCTAACACTGGGAATACACAACCTTTATCGGGATTTGTCTGGTTATGAGTTGATAGAACAGTGGAAACAGGATAATCCGGTTAAAACCAGGCGTTTTATAAATATGGTGAGCTCGCTCAAATCTACGGGTACCCAGGATATTTCTGTGTTTATCGTGGCTCTTAGAGAGTTGAAAGACCTGGTGGATAGCACGCTTTAAGGTGCCCGAAAAAAAAGCGCCTTGAAGGCGCTTTTTTTGTGGGATGACCTAACTGGCTAGATGTAGATCATTAGCAGGATAAAAATCGCTGTCAGCCCCAGACTGGAGTGAATAACCCCTTTTACTGTTGTCATAGGTCCCTGTTTGCCAAACAGGGCGTTTGCCTCAAGGAGCACGATAATGGCAATTCCTATCCACAGATCCATGCCGCCTACGCCGGTGCCATAACCTCCAGCATGGGGGCCGGCGAGCATGCCCAGCGCCATGGGCGCGGAAAAGAGCGTGTTTGTTCGTGATGCGAGCAGGGCTTTTGCAGCGGCGGCAGGGCCATCACCTTCAACCATCCCGAGCGCTATTTTCTGCTTGGGCCAGATTACCAGCCAGACATTCAGGAACATGAATGTGCCCATCAGTGCACCAAGCACAATGTAATTATTGAGAAGGCCGTTACGTACGAGCGGTTCTATAAGAATAACGCCGGTTATAAAGGTAAGCATGGCCCCCCAGCGGAACCACCAAAGCGCGTTGGGTGCCAGCTTGGCTTTGGCATCAGAGAGCGCTTCCGGTGTCGCCTGCTTGAAATAACTTCCCTGAACAAAGTTGAAGTAGTACAGCATGCCTATCCAGGTAATTCCGAACAGCAGGTGAAGCCATCGAGTGAGGATTGAGATGAGTTCAATCATATGAAATCTCCGAGTGTGAAGCGGGTTTGTCCCGAAATTTATTGTTGTAATCCCTGCGACAGGGCCCGATTGCCATAAATGACAACTCAAAGATGATAAGCCCAAAGGGTATCGGATATCAAAGAATGACTATCAGCTGCTCACCTGACTGAGTAATTTTTGCCGGTGAGCAGTGACAAAAGGCGTTACGCTATTTGTTCTTCCAGTGCTTCCAGCTCTTTCTTGATGGTTTCGGGAGACTGGGTATTTTTTGCCATCATTCCGTAGAACGACGGAATAACAAACAATGTCAGCAGTGCGGAGAAAAATACGCCAAAGAAAACCACTATGCCTAATACATTCAGGCTTTCCGACCCCGGGCCAAATGCCAGCATCAGGGGGACGCTGCCCATGACAGTAGAGAGTGTTGTCATGAGTACAGGGCGTAAACGGATTTTGGCGCCTTCAATAATGGCCTGGGTGAATTCGACACCCTTGTCGCGCGTCTGGTTAATAAACTCGACAATCAGGATGCCATTTTTGGCCGCGATGCCTATGATCATCAAGATGCCAATCTGGCTAAAGATGTTCAGTGTATTCCCCGTAACATAGAGCCCCAGAAGTGCCCCGACAATACCGAGAGGCACAGTAAACATAATGACAAACGGGTGCACAAAGCTTTCGAACTGGGCCGCCATCACCAGGAACAGGATCAGCATGGCAATGCCAAAGGTAAAGAACATACTGCCAGATGCTTCCTTAAACTCCAGCGACTCACCCCGGTAGTCGTATTGCGCGTGGTCGGGCAGGTTTTGGTCTACATAGTTTTCCATAAAAGTCAGTGCCTCGCCGAGAGCTACATTGGACGCGAGACTGCCGCTTATGGTGACTGCGCGAAGACGGTTGTAACGATTCAATTGAGCAATGCCAGCGACATTCTGTACTGAAATAAGATTGGAAAGGGGTATCAGCTCACCACTGCGGTTCGACCGGACATAAAGGTTCTGCAGATCCTCTGTCGTATCTCGCTGGTCTGCTCTGGCCTGCATCACAACATCATATTCCTCGCCATCGCGAACGTATGTGCTTACATTGCGCTCACTAAGTAACGCTTGCAGGGTGGTACCGATAGAGCTAACCGAGACCCCCAGTTCCGCGGCACGGTTTTTATCTACA
>Ga0222652_1000453_pt1 | contig 17394 bp, 16 predicted proteins | sample AntAcemetagen371_FD_179803 | JGI IMG/M metagenome (GOLD analysis project Ga0222652, IMG submission 179803) | Saline water microbial communities from Ace Lake, Antarctica - #371 | ecosystem: Environmental > Aquatic > Non-marine Saline and Alkaline > Saline | place: Antarctica: Ace Lake... | reverse complement strand
TTAAAAAAAATTTTAGCCTAACATCTTTTTAATATTTTCTAATGCCTGAGAAATACTATCTTCTGAGGCTGCAAAACTAAATCTTACATAATCTATAGCAGTTTTACCAAAAGCTGTTCCTGGGACTATGGCCACACCTGCTTCGTGCATAGCTTTTTTTGCAAATTCAGAACCATTCATGCCAGTACCTATAACTTTTGGAAATGCATAAAAAGCTCCACCTGGTAAACTACATTCAATACCCGGTAAACTGTTTAAACCTTCATGAATTAATTTTCTTCGCTTATCAAATTTTTTCATCATTTCAAATATAGGCTCATCTGGGCCATCTAATGCAGCAATGCCTGCAAACTGTGAGGGAGCATTAACACATGACACACTGTTAATTATAAGCTTTGTTACATGCTCTACTAAATTCTCTGGCCATACACTCCAACCCATTCTCCATCCCGTCATGGAATAAGCTTTGCTCCAACCATCTAAAACTATCAGTCTATCTTGGAGCTCTGGATAATTAAAAAACGTTGGCATCTCTTTATTATCATAGATTTGTCTACTATAAATTTCATCACTTAAAATAACAACGTGAGGATATTTTTTAAGTCCTTCAGCTAATTTATCAACTTCTTCTTTTTCAACAAAACTTCCTGTTGGGTTATTGGGATTTATAAGTATTAATAATCTAGTCTCATCTGTGATTAATGATAAAATTTTTTCTGCAGTAAATTTTAGATCCTTATCTTCTGTAAGATCATAAGGCACAGCAGTTGAACCTGTATAATTAATCATTGATTCATAAATTGGAAAACCTGGTGTTGGATGAATTATCTCTGCACCTGGTTCACCAAACATCTGTATGGCATAATACATGGTTGGTTTGCCACCTGGCATTATTAAAACTCTCTCTGGATCTATTTCTTTATTATAAAGTTTTTTAATTTTTCTGGTAACTGCCTGTCTGCATTCTAAAATTCCATTAGACAAAACATAACCATGATGACCATCATCTAAAGCTTTTTTTGCAGCATCAACAATATGTTGTGGAGTTTTAAAGTTAGGCTGACCTAAACCTAAATGTATCATAGGCTTGCCCTGTGCTTCTAATTTCTTTGCTTCAGCTAAAATACTAAAAGCCGACTCTGTTCCCAATCTATCTAGACTTTTTGCTAACTTCATTTTTACTCTTTCCTTTGTTTTTTTTGTTAATACTTAATTTTTTTTAATATATCTTCATCAACACCAAAAAGATAATAACCTTTAATGTTCGTCATTAACTACTGCTCTTTAATCAAGTGAGGTATGTATTTAGGGAATAGAATGTAAATAGGCCCCAATCAAGGGGCCTATTTTCTAACTATAAGAGAGAGATAGTTATTTTATTAGTCTCTGATTGCATAAGCAATAACACCAGTTTCAGCAACATCTGTCCCTAATCTTTCTGCTTCCTTACTCAATCTGATACCCACTATATTTTTCATAAGTCCCCAAATTATTAGAGCTACTATGAATACAAAGATGTTAACCGCAAGCACACCTATTAACTGAGAACTAAAAGAAGCGTCAGCATTTGTTAGTGGAACAGCTAATGTTCCCCAGATACCAGCAAACAAGTGAGCTGGTATTGCACCTACTACATCGTCGATTTTAAATGTAAATAAAAGTTTAGTTCCAAACACAACTATTAAACCACCAACACCACCAATTAAAATGGCTGCTAATGGAGATGGAGCTAAAGGTTCTGCAGTAATTGCAACAAGACCACCAATTGCACCGTTTAACATCATGATCACATCAGTTTTACCCGATAGTAATCTTGGTACGATTGCAGCAATCATTACACCACCACAAGCCGCAAGGTTTGTGTTAATAAAAATAGTTGAAATTGCAACAGCGTCAGTAAATGTTCCTAATGCTAATTGTGAACCACCATTAAATCCAAACCAACCTAACCATAACACAAAAACTCCAAGTGTTACTAGTGGCACAGAAGAAGCAGCAAAAGGTTGTAACGCTTTAGGCACTCCCTTAGCATCAAATCTTCCAGTTCTTGAACCTAACAATAGCGCTCCTGCTAATGCTGCAGATCCACCTGTTGAATGAACAAGAGTTGATCCTGCAAAGTCAGAGAAACCAGCAGCAGCTAACCAACCACCACCCCACTGCCAACCCATTACGATTGGATAAATAATTCCAGCTAAAATTGCTGCAAATAAAAAGAATGGCCATAGTTTAACTCTTTCAGCCATTGTTCCAGATACTATTGATACTGTGGTTGCACAGAATACCATTTGGAAATACCAATCTGATCCATCTGAATAACCAGTATCTAATGCACTTGCATCAGACCATGGATTAAATGTTCCAATAAATCCGCCCTCAGGTATTCCATAAGCTAGATTGTAACCAACCAGCCAGAACATAATTCCAGAGATTGAAAATAACCCAATATTTTTTGCACAAATTACTGATACACTTTTTGAAGTTACCATTCCTGATTCAAGCATTGTAAACCCTGCTGCCATAAACATTACTAAGAAACCACAAATTAAGAAAAAGAGCGTGTTAAATACAAACCCTACTTCTGCTGAAACCGTTGTATCAGCACTTCCAACACTTGTTAGACCTAAAAGAAAAACTAGACTCAACGAAAACGTTGATATTATTTTTGTTACTTTAGTCATTAAGACCTCCCATTTTAGAGTCTGCTTATAATGAGACTTAAACTTATGACTATTGTTTATGAGGAAAAAGAGTTATGCAATATTTGCATACACTAACAGAAAAATAAATAAGAGAAAGTGTAATGATTAATATAAAAAAAAATGAAAATTATAATAAGAGTTGTGATTGCACATTAGCAAGCGTTTATAGAAGGGCGTTTGGTTACCATGTGCCATGAACTTTGCTACCCCCACAAACAACAGGCAACGGGAATATTTTTTAAAATAATTTTTTTGTATACCTAAAGTGATGGATTAACTCTCTAACGTAAGAAAAAATAAATCCTACAAACACAACTAACACCACAGATAGAGAAGCATAAAGTATAGGTGAATTTTTTGCTAGATCAATAATCAAAAGATCCATGTCAGAATTAAACCCTAGTGCTGGAACATTTCTCAAAACATCAACACCTTTGTTGAACACGAATGTTTCTAAACCCATAAAAATACCAACTACTATTAATAAAACGGCCAGTAGAGTTTTGTACTCTGATGTATTTAATTTCTCAGATATTTTTAAACCTATGTGCAAACCTATAATTGATCCAAATAATAGAAAAGAGACTAATACAAGATCAATAGATTTAAATTGTATAGCGTGCGCTACAACCACAAATCCTGTGATAAAAATAGTAACAAATAAAGAAGTTCCCGGAACCAGTTTGGTTGGCATGCCAATTAAATAAATCATTGCTGGAACCATTAAGAAAGCACCACCAATTCCCATAATAGATGCAAACAAACCAACAATAAACCCCAAGATGATTGGTGTTAATGCGCTTTCATATACTTTAGACTTATTAAACCTCATTCTGAATGGCAGACCATGAATCCAATAATGAGTATGTAATTTTTTTTTTTTTATTATTTTTTTTTTAAAAGCATTTAATTCTCTGACTCCTTCAACGAAAATAAGTGTTCCTATGATAGCTAATAAATAAATATAAAGTAGCGCTATGATTGTATTAATATTTCCAATTTCTCGTAGATATTTAAATATTTGTATTCCCAAAATAGCTCCGGCCAGTCCACCAATCACAATCATGATACCCATTTTATAATCGAGAGTTTTTTTATACCAATGAGTTATCGCCCCAGAAACTGATATACCTAAAATGTTATTTGCAACATTAGCTACAGCGTAAGTTGCAGGTATTCCTAAAAAAACAAGAATAGGTGTCATTAAAAAACCACCACCTATACCAAATATTCCTGACAAAACACCAACAGCAAAGCTTAAGATTAAGATTGTAATAATGTGAATTTGAACTTGGGCAATAGGTAAGTAAAAGTAAAAATCCATTAAATAATAATGTTTGACCCCTCTAAAAAACCTAATTATCCTACAGACTCATGCATTCTCTTTATTGCTTCTGCGGGAGCATCATTTTCTTTCATTAATTTAAATAAAGCGTCATTAAATTTTGATATAATTTTTTGATCAGTAATTGGCGTGGTTTGACCCGGGTCTTTTTCAAGATCGTAAATAACAGTCTCTGTATCTTCCATTGCTTCTGGAAAATGATAACTATGAGTTTTAGTATCAGCTTTTGATTTGTGTGGAACTCTTAATAGTTGAACCCCTTTTGTAAAATCAAAAGGTCCTGCCAAACTTGCTCCTTTTAATTCCTCGGGTGTAAACATTTTTGTCATATGCATTGGCATTAAGGTATATTGATACAAATCCTGATTTTTCATATCTTTTGGATAGCAAAAGTATGTATATTTCCCATCTGTAATATTTATTCCTCCGCCCCAATAACCAAACATTAAATAATTTCTTATACTTGTATCGCTTTCTAAAGTTTTAAATAGAGACTTGCCCTCAACTTCTGGAGGGTGTTTAAGTCCGTACAAGTCTAAGAAGGTCGGCATTAAATCTACTGTTTGCGTTAAACAATTTCTTGATTCACCAGCTTTACTTTTATAATCAGGATGGTAAATAAATAATGGGATGTGTGATATTTCTTCGTATAGAGGCATTCTATTTTTTGCCCACCAATCATGTTCTCCTAATAGAAATCCATGATCAGTAGCACAAATTAACGTCGTATCTTTCCACAAATCATGTTTATCAAAATAATCTAAAACTTCTCCTAATAAATGATCACACAGAGAGAGCAAAGCAAAATAGTTTGCTCTAAGTTCATCAATTTCGTTTTGACCTTCTGTAACCCTGCTATAACGAGGCCAATCTAATATTGGACCTTTGTAGTTTGTTTTATATTTTTCTTTAAATCTTTCGGGTGCAAAAAAGGGTTCATGTGGATCAAAAGTTTCAATTTGTAGAAAATAATTGTCAGCGTCTTTATTGATATCTAAGAATTCAAACCCTTTTTTAAAACATTGTACTGATGGAAAATCTTCTTCTTTCTTTATAAACTCTCTATTAATCATATAATTATAAGGGTTTTGTTTTGAATTTATATCATTTTGGGAAGGATGATATTTCTTTTGTATTCTTTCAATTGGCGACGTCAATAATGCTTTCCAAGGATCCGACTCTTGACCCCTTATAAAATCAAAAGAATTATATCTAGTGTGATAAGTTGAACCTCCATCTTCCCAATAATGATAATGATCTGATATCAGATGTGAATAAATTTTATTTTGTTTAAAAATTTCTAAAAAAGAATTATCAAATGGTTCTATTGGTCCCCAACTTCTATGTAAAAAAGAATGTCTACCAGATTGCATATCACGTCTTGCTGGCATACAAGGCATGCTGCCCACATAATGCTTATTATAAGTAATAGATTTTTTAGCAAGTCTTTCAAAATTAGGAGTGTGAACCAAGTCTCCGCCGTATGGTTGAAGCATTAATCTATTTAGAGAGTCAAATAGTAAAAAAACTGTTTTCATATTTTTAATACAATTTAGAGTTGTTATTTTTTTTAGCTCAGATCTTTGTTACACTAATAAATTAAGAAATATAATTAAAATTTTTGTATACAATAATTGTAGTTTTTAAACTTTTTAATTCCTAATAAGTTTTTAATATAAAAAAAAAGGGAGAAAATATGAAAAAAAGAAAATCTATACTTGAGAAAAAAATCAGTAGAAGAAAGTTCGTTAAGAACTCTGTCTATACCGGTCTTGCTCTTGGAGTATTTCCTGGAATATTAACGTATCCATCTAATGCTTTGGCTGAGTCTTTTGGTGCTAATATTAACTGGAGACAAGCAGAAGGATCAGAAATAACTGTTGGTTTAATTCCAGCTGGATATTTTAAAAATTTAGCCAATGTTAAATCTACTTTCGAAGATTTAACTGGAGTTAAATTAAATATAGAGATGACACCACCGGCACAAATTAGAAATAAAGCCATGCTTGATTTTTCTAAGAAAACTGGAATGTGGGCTACTAACTGTACCGATCCAATGTTTTATTACTTATATGAAGCAAATGGTTGGGTTGACAGATTGGATGAGTATTTAGAAAATCCAAAGTTAACTGATAAAAAATGGTTCGATTATGAAGATATCCAAGCAAGCTGGAGAGGAACTACATCAGTTAAAGGTGTGCCATATGGAATACCATTTGATGGTGAAGCTACATGTCAAATTTATCGTAAAGATATTTATGATAAAGCTGGGATTAAACCAGCAAACACTTTAGATGAGTATTTAAGTAATGCTCAAAAAATCCACGATCCTAAAAATAGATTGTGGGCAGCTGCAGTTAGAGGAATGAAGGGCGCAGGCCAAAATATGTATATTTACCCTTCAATTCTTGCTGGCTATGGAGGTAAATGGTTTAATTCAAGTGGAAAAATGACAGTCAATACTCCAGAAGCTATTGGAGCTTTAGACTATTATGTAAAACTTCAAAAATCATTTGCTCCATCAGGTGTTTCAAATTGGAACTGGCCAGATTTAGCCGATGCTTTTGGACAAGGTACTTTAGGATCGTATATTGATGCGAACAGTACCGCGGCAGTTATCAATAATGCTGAAAAGTCTAAGGTAGTTGGAAAAATTGGTTATGCTAGATGGCCTAAAGGACCTTCTGGCAAAAGAGTTTGTTCAATTTGGAACTGGAGTTTTCCAATTAATGCTGCTTTAAGTGAGAAAGATAAAGTAGCAACTTGGTTGTTTATTCAATGGGCTTGCTCTAAAGAAACACAAGCAGCGACGTCGCATAAATTTGCTGGGGCTTACAAAAGAGTGGGAGTGAACAGAAACTCAGTATGGAAAAATTCTGATTTTCAATCCTTGATGTCTAAAATGGGTGACAACTTTGTTGATACATCTATTAAATCCTACAACCAAGATACAGACGCAGACTGGAGACCTAGAACTGCTAAATGGCCTGCTATTGGCGGTGAAATGGCTACAGCAATTCAATCGGCTTTAGTGGGAGAAAAATCTTCTAGCCAAGCTTTAATCGATGCGCAGGCTAAAATTGACAAACTTATGATGGGTTAATTCTCAACATTAATTAAAAAGGGCTAGATTTCTCTAGCCCTTTTTTTTATTCTCAACATTAATTAAAAATTTTAAATAAAAATGAATCCATCAGTGAAACAAGAAAAATCATTCGCAATAATGCTTGCTGCTCCAAGTGTTCTAGTTTTAATTATTACAACAACTTTTCCTATTTTATATTTAATTTGGAGTTCATTTCAAAATATTAACCTTGCAATGCCAATGAACGACGGTTTTGCAGGAATTGAAAATTATATTGAAATGTTCAAGGACAAGCAATATTGGAAATCTTTTAGATTAACTATTATTTACACCGTTTCTACAGTTTCCTTGCAACTATTAATTGGTTTGGGATTGGCTCTATTAATATTAAGAATACCAAAGGCTCAATGGGTTTTTAGGTTGATGGCAATTTTACCGATTGTTTTAGCTCCAGTTGTAGTAGGTTTGTTCTGGCGTACACTTATGCTTACACCCGATTTTGGAATTGTTGATTTTTTTACTCAAGCGATCGGTTTAGGATCACATGCGTGGTTAAGTGAACCTAAATTAGCCTTATTCTCTGTAATTTTAATCCATACTTGGCAATGGACGCCTTTTGCTTTTCTAGTTTTATTAGCTAGTTTAGCTTCCCTGCCATCTGATCTATACGAAGCTGCTAAAATTGATAGAGCATCTGCTATTAAAAGATTTTTTTATATTACTCTTCCTTTAATTCGACCAGCAATAATTATAATTGTAATTATGAGATCAATGATAGCTTTATCAGCTTATGCCGCTATTTACGCAGCAACAAGAGGTGGGCCTGGCACAGCTACTGAAATCTTAAATTTATATGCATACAGAACTTCATTCTTAGAAGTTAATTTTGGTTACGGCTCAACTTTGGCTGTATTCATCCTAGTAGTGACAGTAAGTGTTGCAACAGTTTTATATTTAATTAGAAAAAAAAATAACTAATGAACAAAAAAATTAGAGATTCTATTTTAACATTATTAGCAACTTTTATTTTGTTAATTTGGATTCTGCCTTTAATCTGGTCAGTATTTGTATCTTTAAAAAGTGAAATTGAAGTTATGGCGTACCCCCCCAATATATTTTTTGAACCTACGTTAAATAATTTTAGAGATGCAATTTCAGGCTCTCTCTCAATTGTCTCTGAGCTTGCCGACAGTTTAATAATTGCCACAATTACTACCACATTAACCTTACTCCTATCAATACCAGCGGCTTATTCGCTAGCGAGACTAAATTTAGTTGGTAAAAAAAAATTAGGTTTCTACGTATTAGCAACACAAATGATACCCCCGATGGGACTAGTTATTCCTTATTATTTAATTTTAGGAAAATTCGGTTGGCTTGATACTTATCATGGCATGATTATTGTCTATATGACATTTTCTCTACCATTCGCTATTTGGTTGATGGTTTCGTTTATGGAGGATATTCCAAGAGAAATGGAAGAGGCAGCATTTTTAGACAAAGCATCAAGAGTTAAGACTTTGCTCTATATTATAATACCTCAAGTAAAAGGTGGCATAGCAGTTACAACTTTATTTACATTTATGAATGCATGGAATGAATTTTTATTTGCCGTTCAATTAAGTGGCAATAAAGTTCGACCAGTTACTATAGCAATGTATAACTTTGTGTCTGTAGAACAAACTATGTGGGCTAAACTATGTGCGGCTGCTTTAATAGCAATGATACCTGTGATTATCATAGGCATTATTGGAAATAACCATATTGTTAAAGGCCTCACACTTGGAGCTGTAAAAGGAGGAGGAAGAAAATAATGAAACAAAATGGCAAAATTGAACTAAGAAATATAACTAAGTATTACGGAAAAGTTAAAGTTTTAGACAATATAAATCTAGAGATTAAACAAAATGAATTTTTTGCATTTCTAGGACCGTCGGGTTCAGGTAAAACTACTACATTAAGAATTTTAGCCGGTCTAGAAGAACTGGATCAAGGAAAAATTTTTTTTGATGACCTAGATGTTACCAACACTTCTCCTGGCAGCAGAGATATAGCGATGGTGTTTCAAAGTTATGCTCTATACCCTCATATGACTGTATATGAAAATATTTCATTTCCATTAAAAATGGATGGTATTGAAAAAACTGAAATATCTGAATTAGTTAAAAAATCTGCAACAAAAGTTAAGATTCAACATTTACTCGAAAGAAAGCCCGGCCAACTAAGTGGTGGCCAACAACAAAGGGTAGCACTTGCTAGAGCTGTCGTTAGACAGCCTAAATTTTTTTTATTAGACGAACCTCTGTCAAATCTAGACGCTAAACTTAGATTAGAAACTAGAGTAGAACTAAAAAATTTACATAAAAGCTTAAACGTGACTACAGTTTATGTAACTCATGATCAAGAGGAAGCAATGACTTTAGCAAATAGAATGGCTGTTTTTTTAAAAGGAAAAATAATGCAAGTAGGAACACCAACTAATATTTTTGACAATCCTAAAACACTCGAAGTTGCTGGATTTATAGGAAATCCACCGATGAACTTAATTGATGCTGAAATTTCAAACAAACAATTAATTATAGCTGGGATAAAAATAAAAGATTACGAGCTTAAAGAAACTAACTTAAAACAAGTCGTTGCCGGCATAAGACCTACGGATTTGAATATATCTAATGAAGGCATTCCAGCAAAATTATATTTAACCGAACAACTTGGCGATTCTAGTATCATGAATTTAATTATTAATAACAAAATTGTTAAATTGAAAACAATGGAAAAAAAACAATACAACGACGGTTCAAATATGTTTGTTAAATTAAACCCAGGTAAAATATATTTATTTGATCCAAAAACTGGCTTGAGAATTTAATTTATAAAGTAAGGTCAGAAATTTTATTTTGTAAATATTCAATAAATGTATTCATTTCAGATAAAAAAGCTCTAGAAGGAAAAATATTTTTTTTTCTCTTATCCTTTTCATCAGGTTCTTGGTAAAAAATATCTAATTCGACTAATTCTTTAATATAAGTATTACCTGTCATTATTGAGCATTGAATATTTTCAATTATATCTTTTTCGTTAATGGTTTTTGACCTGACATAACTTTCTAATACCAAAAGACACATTTTCCATATGGAAATATTTCTTGACACATATTTAAGCATTTTATTATTATCACGATATACTACATAAGACATTATAAGATTAATTATTTTTAAAGATTCTAATTTTTTAATTTTTTTATCTAAATCTACAAAATTTGAATAATTTTTTTTTTGAAAAAAACTTGGTTTGATTACTTTTTCAGTCATAGAAGAAATACATCACACCAGGCGTGTTTGAGCAATCACTAAAACACCTCCACCCATGCCAAATATTCCTGACAAAACAAAGAAGTTTGAACGAAACTACGAGTAAATCATGGATGAACATGGACCTTGAGTAAAAAATAATTAACTAAATCTTAACCTCTCAGCACTCACCCCTTAAAAATATTCTTTCTTTTTTATAAACCTATCTCTCTTTACTTTACTTCTCCTTTTGATTTACCCCTGAGAGACCTGAGTGTACTGAGTGTAAGTTAAAGGACAAATAAATCAGACCCCACTATCAAACCCTAGTATAATTAGGTTATGACAGTTTCAAAAAAAGAGGAATATGATAACCAATTTACTCTAACTCGTTCAGAAATGGCAGAGAGCCTGGGTATTAGTACGAATGCTTTGAAGTGTAGAATGAGAAAAGGCAACACAGATGGAATTGAATTTCGTCACGATGGTAATAAGTTTCTCTTCAAGGGACTGCGTGGAAATCAAGTCGGACAGACCCCAGTTATCAGACCCAAAGGAAGATGGCATGATGGAAATAAAAAGAAAAAGAATGAACCAAGAAGAGGTGTTACTCATATTGGTGAAGCCAAGTATCCCAATGAAGCCTTTAGAAAACATAATGAACTCAAGATACTCAATAGGATTACTAAAGAAGTACCTCAATATGTACTAGACAAGATTAACCCTAGGTTACTCTCACTGGCCCAGAGACAACATGATGATGACTTAGAGAAAGCCCAAGGTGTCTTTAAGGAACCAAAGTATTATGGTGGTATGAACCATAGGAATAACCGAAGATACACTACAAACTTTAACTCTGGTAACACTGAAGCTAACACTGGGTTTAACCCTTTGAAAAACTATAACTATTACGAAGTTAATTCTTCAGAAGACAGAAGAGACACTAGGCCAACAGAGTACACCTGGAGTGAACCCAAGGTTAGAGAACCTGGGGCAGACTATAAACCAGGTAAGTTTAAACATTTAGATGATGCAATCAGCAAGGCAAAGAAAAAGTTTTAACGGATAATAATAGGCAATTCTTTTCTCACAGTCTTTTAATTCATGCTCATAACCATTATATTGTAATTACATTAATAGTACTTGGAGTGGGTAATCTCTTAAATATTTCGTCCAGATTGTTTAAAACAAACTTATCCACTTCATAAATTTTTTTCATAATTTTTTTTCATAATTTTTTTTCATAATATTTTTAGCAGCACACTCATAAAAAAGGGTGGGGCCATTAAGTTTTAGCCACGACTGTCTTTACGTATCAAACTCTTTAGAAGAGATATAAAGAACCTAATCTACAATCCTTGGTGTACACCTTAACTAATTAACCAAAAAAGCCAAATCAAGTGGTACCTCTATTGAATATAGGTAAGGTTCAGGTAAGGGAAAACTTTCCTTGATGTAACAATTATCGTGTATTATATAAGTGACAGATAACAACAGAAAGAACGTGCCCTCGTGGTGAAATTGGTAGACACAAAGGACTTAAAATCCTTGCCCTTTTGGGAGTGCCAGTTCGAGTCTGGCCGAGGGCACCAAAACAACAATGATTAAATTTCATTTTATTTTTGATAAAACAAAAAAAGCACAAAATTTAAAAAAAAAATTATTAAAGAAGTATAAAAATTATACTCCAAGCAATGCTAAAGTAATAGTCGTCGGCGGAGGCGATGGTTACATGTTAAGTTCTTTAAAAAAATACTTAAACTTTAATAAGCCTTTTTATGGAATTAATTGTGGTACTTATGGCTTTTTAATGAACAATTTTAATAAAGATGATTTAGAAAAAAAAATTTTTCTATCAAAAAAAATCTATATCAGACCTCTAAATATTGTAGCACAAACAAATAAATTTAAAAAAAAGATACTTGCCATCAATGAGGTTTCACTTTTTAGACAAAGTAGACAAACTGTTTCTCTAAACCTTAAAATCGGAAAAAAAGTAATTCTGAAAAAATTAGTTGGCGATGGAATTCTTGTATCCACACCGGCTGGTAGTACTGCTTATAATCTTTCTGCTCAAGGACCAGTATTATCGTTAAATTCAAAAAAACTAGCCGTTACACCCATTAGTCCTTTTAGACCCAGAAGATGGAAAGGAAAAATAATTTCTAACAAACAAAAGATTAAAATAAAAAATTTAGATTCTAAAAAAAGACCAATAGCTGCAGTTGCTGACAATATTGAAATTAGAAATATAAAGTCAGTTAATATAGAAATAAGTAGAAAAGTTACTTTTTGCGTATTATATGACAGAAAAGAAAGTTTAATTAAAAAAATAAAATTAGAACAGAAAAGACAGAAAAAATAAATCAATTATGCTAAACTTTATTGATAAAAAATTTTGGAAAAATAAAAAAGTTTTTATAACGGGGCACACTGGTTTTAAAGGTAGTTGGCTCACATTATTTTTAAACCACTTAGGTGCAGATGTCACGGGATACTCTTTACCACCCAATACTAGACCTAGTTTATTTAATTTAGCTCGTATTAAAAATGTTGTTAAAAAATCAGTCATAGCTGATATTAGAGATTATAAAAGATTACAAAATGAGCTGGATAAATCAAAGGCAACAATTGTTTTTCATTTAGCTGCCCAACCTCTTGTTAGGCTATCTTATATTCACCCAAAAGATACCTTTGATACAAACTTTACTGGATCTCTTAATATATTACATGCAATTAAAAAAAACAAAAGAGTAAAAACTGGAATAATTATTACTACAGATAAGGTCTATGATATTGGAAAAAATAAAATTTTCAAAGAAGATGACAGACTTGGAGGCCTAGACCCCTACAGCGCATCTAAAGTTTGTGTTGAGTTTCTTTTCAACTCATATCAAAAATCTTTTTTTTCTAAAAAAAATAAAATGATTGCTACAGTTAGAGCAGGCAATGTTATTGGAGGTGGAGATTATTCATTGGATAGACTTATTCCCGATATATACAAATCGAAATTTAAAAATAGGGGAATATTAATACGTAATCCTAATTCGGTCCGTCCTTGGCAGCATGTTTTAGAACCTTTAAGTGGTTATTTGCTTTTAGCTCAGTCTATTCATAATAAAAAAATAAAAAGATTAAAACAAAACTGGAATTTTGGACCAAATTTATCAAGTTGCAAGTCTGTTAGATATTTAACTCAATATCTTTCAAAAAGATTAAATTTAAGAGTAATTTTGGATAAAAAAAAAGCCTCTTCATTTAAGCCAGAGACTAGCATATTAAGACTTAGTAATTATAAATCTAGAAAATTTATTTCTTGGAAGCCTAAATGGTCTATTAATAAATCTTTAGATAAAATTATTGAATGGAACAAAGATATAAAGCATAAAAATGTATCAGATGTATGTATTGATCAAATAAAGGAATATTTAAAAAAATAAAAATGAACAATCAAACAAAAGAAATAGAAAATTTTGTTAAAAAAATTTTAAAAGATAAAGTCAAAAACAAACCATTTGTACCTGGAGAAACTCTTATTCCTCCTTCAGGAAAGCTTATTGATTACGAAGAAACAAAAAATATGGTTTTAGCTTCTATTGATGGGTGGCTTACCACCGGTAGATTCAACTCAGAATTTCAAGAAAAATTATCTAATTTTTTAGATGTTAAACATTTAATTACTGTTAACTCAGGATCTTCAGCTAATTTATTAGCATTTTCTTCTTTAACATCTCATCTACATAAAGAACGAGCTATCAAACCTGGTGACGAAGTAATCTCAGTTGCTGCCGGATTTCCAACAACAGTAAATCCTATTTTTCAAAACGGTGCAGTTCCAGTCTTTGTTGATATCAAGTTACCAACTTATAATATTAATGAAGAATTAATAGAACAGGCAATAACCAAAAAAACTAAAGCAATAATGTTAGCTCATACTTTAGGAAACCCTTTCAATCTTAAGAGAGTTAAAGAAATCTGTGAAAAATATAATTTATGGTTAATAGAAGATAATTGTGATGCACTAGGAAGTAAATACAACAATCAATATACTGGAACTTTTGGAGACATCGCTACACTGAGTTTTTATCCCGCCCACCACATAACAATGGGCGAGGGAGGAGCAATATTTACAAACAACTTTAGAATTAAAAGAGTTTGCGAGTCTTTTAGAGATTGGGGCAGAGACTGCTATTGCGAGCCTGGAGTTGAAAATACGTGCAAAAAAAGATTTGAATGGAAGCTTGGAGAACTACCTTTTGGTTATGATCATAAGTATATTTATTCTCACGTTGGCTTTAATATGAAGATCACAGATATGCAAGCTGCTTGTGGGCTTGGACAATTGACTAAATTAGAACATTTTATAGAAAAGAGAAAAAAAAATGTAAATTATTTAAAAAGTGAACTTAAAAATATTGAAGATGAAATTTTATTACCCGAAGCAGAAAAAAATTCAGATCCATCTTGGTTTGGTTTTCCTATTACCATTAAAGAAAATTCAAAATTTAAAAGAAAAGATTTGATAAACCACTTAACAAACAATAAAATTGGCACTAGATTACTATTTGCGGGAAATCTAACCAAACAACCTGCCTATTTAAATAAAAATTTCAGAGTGGAGTCGGAGCTAAATACCACTGATTTAATTATGAACAACACTTTTTGGGTGGGAATTCAACCAGCTTTAGGTGAAGAAGAGTTAAGTTTTACAGCAAAAACAATAAAAAATTTTTTTAAATAAATAATTTGAAAACATTACTTATTATAGGAGGCAGTGGCTTTTTAGGCAGTTCTTTTTTAGATTATGGTAACTATTATTCTTTTCTTAAATGGAAAATTAACAAGATCATTTTCTTATCAAGAAAAGGAAAAAAAAATAAAAATCTCAACAAAAAAAAAGTATCCTTTTCGTTTATTAAAAAAAATATTTTAACTTTAAAGAAATTGCCTAATTGTGATTATGTAATTTATGCTGCAAATTCTAAAAACAATAAAGAAAATTTAAAAGGGCTTATAAAATTTACGAAATTATTAAAAAACACGTCAAAAAAAATAAAAATTTTATTTACTAGTTCGGGTGCAGTTTACGGACCAAGAAATAAAAAAAAAAAAATTAAAGAAAAAGATTTAATTTCTATTAAAAATATTAATTCTTTTAATAATTATAAAAAAGAATATGCTAAAACAAAGATAAGTATGGAAAAATTAATTGAGAATTTGGGAAAAGATGAATTTAATGTATCAATAGCAAGGCTCTTTTCTTTCTTTGGTAAAAGACTTCTTCACAACAACAAATATGCGATTTCTGATATGATTAACTCAGCTTTAAAAAGCAAACTAATTAAAATTAAATCTAGTGGTGGCGTTTACAGAAGCTATATGTGCAGCAAAGATCTTGTCGAATGGCTATGTGCTGTTTTAATCTCGTCTAAAAAATCATGTCCAATTTACAACGTGGGATCAGATCAACCTTTAGCAATTCATCAACTTGCCCATTTGTTATCTAGAATATTAAGTGTAAATGTTATAAAAAATTTAATTACAAAGACTAAAATAGACTATTATGTTCCATCTGTGCAAAAGATTAAAAAAAATTTAAAAGTTAAAATTAAGCAAAATTTTAATATAGAAATGGAAAAAACACTTGTATCCTAAATTAGCTTCAAAAATTAATAATGATGGATCAATGTACACACCTGCTCTTGAGGATCTTTCGCCATTATTGCAAAGAGGTGAATTTAAAGATAATATGCTTATAAAAGCTGTATCGAGAAGTAAAAAAATATTTGAATCAAACTAAGTTGAAAGATTTAAAATATGAAAAAAAAAATTAGCATTGTTACTCCAACTTTTAACGAGGAACTAAATATTGAAAAGTTATGTGATTTAATTTCAGAAGAAATGAAAAAATTAAATTACGAATACGAACATATTGTTATCGATAACTCTTCTACCGATTCAACAGTTTCAATTCTTAGAAAAAAAGCTTTAATTGATAAAAATTTAAAAGTTATAATTAACTCAAGGAATTTTGGTCATATTAAATCCCCAGTTCATGGCATTTTACAAGCAAGTGGCGAGGCGGTAATTTTAATGACTTCTGATTTTCAAGACCCTGTATCTTTAATCTCAATATATCTCAAAGAGTGGGAAAAGGGGCACAGAGTAGTTATGGCCCAAAAAATAAGTTCTGACGAGAATTCAAAAATGAATTTTTTAAGAAAATTATTTTATAAAACTATAAAATGTATTTCAGAAGTTTCATTGCCAGCAAACATTACTGGTGCGGGTTTGTTTGACAAAAAAATAGTAGAAGAAATAAGAAATATTAACGATCCATATCCCTATTTTAGAGGTTTAATATCTGAAATTACCAATGAAATAAAATTAGTTCCTTTTCACCAACCAAAGAGGTTAGGGGGAAAGACTAAAAATAACCTCTACACTTTATACGATATTGGAGTTTTGGGAGTTATAAAACATTCAAAACTCCCTCTAAGAATAATTACTTTTATTGGCATGATCGCCAGTATTACATCTTTTCTCGTTGCGGCGGTATTTTTTTTCAGAAAATTATTTAATTGGGATTCATTCACCGTAGGTGTAGCTCCACTTATAATAGGTTTTTTTCTAATTGCTTCAATACAGATATTTTTATTAGGTTTCGTCGGTGAGTACGTAATGAGCATATTAACTCAAACACGAAAACTCCCATTAGTTATTGAAAAAGAAAGAATTAATTTTTAATATTTTGTGGTGCCCCTTGTCCGACTCGAACAGACCACCTACTGATTACAAATCAGTTGCTCTACCAGATGAGCTAAAGGGGCATATTATTTCTTGTGTGATTTTTAGTTCAAAAGGTCAAATAAATCAATGCAAAAAATCTCAAGTGAGTTCGCAGTCTGTTGACTGCTCACGATCAAATGTTACTGGATGTAGACCATTTGTGACTGATCTGTCGTTAAAGGA
>Ga0222652_1000449_pt1 | contig 17465 bp, 15 predicted proteins | sample AntAcemetagen371_FD_179803 | JGI IMG/M metagenome (GOLD analysis project Ga0222652, IMG submission 179803) | Saline water microbial communities from Ace Lake, Antarctica - #371 | ecosystem: Environmental > Aquatic > Non-marine Saline and Alkaline > Saline | place: Antarctica: Ace Lake... | reverse complement strand
GCCCTCCTCGGCAGCGACACTTTTTTATCGCGATGTGGTGGAAAGTGAAATTAGGCCCGAATGGCTCTCGTTGGTGTCCCAGGCGTATACAGAAGAAATCATTGTTGATTCTGCTGGCTCCGAGACGCTCGGAGAGGGCCGAACCCGGGTGAGGGCTGTGCCAATCCGGGTTCACGGAAAAACTTCTGATGCAACGCCAGAGAACGCAGTAATTGCCGTCCTTACGAGGCACTCGAATATCAGTGAATCTCGGGTGCCCAGTCGACAAGAGCTGACCTTTGACGAATGCGCCAACGACCTCTTCGCGATGATCGCCGAAGGATCATTTCCCGACCCGGACGCGCCAAGCGCCCCGGCGCAAGGTGCACCGAGGGCTTCCGATGGCCTCATCAAGTTGGATGTTGGCGCAAAGGTCACATTCGCCAGCCCCAATGCCCTTTCTGCTTTTCGGCGGATGGGATTCCAGGATGAGTTAGAGGGCACAGAGCTCGCTGAAGTCACCGCGCGTCTGGTCGCTGGAACCCTCATTGTGGATGAGACATTGCCACTGGTGGTCACGGGCCGGGCACCCTGGCGCAGTGACATCGAAAATCAGGGTGTGACGGTGACGTTGCGCGCTATTCCGTTGAGGAAAGATGGCGAGCGGTTCGGGGCGATTGTCTTGTGTAGGGATGTGACGCAGGTAAGGCTTCGCGAAAAAGAGATGATTACCAAGGATGCAACCATCCGAGAAATTCACCATCGAGTAAAAAACAACCTTCAAACTGTGGCCTCTTTGCTGAGGATTCAATCCCGCCGCACCCAAAATGAGGTGGCAAAGGAATCATTGAATCAAGCAATGCGACGTGTTGCCGCCATCGCTGTGGTGCACGACACTTTGTCGGAAGGGCTATCCCAAAATGTAGATTTTGATGTCGTACTGGAACGAGTGTTGATGCTGGTGGCTGAAGTGGCCTCAGGAACAAATCCGGTGGTCAAGCCAAAGTCGATGGGGTCGTTTGGAATATTGCCCAGCGAATATGCCACACCGCTGTCCCTCGTGTTGACAGAACTTGTCACGAACGCAGTGGAGCATGGCCTCAAAGGGCGCCCAGAGGGAGAAGTCATCGTTCACTCCGAGAGGTCTGAAAACCTCTTAAAAGTTCGGGTACGAGATAACGGGGCAGGTTTGTCACGGGGAACTGTGGGGGATGGCCTGGGAACACAGATTGTTCGAACATTGGTCGAAGGAGAATTGGGGGGATCGATTGCCTGGAAATCCTTGGAAACTGGAGGAACGGAAGTCACGATTGATATTCCCACCCAATTTCTGCACGAAAAAGAGATATCCCGCACTGTTCCGAGCGTTTAGGAAATCAGTAGTAGGTTTCGGTTTTTTTCCGGGACCTCACCACTGTGCAAGGGCTCCCCATCGCTACAGAAAGGGCCCCGACATCCGAGAGGACCAGTGAATGCGCCCCAATCACAGTGTCCTGGCCAATGGAACGACCATGAACGATGCCACTTTGCATCCCCATCATCACCCGGTCTCCGATTGTTACATTCCCCCCGGTCCGAGCCCCCGGACCAAGAGAGGCAAAATCTCCAAGGCGCGAATCATGATCAAGCGAGCCTCCCGTGTTGATGAGCGCACCTACACCCACGTGTGCTCCCGGGCCCACGGCAGCTTGAGCTAAAACAGCGCTTGCGGGGCCAAGGTGGGCCTGCGGTGACACCCATGCTGAACTATGCACGATAGGCGGAAATTGTGCCGCGGGAAATTTTTCCTTCATAGCGGCAAATACTTTTTCTCGAGTGAAATTTGTGCCGATGCCAAGAGCTAAAGAGACAGAGTTGAAATCCAGGGATTCCAGAGCTTTATGGTCTGAGGAGCTGCCTTCCTGGTCCAGCGTCTCTGTTATGAAGAACCCAATGACAGTGAAACCCGCAGATGTCGCAGCATCCTTGAGTGAGGAGGCGTGCCCACCGCTTCCGATAATGGCGAGGCGTCTTGGGATCGACATTTTCTCAATCTACTCGGGCCTGGGCTGCGAGAGCGCAGAGGTGAACCAGTGGGGTTTATGAAGCTCGCCGGGCACGAGCGGCACGACGTTTCAGCGCACGCCTCTCGTCCTCGCTGAGGCCACCCCACACACCGGAATCCTGGTTGGTGTCAAGAGCGTACTGAAGGCAGTATTCCGTCACGGGGCAGTGAGAGCACACCGATTTTGCGCGATCAATTTGGTCGACTGCTGGTCCGGTGTTTCCCACCGGGAAGAAGAGCTCAGGGTCTACCGTCAAGCATGCTGCTTTGTCTCGCCAATCCATGGGGGTTCCTTGCTCTGAGGCGGGTAAAAAGTGAGCCAGGGTGGGCGTCCGCGCCGGCCCAAAGTTCGTCAGTCGGGGGCCATGTTTCTGCGTGGTGTACGTCAATGTAAAACCCTTGGCAACTGGAAAAGGTTCTCACAGTTCAAGCCTCAAATCAAGGGTTTTATCGGAATGACTGGAAATGCCCCCCAAAGGACAAGTGCCAGGAGACCCCTCAACTGTTCCCTCGATAGTGTTGAGCAATGAAAAAAGAGGTTAGTTGGGTTAAGAACGCGGCCAGGTGGGGACTTGAGTCCCCACTGGGCGCTCCCATCCGTCAGGCGATTGTCAAACAAGAAGCTAGAGCAGAAAAAGCTTTTGTCAAGCGAAAAGCAGAGGAGGCTGGAGTCAAGGTCTTCGATCCAGAATCCTTTGGGAAGCAACTGACAGACAAGCCACAAGCGGATACCTTTTTTATCCTCGGTTCGGGGTCATCCATAAACGATCTCACTGCCGCTAACTTCCAGGAAATTGGTCGCCACCGCTCAGTGGGGATTAACAATTGGCCGGTTCATTCCTTCGTCCCTGACCTGTATTCGTTTGACAGCGTCCCATGGGTGGGAGATGGACAAAATTTTCGCAGGTCACTCGATTTGCTTCACAGGCAAGACATCGTTACTTCCAGCCCACAGGTGCTGATTGTCCGGCTCAAAAATCAGTCTGAAATTGATCACATCGACACGCTTCCTGCGGAGTTGAGATCCAATGTTCATTTTTATGGGCGAGTGATGCCACCCACAAGAAGAGTCTCGAATCTGTCAGCGGACCTACGAACAGCACTGAAAATACTCCGCCACGAGCATTCGGGCATCGTTCTGGATTCGGGGGCAAGCATCGTCCGAATGGTGGGAATAGCCCTAGCACTGGGCTACACAAAAATTGTGTTGGTAGGAGTGGACCTGAACAACACACGATATTTCTGGGAAGACAACCGCCTCTACCCGGAGGGGGAGGCCATTAATTCACCGGTAAACAATCAGGGGGAGCTCCTCCATGAAACGACCGACACATGGATTCGGCCATTTTCCGTTATCGACATGATGGAAAAGCTCGCCAACGTGGTGTCGGATGACTATGGCGGAAACATCTTTATTGGGAGTTCGCAGTCAGCTCTATCGTCAGTTTTACCGGTGTACTCATGGCACGACTCCTTGTAAGGGCTGTATTCATTCACGGAACTGGGCCCTTGCCTCAAACCGTCGGGGATGAGTCGGAGCCGACACGTACGGTTTTTTAAGCTGTGTACTGAACACCCGGAGTCAATTAACGTTCCCCTCATTTTCCTGGGGCTGGAGTAACCTGGGAGGACAGTATCCGCGGGAATCGACCGACACGGAGGGTCTCCCATGTTGCGCATAGGGCTCGTGGAGCTGGCTCCACTCACGACAGGGGGAGCAGCGACCTATGCGCTTGCGATTCGTCAAGCACTCGAAACTATCGGCGGTGAAGTGCAGGTGGAGTTGGTGACTTTTGCCAATGAAGCAACATCGAAGCTTTTGAGACCCTCTGAGGTAGTGACTGTTTTGTATCGCAAACATGAGACCCATTCCTTGTCTCGCGCCGCAACAGCAAAAAAAATCCTTCGTTTTCGGCAAGGTTCTGCTGTCCCCACGCTTCCGGAGGCGCTGAAGAGAGAAAAAATTGATCTGGCATGGTTCCTTGCGCCCAACCGGGTCATATCAACCGTGAAAGACACTCCTTTTGTAATGACGGTGTGGGATTTGGGCCACCGCGATGTTCAAGGGTTTCCTGAGTTCTCTTCTGAAAGACGCTGGGAACAACGCGAGGCAGGTTTTGCTCCCAATCTTGGTCGTGCGTTTCATGTCATGACGGATTCGAAGAAAACAGGCCAATCACTGGAGAGAATCTACGGGGTATATCGTCACAACTGGAGCTCCGTCGGTCTTCCTCTTCCCGCGCCAAGCCAGCCCGATAGCACTCTCGCTGACACAGTCCAGGACCCTTACTTTTACTATCCCGCAAGTTATTGGCCTCATAAAAATCATCGCGTCCTCATTGACGCCCTGCCACTGTTGCCTGGCGCGCCAGCCAAACTAGTCTTCAGCGGCCATGACGAAGGCCATCGGGAAGCGCTACAGAAATATGTCGCAGAGCGCGGTTTAGCCGACCAGATCAATTTTCACGGGCGAATCTCCGATGAAGAAGTTTTGGGGCTCATCGACCACTCAATCGCCGTGGTTATGCCTTCGTTGTTGGGCCCCACAAACTACCCTCCCCTGGAGGCTCTCCGCCGGGGGAAACCCGCACTGGTGTCTCACATCCACGAATTTGACCAGATCCCCAACAGTGGTCTCGTTGTTATTGATGGTGTTTCCCCCTCGGCTTGGGCAGAAAAAATGGCCCACGCATTAGCCGGGAAGATAGAAGTGGACACCGAGGGATTTGAATCGGAGTCCTCCAATGGCGCGATTAGGGAAGTTCTTGAAAAATTCATGGCAGTTCAACGGGCACGTCTTTTGCTGTGAATAAGGGGTTGTCTATGCCTCGCCTTCTGCACTTCTTCACTTCCCTGAGAAACATAGTTCAGCGCTTGTGGGGAGAGCTCTGGCGAGCGTTGATAATCTGGCGCCGACGCCACGACATCCAACTTCAGTGGGGAAGGTGGAGGTCAGGAACATATTTCCCGCAGCAACGGGAGGCTGGCTTCTTTTCGCAATGCTCGACCAGTCTTGCCGATCTTGGCGATATCGATTTTGCGGTGAAAAGAGTGTCAAGTCGAGGCGCCTTCAAAGAGTTCAGAACAATACCGGGGGTTAACTCGTGGAGCCAATTTTTCCTTCAGCCAACCACACCGCAATTGGATGCGTCAGCGCTGAGATTTGATCCTCACGCAGATCATCATGGCGTTTACCAAGAACTGGATTTTCCTCTATACGAGCCATTTGTGAGGAATTATTTCTCTCCCAGCAAAAAGATTCGACGTCGCTACAGAGCCCTGCTAAGTAAATACAATCTTGACCTCGAAAAACTAATTGCGGTGAATATTCGGGGGACGGATAAGCACACGGAGATTTCTCAAGCCCCTGCTGAGCAGTACCTTTCCCTCGCCCGAGAGATGCGGGAACGGTACCCGTCCCACAAAGTCTTGCTCGTCACAGACCAAGCCCAGTTCACCGTGCCTTTCTTCGAAGAATTTGGTGAGCAGCTTGTAATTTTCTCCGAACTTCCCACGACACAATCGAACGCCTCGATTCACTCTTTACTGTCCTGGTATCAGAGGCAATCCTTTGGTGAAACGTTTTTGGCAACGATCTGGATTATTTCCCAAGCGAATGTCGTCATCACCCACACTGGGAACGGAGCTTTGTGGACTGCGTTGTATCGAGGAAGTGCCCGCCGGTTTCTTCAGGTGAGAGGCTCCGATGAGGTTTATCGCAGCGTCGATGTTTCCTAGCTTTTTGAGCAAAATTTTTGTAGGTAGTGTTGAACGGTGCCACCAAAGCTCTATTCCCCCGCAGCCTCATTGACGTTGCCTCCGCTGGTTTTCTATTTTGCTGGAACAGCTTTTCCTCGCTACGCACTCCTCACGTTGAAACATTCGGTTGCTGTGTGGGGCGGCAAAGTAGTCATGCTTCATGATGGTTCGTACCCAGACACGGTTAAGGGCGTCATCAGTGAGTTGTTTCGCGACTGGTATGAACCAGATGATTTCACAGCCTTCGTGGAAAAATCCCCCCTTGACCCAGGATTCAGAGATGGGTTTTGGTTTCATACCGCGGAACGGCTCTTTGTAATCAACCAGTGGGCAGAGAAAGAAAAGCTCAACGCTCTCGCTCACGCTGAGTTAGATGTCCTCCTTTTCTCTCCCGTGGACAGCTTTGCTCACACCGATTCGTGGGGTAAAGGAATTTTTTATCCGGCGGGGACGGAAAATCATGCCGGAGCAAGCTTTATTTATCTCAACGAGCGTCGAGCGTTGACCGAGATGCTGGAGTTCTTTGTCGCGAACTCTTCGCGAGGCGACGAAATGCGTCTCCTCTGGGATTTTCTTTTCTCTGGAAGTTCCGTCGCCCATCAGTTGCCATCGCATACTTACTTTGAAAATCGAGGCGTGGCACAGGCATCACACTCGACTCTCACCCCGGCGCAGGTCGGCGGGCTTTTCGACGTGCAGCCGCTGGGAACTTGGATACTCGGTCAAGACCCAAGAAATACTCCCAAGGCTCCTCACTTCAATCACATCTGGCTGGAACAAATTGGTTCCGCCGTCCTTACGAATTTGAGGTTTTCCTTTAATCCCTTCACGAAGACGTTAAGGGTGGGGAGAAAGTTTGAGCAAAAAGTGCCTATACGAGCACTTCACGTCCATTCGAAAAAGATTTCATGGGTCACCAATCCTTTTACCTTCGCAATACTCGTTGCGGTAGCAAACTTTCCCTTCGCTATTCCACTGGCCTGGAAAAATACTTTGAAATATTTTCTTCGCCTCGGGAAGAAAAGGGTGGACCTCCTTTATCTTTGGGTGAGAGGACAGCGTCACTGAAATGCTGGCGTTGGTCTTGGTGTTATCAACGCTGAGAGGAGCTGGCCAAATGGATCATGTGACACGAGGTTTTTCCAGGAAAGCGAGTAAGTATGTCGGCATTTGATGATTCTGAAGCACCCAGTGCGATGGGGCGGGTGTCTTTTGAGGGCATGTTTGACGAGTCGGACTCTCGCGAGGGCCCCCTGGTTTACCGCATTAGGAGAACCGACAAAGCAGGTTTCATGTCGACGATGGGGACAGTTCTGACGCAGCTGGCGGTGGCTAAATGGCTCGGTGCGCAGCCTGTTGTGGATCTCACAGAAGGTAGTGCCTATCAGGAACGGGAGGCGATCAATGGCACGAGGAATGTTTGGGAGTACTATTTTCTCCCGGTGAGCCCTGTTCGGTTGGACGATTTAGGTTCCCCTGAGTACAGGGTTGTGAACTCTGAAACTCACCACCCCATTCTCAAAGTGGAGGGGGCGGAGAAATGGCTGGGAAAACTGTGGAAACAGTTCGTCACGTTTAATTCAGAAACCAATAACTATCTCGAAAACCGGCTGGAAAGCTTGGCCCTTGGGCCAAATGTGGTGGCTGTGCATGCCAGAAGTGGCGATATGAAGACATTCCCTGGCCACCCTCTGCCCCCCACGATTGAACAGTTGGTCGCCGGGGCACGCAGCATGTTGGACACGGCAAACTTTGACTCAGTTTTTCTCGCAGCACAGGACGAAAAAGATGTTCGGGTGATGAAGAAAGAGTTTGGAGGTCGCTTGAAAGTTTCTCCATCTTTTGTTTTCTCCACACGAAGCGACAAATTGGGGACACCATTTTCCGGTGTGACGTCAGACAAGATGGTGTCCTACGCAGAGGCCATTAGGCCCTTACATTTTTACGAACTTGGGCGCGAGGTCCTCCACGACGCGCTGGCTCTCTCTCGTTGCGGCAGCTTGGTTTCGGGGGAGTCAAATGTAGCGAAGTGGGCCCGAATCGTTAGAGGTACGGAATTTGACGCGGCTGTGAACATTTCAAACGGATGGAACTCGCATAACAAGTTCGTGTCCGCTGTGCTTTTCCAAGTGCGGGCAGTCGCGCCTACTTTCCTTGGTGGGTTTCGGCGCGGCTTTCAGTGACTGAAATGCGAGAAGTTTGTCGCGAAAATTTTATTTTGCAAAGTTAGCCGTGACGCCCATATTTCTGCTCGTGCGCTGAACAGGGAGTGATTTCGGGCCTGCTGGTGTCAGGCCGGGTAAGAGTAGTTAAAGTAATTTTCCTGTTCGACCCACTCTTTTACTTTTTGGTCATTGCGATAGTGATGCCACAAGAAATTTTTTCCCGCCCAGAGACAGACGAGTCTGAGCAGGCCCAGGGCTTTCCCCCTACCAATCTTTGTTTTGGCGCTGAGGATGCGTTGCGATTTGGCAACCAATTGCCGCGAGCTACCAAGAACATTGATTTCACCAAATGTTCCTGTGGAGAAGTTTTCTTTGATCTTCTGAAATTGCTCTGATATTCCTTGCCTCATCCAAATTCTGCAGAGGTAACGCAGGTTGAGTCTCTCTGTCCCGATAATGTGGCGGGTGCTCAAACCGGGATGCCAAATTGCTTTTTCCCCACGGGAGATTAGTTCTTCGGCTACCGCAGTTTCACCATTCCCACGGAAACGCAGGAGCTTCTTGGGTGTGAGGTCTGGACCGAAGCCGCCGAGGTCGTATAACGCTTTCTTACTTACCGTGAAGTTCAAGCCAAAGACGAAAAGAGGAGAGATCTGGTGTGAGTCATCTCCTGATATCGAAATCAGGCTCAATTCGCTCATCACGGTGCCCTGCTGAGGCAAATCGATGGTCAGTTTTGATAGCCACGAGGGTGTGGGCCCACGGAAATCTGGACTGACAGATCCCCCCGCAATTCGATTGCTGAGAGCCCCTGAAATACATATTTCCTCGACGCTTCTGGCCCAGTCATCACCAAGCAACACGTCGTCGTCGATAAATGACAGGAAAGGTCCGGTCGCTTCTGCTGCACCACGGTGGCGACCAGCAAGCAGCCCAGGGACTGGCTCATGGATGACTCTAAATTTATTAGCTACTTCCGCCGTTTGGGCCTGGATGAATCTCCTGTATTCCTCAGCCCCAAGCTTGTTTCGAGGACCGTTGACAACGAGAAGAATTTCCCCAATGAAAGGATTTCCAGCAACTTTTGCGATGCTTCTTAAAGATTCAAAGATGAATTGTCCGCTCCCAGAAGTGGGAAAAATTATAGAAAGGGATTCTCTACTCACAGCGATACTCCCCCGCTATGAAAGGCCTACGGAACCGCAACGCTCTCCAGAGTCTCAACAAAACAAATCAACCTTCTGCGACAGTAGAAATATGAATAATTCTTGAAAGGGGAGCATACGCCTTATTGCGTTTTTGCGGGTGACAACACCATCCTCAAAAGACACTCTTTTATGACTGCAAGACAAACATTCTTAAACATCCGTCTTGAATTTGGCGGAGCCAGATTTTTCCGGGAAACTCCCTGTATAAGTGTTCCGCAGAGAGTTTCTAGCTTCGTTATTTGCTAGTTTATTGGGGGAGGTAGGACAGCATGGACAAGAATACTTCAGCCAGGTTCGACACCGCTTCTGGTCCAGGTCTTTTTGTTTTTGATGGAGATTGCGGTATCTGTACAAAATCGGTCGAGTTTCTTAGACATGTTGTTGAGACAGACCTCAGATTTATTCCCTACCAAGTAGCCAATTTAGATGATTTTGGGCTAACTGAGCAGGATTGTCAACGCGCCGCCCAGGTTGTTTTTCCAAACGGTGGACGGAATGAAGGGTATGACTCTTTCCGGATTTCCTTCCTTCGCAGTGCACATGCCATGAGCCGTGCCATCGGCTTCGTGATGAGCATCCGAGTTGTCCGGTTTGTGGGTCGGTACATTTATTCACGGGTAGCACAGGGTCGGCACACCGGAGCTCTAGGAGACATGGCAGGGGCGTGTCGGCTTCCCGAAACGTCGCCAACACAATTGTCTGGTTCACGGAGTGAGCGCTGGGCGAAGCTGGCGGTGGAGAGGGTCGAACTTGACGATGACCTGGTCGACATCGTGACGCAAAGCCGTGGAGACGTGATGGAGGATTGGGGCATCTTTCGCCGCCAAGCCTGGCTTGTGTCCGCGCAATGGGCCGTGGGGGCGTTGCTCCTGGGAATGCGCTTAACCTACGACACAGTGATTGGCTACGGCTGGGGATGGCAAATGTTCTCGTGACTGTGCTTCTCAAGGAAAAACTGCTTTTTGTTCTGACGTTGTTGTGGGCTGTCGACCACCTGGTGGGATGGTTTGTCTACCCAAAGTATGGGATAGGAATAACCGCATTGGCGGGTTTAGTCATCATCGGTTCTGTTGTTGGTTTTTTCTTTCCACAACTTGCGCTGATGTCGTTGAACTGTCTTGCACTGGTGTTTTTTGTCGGCTTACTGGGGCCAGCACAATCAACAATGACCTTTGCTTTTCTGCTGACAACTCTTCTGAGCAGGGTGACCTATGGTGACGCTAAACCCTGGGCGGGCGCATATATTGCGTCCGGGGTTTATCTCTTTGCGGGCCTCAACAAGGCGTTTTCTGAAGATTGGACGGACGGCAAAATTATCGGGTTCTACTTTCCAGAATTCATATTGAATTTGGAAATCAATGGAATCCTCGCGCACGCTACGGTGGCCATTGAGCTTGGACTGGCAGTACTGCTTTTCTTCAGGCTGAGGGTCGCACTTGTCGGAATCATCGTGCTTCACGTTGGGATTGTTCTCTTTGTTAGCACGGACCTTCATCACGTTTTTTCCCTCAGTCTGTATGGCGCGATTATGGTTCATCTCGCCTATTGGAGTTCAACGCTTAAGATTCGAAACCTCATACTTTTCTTTCGAGGAAAAGGCTGACTGACGCGGCCCCTTGTCTGATGTGAAATGGCAAGTCGAAAAGACTTGGTTCAGACTGCCAACTAATCCGTCTCCATGATCACAGTGAGGCACAAAATCGTTAACGATGGCAACTGGGAGTGAGGCGCCGAGGCGCTCTAGACCCAGTAGCCCCCTCCCTCTACTGATCGCTCGTTCTCGGGAATTTCATCCTGAGCGGCGCCCACCCAGTATTCGTTGAAGTGGCGTCGAATATCCCGAGAACTCTTGCCAAATTCCTCGGTCCACCGTCTGCCGAGGATGCCAAAGAGAAGTTGCGTGGCACCGCCAATATGGATTGCTTGTCGACCGAGTTTCTTACACTCTGCGCCAAGAAACATGCCGTAGGCACCAGCACCGATGAGAGCAATATCAAAGTCGCGCTTTTGGATTTCATCGACCATCGCATCGCGGGCTGCAAACCAGTCGGAGAACCCAGCGCGCCCTTGATTAGCTCCCGCGCTCTGAACTGCTCGTATGACGTCCAGCTTCATGTCTGGGAGAAATTCTGACCCGGGAAAAATGAGTGTGCGATTTTTGTACTGGGCCCGAATGGTGTTGGCGAAAGGATGAATTACCAGCACCCGTTTACCCGCGAGCACCCTCGTCCAAGACTGTTTCCGCCCAATGGGCATGAGCTCTGACAAGTCCACCAGCTTTTTTGGCATTTGCGCAGACCGCATCATCAGTTGCTCCAGCGCCCAATACTGATGTTCGATTGGATTTGACCTGACACCCAGGACGTCAATTTCCGACATGACCACCAAGCTCTCGCGACAAAAGCGTGAGAGCGCCTCATCGGAACCAGGAAAAAAACCACTGTTCTTCATGATGAGGTTCTTCAGAGAGGTGGGAAATTTACACTCTCCAGCCGTTTCATTCTGAAGAAAAAACTTGATGATGGTGGCTTCTGTCGTGCCGTAACGAGACACCAAGAGGGGTTCATTGCGAAGGACGGCATTGCGTATGACGTGAGACGCCCGCGAACCATGGGCCACCCTCTTTCCTAGAATTATTCTTCGTGGCTGGCGGGTTTTGTTTCGCAAAAACCGCGTGACACCGACAAGGATGTGCCGTCTGTGAGCTCGAAGGGTTCTCTTGAGATGAACGGGTCTTTCATTCATGCGTTATCGGAGTTCTGTGCTGAACAAAAGGAAGAGTAGGTATGAAACACTCCCCAAACCTAGCGCCTGTCGAGCTCCAAAGTGGGTTTGGTTCTCTAAATTTCGTCCCCTAGGAGATATCTGTTTCTTGGTTACGCCAAGTGGGTTTGTCGCGAGAATTCCGGTAGTTTTCTCGTAATGCGAAGAGTCGACGTCATAAGTCAAATTCCGTCTGGGGTGTGGGAGCGAGAGCGGCCAGCCGATTCCACACGGACGGTTACTCACACCATGGCCCCCGTCGACGCTGACATCCATGTTGTATATGGAATCCGTCAACCTCTGAAGATTCCTAATTCTTCCCGAAACATCGTCTTTGTTGCGTCCGAGCCACCCGACATCCGTGTGTATAACACCGAAGTCCTCGCCCGTTACGGTGCTGTTGTGGGGCCTCCCTACAAATATCTCAGTGACCTACCAAACTTCCACCCAATCACCGCGATTGCACCCTGGTGGGTGGGGGTGAAAGCAGGGGGGGAAGCGCACTATGCCAGTGTCGACGGCTCAGTGACCTTAGGTCGCGAAGATTTTGAGAGAGGCTTCTCTCCCCAGCGGGACGTGGTGACAACCATCGTGTCGCAGAAAAATCAGACCCCTCTGCAACAACAAAGATTGCGACTTGTTGATTATCTCTCAGCGCATCTTTCACAATTTGAGGTCTACGGGCTTGCCGCCAAGCAGGTGGAAGATAAAGCTGATGTTCTGGGCACCAGTCGGTACCACGTGGCGATAGAAAACTCTTCACACCCGGGGTACTGGACTGAGAAGCTCTCCGACCCGATATTGATGGATAACGTGGTTTTTTATGGGGGCCACCCCAGCGTCTCGAACTATTTTTCGCGAGAAAGTGTCCTAACTATAGATCCCTGGAATCCCGAGGAAACCTATCGGGCGATATCCGAAGCGAGGGAGAAAAAGACCTGGGAGGCCACTGCTGACGCCAGGGGGACAAACAGGAAAGCTTTGCTCGACAGGCTCAGTTTTCATCGAGAGCTTTCGCGTTTTCTTTCTCAACATGAGTGGGAAGCCTCACAGGGTGTGACCACTGTCATACCGGCGCAGCATCCGAAGAACAGAATGAAGAAGCTGGCTGATCCCTTGTATCGAAGGTTGTTTCCCGCTAAGGAGTGACCATGTTTTGTCACCCTTGGAGTGTCCGAGTGATTGGCGGCTCAAAGACTTAGGGGACTTAAAATTTTCCTTCAGTAGAATCCCCGTATGGATACGCCAGACATCAAACCACGTTCTCGAGTTGTCACCGATGGCATTGAAGCCACGACCTCGCGCGGAATGCTCCGCGCGGTAGGTATGGGTGATGACGACTGGGATAAGCCCCAAATTGGCATCGCAAGCTCGTGGAACGAAATCACCCCCTGCAACCTTTCACTGGCGAGACTGGCGCAAGCCGCCAAAGAGGGTGTCCACGCAGGTGGGGGTTACCCGTTGCAGTTTGGAACGGTGTCTGTTTCTGATGGAATCTCCATGGGCCACGAAGGCATGCACTTTTCTCTAGTTAGTCGCGAAGTTATCGCTGATTCGGTGGAAACGGTCATGCAGGCGGAACGGCTCGACGGGTCAGTCTTGTTGGCCGGTTGCGACAAGTCGATTCCTGGAATGTTGATGGCGGCAGCCCGATTAGATCTTGCTTCCGTCTTTATGTATGCCGGTTCGATTGCACCGGGCTGGGTGAAGCTTTCGGATGGAACCGAGAAAGACATCACCATCATTGATTCTTTTGAAGCTGTGGGTGCCGTAAAGGCAGGGAAAATGTCCCGCGAGGACGCCTACCGTATTGAATGTGCTTTTGCCCCGGGCGAAGGTGCGTGTGGTGGCATGTACACCGCGAACACCATGGCGAGTGTCGCAGAAGCGTTGGGTTTGAGCCTCCCCGGTTCCGCGTCCCCTGCGTCCTATGACCGCCGTAGGGACCTCTACGCGCGTCGCTCCGGCGAAGCGGTTGTGGAGATGTTGCGTCAAGGGCTAACGGCCCGGACGATTCTGACGCGTGAGGCTTTTGAAAACGCCATCGCTGTGGTGATGGCGTTGGGTGGCTCCACAAACGCGGTACTCCACCTCCTTGCGATTGCTCACGAAGCAGAGGTGGAGCTCACCTTGGATGACTTCAACCGAATTGGAGACAAGACTCCTCACATTGGTGACCTCAAGCCCTTCGGGCGTCACGTGATGAACGATGTTGATCGTCACGGGGGTCTCCCCGTGCTGATGAAGGCTCTTGTTGATGCTGGCATCATGCACGGTAATGTCATGACCGCTACCGGCAAAACGATGGCGGAGAACTTGGAATCGATGTCTATCGACGGGCTGGATGGCGAAGTGCTTCGCCCGCTCGATAAGCCCCTTCACCCCACGGGAGGAATCACCATCCTCAAGGGCAGCTTTGCTCCCGAGGGTGCCGTAGTGAAAACTGCTGGCTTTGATAGCACTACTTTCGAGGGCCCTGCCAGGGTTTTCGAGCGCGAGCGGGCAGCGATGGATGCTCTTACCAATGGTGAAATTGTCGCAGGCGATGTAGTGGTCATTCGCTACGAGGGACCTAAGGGTGGACCCGGTATGCGAGAGATGTTAGCCATCACCGCAGCAATTAAGGGTGCGGGACTGGGTAAGGATGTATTACTGTTGACGGACGGACGATTCTCAGGCGGCACAACCGGACTGTGTATCGGCCACATAGCTCCCGAAGCAGTGGATGCAGGTCCTATTGCTTTCGTGAGAGATGGTGACCTAATTCGGGTAGACATTCCATCTAGGACGCTAGACATTCTTGTCGACGACGACGAACTAGCGAAGCGGAGTGCCGATTGGCAGCCCCTTCCTCCCCGCTACACTCGCGGTGTGCTGGCTAAGTACCAAAAGCTTGTGAAGTCAGCTGCGCTCGGTGCGGTAACAGGGTAATCACCAACCTGCTCTCCCCCCTAGCTAACAAGATGGTGTGAATCATGGAAAACGATGTGGTCGATAACGCTACAGATTTAGCCGAGCTCTCCCCCGAGGAGCTTCGCAGTGCGCAGCGCGTCTCAAAAGCTCCCGTTCTTACGGGCTCTGGCGCCATTTTGAGGAGCCTAGAACTTCTCGGTATCACCGACGTGTTTGGTCTGCCAGGTGGCGCCATCATGCCTTTTTATGACGAACTGATGTCGGCGGATAAAATCCGCCACATCCTGGTTCGCCACGAACAGGGCGCCGGTCACGCCGCGGAAGGATATGCATCAGCTTCAGGAAAACTGGGGGTTGCGATTGCCACCTCAGGTCCTGGAGCCACGAACCTGGTGACCGCCATTGCGGATGCGCACATGGATTCTGTTCCGCTACTGGCCATCACCGGCCAAGTGTTCTCCACTTCCATGGGAACTGATGCCTTCCAAGAGGTGGATATTTCTGGTGTGACAATGCCAATCACCAAGCACTCTTTCCTGGTCACCAAGCCAGAAGAAATCCCCGGCGTGATTGCCGCTGCCGTTCATGTGGCAACCACAGGGCGGCCCGGACCCGTTTTGGTAGACATTACGAAGGACGCCCAGCAAAAAAGCGCGCCCTTCATATGGCCCCCAGAGATTGATTTACCGGGCTATCACCCGGTCACCAAAGCCAATGCCAAGCAGGTTCAAGTCGCTGCGGAAATGATTGCAAAAGCCCAGAGGCCGGTGTTCTATGTGGGCGGTGGTGTGATTCGTGCTGGCGCGGACAAAGAGCTCGCAGCATTCGTTCACGCTGTCGGCGCACCCGTGGTGACAACGCTGATGGCACGGGGAGCATTTCCTGACTCGAGCCCCTTGAACCTGGGTATGCCCGGCATGCACGGCACCGTTCCAGCGGTGCTGTCCTTCCAGGAATCCGACCTCCTCATTGTCTTAGGTGGACGGTTTGATGATCGGGTGACCGGTAAACCGAGCGAATTTGCTCCCAACGCCGAAGTAATCCACGTGGATATCGATCCTGCAGAAATCGGCAAGATTCGTCACGCGGAAGTTCCCATCGTGGGGGATGTGAAAGATGTGTTGCAGGATTTGCTCGTAGCTTTTGGCGAGGCAATCAAATCCCACACGCCTGATTACACCCAGTGGTGGGAGCGTTTGCACCTATTGCAGGAGCAGTACCCGCTGGGGTACGACGAGCCAGACGATGGTTTGCTCTCTCCTCAGGGCGTTATCAAAAAAATTGGTGAAATGTCGGGACCGGAAGCAATTTATGCGGCCGGTGTGGGTCAACATCAAATGTGGTCGGCCCAGTTCATCAAATATGAGCGCCCCAATTCCTGGTTGAACTCGGGTGGGGCCGGGACGATGGGTTATGCGATTCCCGCTGCGATGGGTGCCAAAGTTGCCCAACCTGACCGGTTGGTCTGGGCCATCGATGGTGATGGTTGTTTCCAAATGACCAACCAAGAGCTTGCGACGTGCACCATCAACAACATTCCCATCAAGGTGGCGATTATCAATAACTCGTCGCTTGGAATGGTGCGCCAATGGCAGTCACTGTTTTATGATGGCCGCCACTCCTTTACCGACCTTGACACCGGACACGACACCGTCATGGTTCCCGACTTCGTGAAACTTGCGGACGCCTATGGGGCGTTGGGTATTCGGGTTCGCACGATTGAAGAAGTGGAACCAGCAATCAAGCTGGCGATGGAAACAAATGACCGTCCCGTGGTGATTGACTTCATCGTGAGCAAAGATTCGATGGTGTGGCCGATGGTCCCCCAGGGTGTGGGCAACTCTCAGGTGCAATATGCCAGAGAACACGCTCCAGAATGGGATGACGAGTAAACATGAGCCACGTTCTCTCGCTCCTTGTGGAGGATAAGCCTGGTCTTTTGACGAGGGTTGCCGGTCTGTTTGCCAGGCGAGGATTCAATATTGAATCGCTCGCAGTGGGGAAGACAGAAATCCCTGGCCTCTCTCGCATCACTGTTGTGGTGGATGTGGAGGAGCTTCCTTTAGAGCAGGTCACAAAGCAGCTCAACAAACTCATCAACGTGTTAAAGATTGTGGAGTTAGAGCCCGAACAATCTGTTCAGCGCGAGCACATGCTGATCAAAGTCCGGGTGGATAACTCCACACGGTCACAGATTTTGGAAGCCACCAATCTGTTTCGCGCGCGCGTCGTCGATGTCGTCACCGATGCCCTGGTCATCGAAGTCACCGGGGACTCTGCCAAAGTTCGCGCGCTGTTGAAAGTGTTGGAGCCCTACGGCATCAAAGAGATTGCGCAATCTGGCTTACTCGCCATCGGGCGCGGTTCAAAAAGTATTTCTGACCGAATGAATAAGAACTAGGCTTTTACCCTGCCCTAACCCCAAGGAGAGAACACCCCGTGACCGACATCAAGTACGACAAAGACGCAGACCTCAGCATCATTCAGGGCAAGAAGGTTGCCGTTGTCGGGTATGGCTCTCAAGGTCACGCTCACGCACAAAACCTCCGGGACTCCGGCGTTGACGTTGTGGTCGCGCTCAAAGAGGGTTCTGCCTCAATCCCGAAGGCAGAAGAAGCCGGTTTTACCGTCATG
>Ga0222652_1000446_pt1 | contig 17555 bp, 16 predicted proteins | sample AntAcemetagen371_FD_179803 | JGI IMG/M metagenome (GOLD analysis project Ga0222652, IMG submission 179803) | Saline water microbial communities from Ace Lake, Antarctica - #371 | ecosystem: Environmental > Aquatic > Non-marine Saline and Alkaline > Saline | place: Antarctica: Ace Lake... | reverse complement strand
TTCTAAAACTGACGATAAATCTCAAGCTAGCATTCAATAATTACCAATTTACATTATCTATTTGTTGATGTAATAGTAGCGCTTGTTTTGGGCGGTTAGCTCAGTTGGTAGAGCATCTCGTTTACACGGACATAGGCCAGCAATCCAAATATAACAATTAATCCTTTCGTAATAACAATAATAAACTATCCCAGAAGATTCCTCATATCAAGCCAAGTATGCAATGGGTATGCAAATAGTTGTTCTAGGATCAATAAGTTCATAGTTTGCTAGGTTTATATACCCACACATTAAGGTAGAAACGAGGGTAATGAGGCACTTATTTACTTGTTTTTTTATCTGTAAAAATGAATCGTTCAGGTTGTATCGGCGCTGCTATCGCAGCCATTTAAAAGCATCTGGAGAGCATTGCTGTTGCAATGCCCACACATCAAGCTCAATGCAAGGGTAGCCTCTCTCACGCAGTTTAAAGGGTATAATTTCATAGAGGTACCATGTCAATTTACTATGAGGTTTTAAAAGGAAAGCGGGGCACACCCTTATTTAGATTTAGGTACTTATAGTTAGGTCTTTATAACTCTAATAGACAGAGTTAATGGCTCTCAAAACTTATCCATGTATAAAAAAACAATTTAAGTACCTAACCTAAAAAAAATATTATAAATTTTATATTGAAAAATATTACAAAAAAAATTATGACTTGGAACAACAGAGAAAACAATTCACAAAACCCTAACGACAGAACGCCCGTAATTGATCGTTGCATTAACTGCGGGGATCACGAGCAAGTCCAAGCTACAATCACTATGGAGTTTGGAGAGGGTAATCTGAACTCAGGTCCAATCTGCCGGAAGTGTTATTCTACTTATCGGGGACCGAGAATAGCTCAATTCTAATTAAGAAACTGGGACAGTTTAGAAAAGCACCAGGATAAGTACGAATATAATCACAGCAATTATGGGAATAAAGAAATATTGCATAAAACTTATATTATTGAGACGGTTAACCTACACATTTAAACAATTTTTTGGTATGATTATTCATAGTTTGGGTAATTGTAATAGCTGTAATTTTCGTTGTGCTCTTCCTTATGATCTTGGTTCCAAAAGCTACAAAGGGTTATACTGATAGCGAGAAGCTTAAAACTGTTGCTTGGGGTAAAGGGTTTAAAAGAATTTATTTTTTAGCGAGCGCACTTTGGATAGGTGGATTTACGATGATGCTTCGGGATGATCCTCCACAAGATCCTGCAGCATATCAATCTTACCTGTTCGCAGCTTTAGTTATTACTCTAGCACCAATACCAGTATATTTTTTTATTAAATGGATTTTTGGTGGTTTTAAAAAATAAGTGATCGAAGCACTTATAATTATTGAACTAACCTTTTTAATCTATAGCTTACTAGCTGATTAACTCTCATTCCATCACCTAGACACCTGATTTGGGATTTGGTAGGGTTAGTTATGAAAAAAAGAACTGACGATATTTATCTATGAGCCACTCTATTCATTCAGATGTAAGTAGTTTGCCAATTGGTACAAAGAGATTTGATAAAGGACCCTATTTTAATTTTTATCATAAAGAAAATAATAAATATGGTGTATATGCAGAAAGATTTTACCCCATCTCACTAAATAATAATTTAGATGATATGTATTGGCATCTTAGAACTAAAGCAGTGCTCTATGATGTGCCTGAAAAACCAATACAAATAGAAGGACCCGATGCAGCTAAATTTTTAGATAAAGTTTTTAGTAGAACTATCTCCACAATGAAAGTGAATAGGGGAAGGTATGCAATAGCTTGTAATAATGATGGTGGTATATTCATAGATGGGGTATTTTTTAGATTAGAAGAAAATAAATTTTGGTATGTTCAACCAGATGGTGCTTTAGAAACATGGTTAATGGCCCATAAAAATGATTTTAATGTAAAAGTTAGCGATCCAAATTCCAGAGTTATTCAAATTCAAGGCCCAAGTTCCTATAATATTTTAAATGCACTTACTAATGGTGCAGTTGATGAAAGTTTTACATATTATCATTCTGGATATTTCAAAATAGCTGATCAAAATGTTTACATATCAAGAACAGGTTGGACTGGTGAAATTGGATATGAGATTTATACTTACGACCCTGATACTGATTATAAAAAATTATGGAATACTTTACTTGAGATTGGAGAACCGCTTGGTTTAAAAGTGGATGGTATTCAATCAATGGAAGTCAGAAGGATCGAAGCAGGTATCTTGGACAATAAAACAGATTTTGATATGAGTGTTAATCCTTATGAGGCAGGATTGGGTGCATTAGTTGATTTGAATAAACCAGACTTTATTGGAAAAAATGCTTTAGTCTCTTTAAGTAAGAAGCCAGGAAAAAAACTATATGGTATAATTACAGATAAATCTCCTAAATATAAAGCTAAGGTTTTTACATTGAATGGATATAGTGTTGGATATCTTCCACTCTCTACATGGTCACCTACTTTACAAAAATTCATAGGCTATGTTCGTTTTAACCATGCTGATGAATGGAAGAATTTTTTAATTAAAGTTGAGACTGATCAAAATAAATTGATAGATTGTGAAATTACTGACCTACCATTTTATGATAAAGAAAAAAAAATTCCTAGGGGCATCGATAAAACGATACCACAAATAAAAATCTAAAAGTAAAACGGAGAAAAAATATGAATACTATTGATTTAAAATGGAAAAAACCAAAATTCTATAGAGCCGAATTTAGATGATGCTCGAAGTAATTCTAGCCATTGAACTTGCTTATTTAGCTTACACAATAATTATGGATTTATGATCAAATATATTCTGCCAGCTTTAATTGTCCTCTTGATTGTAGTGTTCTGGGAAAAGATTACTGAAATAGTCCTTAAAAAATTTAATATTAGATTGAATTATATTATTGTGAGTGCTGTGTTAATTACTATCGCTATAATAGTTTTATTAATCAATTATGGTAAGTTTAGCGATGATAAAGATTATTATTAAAGTGTTCCACCCCAAGTGTGCCTCAAAGTGTTAATGGGAATTGACATAGAGTAAAGGGCTTTAAAAAATTGTAATATAATAATTACACTCTATATTTAAATTACATTTAGTAATATTCCTGGGGGTGAGGACCATATTGTTGTTTTGTCACTCATTTCTTCTTCACCCTGGAACCTTCCTAAATATTTTTCATAATTTTTATTGTATTGTATGTTTTAAGTTTATTTTCCAGCTCTTACTTTAAATATTAATTCTTTTATTTTTTTACCATTTTTGTTTCCTATTATTCTTACTTCAGCACCACTGTTTGGTACAAAAAGTAAAAAGGTGAAAGTATTATCGCTATTAATCAACTCTTCTTCATCATTGATTATAATTTGGTCAATCTTTCCTTCTTGGATAGCACCCGTGATAGAAACAGTTCCTTCTGCCTCAACAAGTATTAACTTATCTTCTTTATTCCAATTAGGCTGCCTTATTTCAATTAATTTAGGGCCTACTTTAATTGCTTTATCTTCACTTTCTTTTTTGCTTACAAATTTTTGTTGAATATACCCATCACCACAACTTTTATCTTTTCGAACTTTCACATAATACCAATTCTTATCTTTTTGCGATGGAGCAATAAATAGTAGCTCCTGACCTTTTTTAATATCCGCCACTACAAAAGATTCAGCGTCAGTTTTTTGGTAAACTTTAGTTTTTGAAGTTGATTTATGGTTGAATGGAATATCTCCACAGTTAGCAGCTCCACCCAAGGTATCTTCTAAATCTTTAATTTCGCCTTTTTGTTTTTCAATTTCTAAAATGGCACAGTCTTGCTGTAATTTACTTAATCTATGGAGATAATTCCATTGCTTATCAGTTTGTAGTTGAGCCTTAGTTCTTTCTGACTCAGGAATGCATTTCATTATTTTATGTTTTTGTGATTTATGTGCAGATGCTTCATTAATACTAAAAACAAAAAATACAGTAGAAAACAATATGAATGTAAGAAGTAGTGAAGAAATTTTATTTTTCATAATCATTTATTTAGTAGTTCTTTTATATGATCTGCTGATACTGCAATATTAAAATTCCCAGCTAAGTTAAAATCTTTTATTTCTTTATCTGAAAATACTAATGTATTTAAGCCGATTAGGGAACCATCTTTATCAAATAATGGTCCTCCAGAACTACCACTACCTATAGCAGAGTTATGCAATATCCACTTATTTTTTTCTTGCCACATTAGTTTATTTATTTCCCCAGAAGAAGAGTGACCTATAAAAAATGAAGGATTACCAATTGCTCTTACAAACTCTCCTACTTTAAGTTTTTCAAATTTTTTAAAGCTACTGATGAATTTAAAATTCTTTTTTTTTGTTTTAATTAAACAGATATCATTATTGCTAGTTTTGAAAATTTTTGCTTCAGTTATAAGTTTATTTTCTTCAGTAATATCTCGGATAAAAATTTCTTTTGCAGGTTTATCAAAATCTATATTATTTTTTTTATCTTTCCCAAAAACAACATGACAATTTGTTGCAATAATATTTTTTGCAACTGCTACGCCTGTTCCGTGACCACCCTCACCCCCTTGTCCAATTTCTACATAATAAGTTAACGATTTTAATCGATCTATATTTGACTTTGGTTTTTTTTCTACAGTGAGTTCAGTTAAAACTCCGTTATTAGCAGCAATCTTTTTGCCCTCTAAACAATCATTGTAAGAAACTAGTCCGTATTGTTTAGATCTTATACATTCCATCTTAATTCTTCTCTTTTGATCTTTATTTAACTCTTCTAAAGTTACAAATTCATTGCCATCTTCAATAAATTTTGCTCTTACTTCCATCCCGCAGAGTTTTTTATCTGGATCTTCTGCACATTCTTGTTTGATAGCATCTCTATGACCTTTTGAAACTTTTCCTCCATTGTTATCCCCACAAGAAATCAATAGCAGCGGTATAATTAGTATTAAATATTTTTTTGCCTTTGTAAAAATATTCATAAAATTCTAAATGCTTAATTTTATTTTTTATATACTAACTTTTTTTATAGACATAGGCAAACGTTATTCATTAAACTAATATTAATATAAATTAGTTATGAAAAATTATTTAAGAATATTTTTGTTACTTTTCTTATTTTCTCACATATCAATCGTTGAAGCTAAAGAAAATTGTGCACCAGAATTTGAATTAGCAAAACCTTCTTCAATAATTCAATCAGCGGATACTGATAGTAGTGAAAAATCAGTTTTTATCTATTTTGATCAAAGCTTAAGCATGCAAGGATACACAAAAGATCAACCAGGACAAAATAACCTATATATAAATGTTATAGATGATCTGCAGCAAATAGCAGAAAATGTTGGCACCAAAACTTATTATCATAGTTTTGGAAAATCAATTGTGCCAATTCAAGAAAATAAAATTTCACAAGTGATAAAGCCATCTTTTTATGAATGTACTAGCTCAGCAGCAGATTGTAATAATCAAGAATCTAAAATCCACTTACCATTTAAGATGGCTGAAACTAATCCAGATAGCACGTATATAATCGTTACTGATCTATTTTTATCAAGTAAACAATTGGTTGGTGGAACATTGAGCCAATTAACGAAACCATTAAAATCAATTTTAAAAAAAGGAAAATCTGTTGGTATAATTGGAGTAATGAGTTCTTTTAACGGAACAATTTTTGATATCCCAACTCGAGCTGGTGGTACTGTTTCATATACAGAAGCTCAAAAAAGACCTTTCTATATAATTGTTATAGGTGACCAAAAAGAAATTAATCAAGTTAAAAAAAACCTAGAAGAGCAGCATTTTAACAATCCAGAAGATCAATACAAATATTCTTTAATTACAAGCACACCTATTTTACAAAATCTTAATGAAAAAGAGCTAATTACAGAAAATAATATTAAAGATATTTCTAAAGCAGAAAATTTTAATTTTGATTTTTTAAAAACATTACCAATTTATAAATTTGATATAAATAAAAAAAGTAAATTAAAATTTAGAGTTAAAAATTCAGAAATAATAGTTCCAGGATCAACTGGAGTTTCACAATTTACTATTAAAGAAAGCTTGTGGTCTAGCAAAGAAATTAGGTGTAAAAAAATTAATGATGGTGATTGGAGACAAGCAAAGCTTGAAAATATAAGTGAAGTTACCCAAGGCGATGAGGAGTTAAGTTTAGAATTATTTAAAAATACACCATTCTCTAAATTATTTAGAGGTATGAGATACTTCTATGTTGTTAATATTTATGCGGATAAGCCAGGTAATCTTTCTGAAGAAATTTTTAAAGACTGGTCTATAAGAGATTCAGATGCTGAAGAATTTAAAGATGGAAATCCCGTTGAATTTAAAACATTGAACTTAACTAAAATTATTAAAATTTTAAATTCTGTTGCAAACGAGGAATTTCAACCAACTTTAATAGCAAGCTTGGCTTTAAACTTTAATTTATTAAAATAATTATGGTAAATATTATTAGATCATTAATACTTTCACTTCTAGGACTTGGTAGCATAGCTTGGATAAGTGTTTTATTAATTTCTATAATGTTAGTGGGACCAGATCCAGATGGTTTCCTTACAGAATTTTTTGCAGAATATATAATCATTGCTGAAAAAGTTGATATTCTTGGCTATACATTTTCAGAAATTTCTGATGAGCTATTTTTATTAGTTGCTCATATGAATATAACCTTGTTGTTAATTACTTTAATAATGACTTTATCTTGGTCAACATGGTCTCATTATTTAAACGTCGATGCGCCAGGAAAAGCAAAAATCTATTTCATTCATTGGCTAGTTTTTACTGGAATTTTAATAGCAATTTTATTAGCTATTATTTTCTTTTTCACTCAAACAACTCAATATAATGCGGCTGATTTAATAGGTGGTGGTGGATATGTAATTTTTAGTTTCTCTGCATTATTTTATTTCTTGATGTACTATATAGGAGTTCTTTTGGGCACAGCTAGATTTGCTCGATCTTCGGTTTTGTTAGCAAATAAACTTCCGGGGGGTTTTTGAAGAATTTTATTATAGGAATTGGTGGAACAGGAGCTAAATGCCTAGAGCATTTATTACACTGTTGTTCAGCAGGTCTTGGTCCTAAAAATTTATGGGCTGGAATGGTTGATCAAGACGAAGCAAACGGTAATGTCAGTAGAACCAAAATCTTATTGAGTAAATACATGAATTTAAGAAGTAGTTTACGTGATGAAACAGGTCATGATTTAGCAAAAGATAGTAATTTATTTAAAACTCACATTACGGCTAATAATGATGCAGTGTGGCTTCCATTAAAAGGAGCCAACCCAACATTAGAAGAAGTAATCCATTATGAATTATTAAAACCTGAAGTTAAAGGTTTAATGGATTGCTTATATGATCCAGATGAAATGAAACAAAATTTATCAGAAGGCTTTAGGGCAAGACCAAATATTGGAGCAGCTGCTATGCTTGCAACAACCTCTAATGAAGATGATGTTTTTTGGTCACAAATATATAAAGCAATTGATGCTGCAAGGGGAGGTGAAGAAGTAAGAGTATTTATTATAAGTTCAATTTTTGGTGGTACAGGAGCTTCGGGTTTTCCAAATATTGGGAGAAGAATAAAACAAATTCAAAAAGAAAAAAATGTAACATCCAATTTTCATTTAGGCGGAGCTTTAATGCTTCCTTATTTTAATTATGAAGTTCCTGAAGAAAATATGGAAGGAGAATTGTACGCTAAACCAGAAGAATTTTTAGATCAAACAAAAGGTGCGTTACAATATTATGCAAAATTATTTGAATACGATAAAATTTTTGATCAAGTTTATGTTACAGGTTGGGATCCGCTTACAACTCTACCAAACTTTAAAATGGGAGGAAATTTACAAAATAACCCCCCATTATTTCCAGAACTTTATGCAGCGTTAGGTGCTTTAAAGTTTTTCAGTGAGGATAATAAAATTAGTGAAACTCAAGAAATATTTCATATAGGTAAAAATGAAAGCAATGAAATATTGTGGAGTGATATCCCAAATGTTTCAAATAATTTAAATTCTAAAGACAACATTTCAAACCTAATCAGGTTTGCTTTTTCTTATAACTGGATGTATGGCCCAGCTTTAACAGGAAGCTGGAGTAAAATAAAAAAATATGAGAATGAAAATTGGTTTAAAAGATTAATTTTCAAAAATACTTACAATAATGAAACTAAAGCATGTGAAGTTGGACATGAACAAAATCAAGAAGTTATCCTATCCATGCAAGAATATTGCCAAGATGTTTTAACTTGGATCACTGATATGCAATATTCAACAATCGCAAATACAGATCAAAAAATGGATCTAATAGTTTCTGATTTCTTTTCTGAATTTAAAGCAACAAATACATCAACGAGAGTTATTATAAAAGAGAAGTTAAATGCTACAGAAAAAAATCAATTTAATAGCTTAGTAAACGATAGTAAAAATTTAAAACTTTTAAATATTATGAGTAATATTTGTTATAAAAAAATTAATAAAGATCAAAAGGGTTTAGGTGTTTTTATGGACATTCTCTTTAGATCGTGTGAGCAATAATTATGGTTAAAAAAGTATTACCACCACTAAATGACCAAAACCAAGTTCCAAATATAGCTGGATCAGGTGAATGGAAGGCTGAAGATGCTACTTTTCTAGAAAAATTAGCTAATGGTTTAAAAATGAGTGGTGAAGATGTTGTTTCTGCTGCCGATATTAATTCTGTCCCTGATGTTTGGGCTAGAGTTTTAATTGTAAGAAATGGACTTTTAGACAACAGCAAATCTATAGTTGATGAGTGGAGAGGAACTCTAGCTCTTTTAGCTTTAGCTCCGTACTACAAGCACATCTACGAATTATCTTCAGACATAGTTAGCATACAAGATATCAAGAATAATCCTTATACAGTTGGTAACACATCACCGAACGCTAACTACGCACACATTGGAAAAATATTATTTGATGTAAAACCACAAGACACAATGACTCAAGGCCAAGACTGGAATGCCATAGGTGTACTTAACTTTAATAAAAAAGCTATTGCGGTAATTAATCCATATACAATGGTTGCAGCAGCAAGAGATTATACATCTATCGAAAACATAAGAAAGTTACCTTGGTATGAAGATGGTTTTTTGAAAGATCCCTGTAATGCAAAAGACATGAGAAACGAACAATACCGTGTTCTTTCGCATTATCTTCAAAATCTAATTTCAGGTATTCAAGGACTTAACCCATCAAATATGGAGATCTTTAATGCTGTGATGGGAAGATTACAAGAATTCAAAACATTGTGTGAGAGTAAAGCAGGTACAGCTGAGTTTTCAGGATGGTTACCGACTAAAGTTAATTTAAATTTACCCGCACAACCTGTGTATGACAAATTAGGTCAAATTTTTATTGGGACCACAGATCAAAATGCAAAATTTGATTGCGGTTTAGCGGTTAGACCTGAATTTAAAGGACAAATTAATGGTGCAATATTCGCAGATTTTAGAGTTGCACAATCAACAGGACAAACATTATCTGATATTAGAGTATGGAATAATTATTCTTTAAATTCTTTAAGACAGGATGAAAATCTTTCTAAATCATTAAAAGCTGAATGTGAAAAAGAAGGTTATTTATACTTAACACCAGAGACAATTTTTACTGAAAAATTAGCAATATTTGCAGGTGACAATAGAAAACTTAAAGAACATTCAAGTGATGGCAATCAATTTGCATATCCAGTTAACAGTGCGCTTTTAATGTTTATAGATCCAAAGTCTTTATCAACTAATTGCATAGTTACGGCTGATGGAGATAACTATAAAGTTGTAATATATTTAGAGCTAGTTAATCAAGCTGGCAACTCTATGAATTATACACTAGAGAAAATTTATAAAGCTAAAGATGTGGTTAAAAATAGAGGTGTACCACTAGGATTTAGTGTTTGGCCTGATATTAAAATTGAAAATTGGGATCAATATTTCTTCTTTTATGACGGTAATGCACAAGTAAATATTTTACCTAAAAATATATTTGCCGTAAACGATATTAGGAATAAGTTAGAAAGCTTAACAGGTGATGATAAAATTAAGTTTATCGACAATATGATTAGCTCTCATCAAGTGATTGGAGAAGAAATACTAATACAACAAACAACAGCTGTTACTGAGTTAAGATCTTTAAAATCTTCTCCAGAAGCCATTCTGTGCAATATTGCTACCCAATCCAGTGGAAAATTATACACAGAACATAGTAAGAGAGCAGATGTTGGTTTAATATTATTTCCTGAGGCTCATGAAGTTCAAGAAACAAGCAATCAATGGGCTGTTGGGATTGATTTTGGAACAACAAATTCTTGTGTTTATTTTAAAGAAAATAAAGAAGATCCAAAAGAATTAATCTTTAAAAACAGAATTAATTTACCTTACGAACCAGGTACAGATAAAGATGAAATTGAAGAGGTGATGCAGGCGCATAAAGAGTTTGTTCCAAGTAGAGTGGTAACAGTTCCTTTTATGACAATTTTAAGAGAAAGAGCGTATAAAGAGACGTCTGTTGAAAACTTGCCTTTTAGAAGTAATTTTATTTATTATGTTGACCAAGTTTTGTATGCAATTCAAGATTTACCAGATGATAAGAGACCTTTAAAATTTAATTTAAAATGGGATGAAGCTGAACAAAGTAGAACTAAAGTTCAGTATTTTGTTTCACAATTAGTATTACAGGCGGCAGTAGAAGCTGCGGCTAATGGTGTTAAAAGAGAAAATCTTATTTTTAATTTTTCTTATCCAGAGGCTTATAACGCAGATCACTTAAGAGCTTTTAAAAGAATAGCTAGAAGGGCAGTAACAGTTGGTCTTGGTGATGAAAAATTTAAAGTTCAAGAGAAGACAACTTTTTTAAACGAAAGTATTTCTAGTGCTTTATATTTTGCTAAAGGGCAAGATGTGCCATTAGTTAACAATGTAGTAACTATAGATATTGGTGGAGGTACATCAGACCTTTCCATATGGCAAGATAGAAACTTACTCTGGAGAAACTCATTTAGGTTAGCAGGCAAGGATGTATTAATAAATCATCTAACAAATAATTTAACATTAATAAAAGATATTAGCGGAAATGATGATTTATTATTAGAAAGTTATGAAACCTTACAAAAAATTAAAACAGATAAAGCAAAACTTGCAAATGGTATTGAGTTATTAGTTAACAGCCCACAATTTGGTGAAGCTTTTAAAAATAGATTCAATATAATTAATGGAAAAGAGAAAGGAAAAGAACTTTCCGAATTAACAGAACTAACATTATCAGGAATTCTTTATTATGTATCACAAGTCATAAACCATCTAATTGAAAGTGGAGATTTTAAAACAAATTCTGATCAATCAAAAGCTTTGAGAATTTGTTTAGGTGGTAAGGCAAGTACACTTTATAAAATTGTTTTTGAAGATAGCGATGATCAAGAAGGATTATCTAAAATGATTGAAAAAATGACAAGTGGAATATTTACATCTATTGGTATTATATTTACTGAAGCTCCTAAACACGAAGTATCATATGGTCTACTTGTAGATCAAGAAGGTGCAACCGATTTGAATATTAAGGAAAGATCACATGAAACAGTATTAGGTGAAGATGTTATGGTTGGGAAAGATAAAGTTGGTATTGTTTCTAAATTAGATCCTACAACAAAGTGGCGTGTTAAAGATATAACTCAATTAAAAACTTTCTTAAAATATTTAAAAGCTTACTCAAAAATATCAGTAACTCTAACAAAAAAACTTGAAGGTGATATTGAAGGTAAAATAAATACTGAATTAACTAACGGCCAATCTAGAGCCTTAAAGTTAAAGCAAAGCCAACAATCTGTAGAAGGTAATGATAGTTTAGCGGAAATATTAAGAACATCATCTATTGTAGAACCAGTATTTATTCAAGGATTGAAGCAAGTAATTAATGAAATTACTAGTGGAAAATTGAAATTTAAATAAACATGTTTAAAAACATTGCTAAATTAATAATAGTTTCTTTACTATCTATATCGCTAATAGCTCCCAACGTTTTAGCTTTTCATGAAAATGGAGAATCTTTAATTCAGATTGATAGTAAAGTTGATTTAAAAAAAAATGAAATTCAATCAAAATATTGTACCACTCTGGTTGAAGAAAATAAAATACCTGAAGGAAATGAAAAAACTGAAGTTTCAAAAAAGGATAAATCTAAAAATTCTATTGTAAAGAAGTCTGAAAAGGAAAGACTTGAAGAATTAGCTAAAGCAGAAAAAGAAAAGCCTTTAAAACTAAAAGATATTTTTAACGTTAAATCGTATCACTCAGAAGAAATAAAGGATGCCCCCAAAACTCTAGATATATCAATTTTAAAAAACATGGGAAAAATTGGACCCCAAACTTCAATTGAAACTTTGTTAAGTTATTATTGCATACAAGCAATTAATGAGAATGATATTAAAAATTTTCAGATTAATAAAAGTATTAAAGATTTGTATAATAAAATTGCAAAAATAAACGGCCATATCCATCAAGATGGAAAAGGTGATAGAAATTTTTCAATTGATGGAACAATATTTAAGAGAGGTAAAATTAAACTTGATGTCGATGAAAATCTTATCTTTGCAAAAGCTCAATTCATCATAATTGAAGAAGAAAGACTTCAGAAAAAAGCAGAAGAAGAGGCAGCTACTGCCGCCACCATTGCTGCTGAAAAAAAAAACAATGAAGCATGGATAAATGAAAATAAACAACCTTTTCTCGAAAAAATAAGAGATAAACAAAAAAAATATATAGATGAAATTAAAGATTTAAAACAAAGTATAAATAATCTTGATCTACTAGTTAAAAAACATAAAGATCTTTTTAAGCTTGCCAAAGAAAAAATAAAAATTTTACAAACTTTCGACAATCATACACAGGAAATTAAATCTTTAAAAAAAGAAATTATTATAAATGAAAGCCAATACCTTAAAGACACAGATGTAGAAAAATTTCAAAATGATTATTTAGTATTAAGTAAAATTAACTTTGAAAAAAAGTATGATAATTATCAAATTGTAAATACTCTGCTTGATGAAGCTGAGCAATCAGAAGACAAAAAACACTTTCAAGGTTACAAACCTTTGATCGGAAAGAATAAAATTGGGTTTATAAAAGAATTTGAAGCTATAACGACCCGTGATCTTGGATCCAAAAGAGAAAAAGATGATATAAATAATCTAAGAAAAAGCATTGAGCTAAATATTTTTGATATAAATTTTAATATAATTGATACTTTTGAAGAAATTCAAAAATTAGACAATGAATATGCCAATAAATTTCCCTTAAAAGAAATTATAATTGGATTAATAATATTTTTATTTATTGTTGCATTTATAATTTACCATTTTTACTCAAGAAAAAAACTTAGCGAAGCTAGAAATGATGCTGAAGAGAGAATAAGCAATCTTAAAAGAGACTTTGACGGGAAATTAAGAAACACGTCTGACCAGATTAAATCTTTTGGTAGAGTTACTAGATCTCAACAATCTACACAGACTTCAGATCCAGAACCAATTCAAGTATCTCCCAAAACTTCTCAAGAAATTACCTCATCCAAATTCAATGAATTATTATCTGAGTATAATGATGCTTTAGAAGACTTTACTAAGGTTGTTGTTTTTAAGGAAAAATGGAATGGTTTAGCTTTAAGTAGAAAAGAACGTCAAGACGGTTCGAAAACAATCTTAATCAATTCTACAAGAGCATTTGAGAAAGCTGAAATTTGGTGTGTTACTTTTGATGAAAATTATTTTGCATTTCCAGGTTCATCAGTAAAATCCAATATGGCAACCTATATGAACTTAGATTTTGAAAAAGCAAGTAGAGATTTTAAAGGTGTATATGCTATCTCTACAGGATCAGGTTATTCAGCTGAACCGGCTAAACTTAGAAGTGTTGGAGCAGGCTTTGTTGTAGATGAAGTGGGGAAGATATCTTTCCCAAATTAATATGATTTATAAATTTGTAGATATTAATGATTCTGAAATATCAGTAAATTCTATATCAAGCTTACAGGCTTTAGTAGATAGTGACACTATAAAAGAGAATACAAAAATTAAAGCTGGCTTAAGGGGCGAATGGACTACGGCTTCTAAAATTGTAGAATTGTCATTTGCCAAGGAAGTTGAAGAAGTAATATCAGAAACCATTATTCCTGAAACGGATATAAAACCCTCTATTAAATTAGAAAAAGAGACAGATGAAGATACACCTCAAAAAAAAATAGATGAAGTCTCAATTCAACCAGGGCAAACTAAAAAAGAAAAATCAGAAAAAATTAAAAATCAAAATTTAGAAGATTTAAATTTTAAAATTGAAAATGAGGAATGGATTGAAAGTAAGAGTGGGGCTTCAATTGATGATAAAGAGGAAATTATTGAAGTAGTTGAAAAACCAGACGATGTTATAGAAGAGAATATAGATATTGATAATTCAGATGAGAAAGAGAAATCTGAATATGAATTAAAAAAAGAAAAAGAAGAAGAGGAAAGAGATAAAACTTATGATGACGAAAATGTTATTGGTTTAAATTTTTTTGACTCAATTAAAATATGCTTCAAAAAATATTTTGTAGTAGACGGAAGAGCTAGTAGATCAGAATATTGGTGGTTCTTTTTGTTTTCAATAATTATTGATATTACTTCTGAAGCTTTAGATTATTCAATGGGTTTTAAATCTGATGAATATGGAATGTTTTTCTTCATCTCTTTAATTACAGTAATCCCAATGATTACTGTTACCGCAAGAAGGCTTCATGATATGAATAAATCAGGGTGGTGGATGTTAATATCATTAACTATAATTGGTGCAATTCCACTATTAATTTGGACAATCAAAAAAGGTACTGATGGTAAAAATAGATTTGGTGAATATCCACTAAGTTTAAAATAAAAATAAAAAAATGAAATTTTTAGGAATTATTATTATGATTTTCTTATTGAGTGGCTGTGTATCAAAAAGTGAGAAGGCAAAAAACACTATTCCATATAAATATAGAACACCGGAACAAGTAAAAATGGCTTGTGAGAATCAAATGAAAAAAAATTCAAATAATAATGCTAATGCAGGTACTAATATTGGAAATCTTTTTTTAGGAGTAATGATGGGGATGCAGGAAGATTGGACCTGTGATTCTTTAAAATAAAATTTAAAATAGATGATAGAAGCTATATTAATTATTGAACTAACTTTTTTAATGTACAAATTTTTAGTAGATTAACAAAGGTTCTTGAATGTCGATAGGGTATTAAAGATTTGGCATGATTTAAATAAAATAATAAAAACTTTTTTCTGTCAAAATTGAGTCCCATTATAACCAAGATGTCATGATTTAAATAGAATCATGCATTGGATTTCATTCCTTTTTTTGCGTTTACGTTTCTTTTCATTATTACCCTCTTTACGTAGACCTCTTGATAGAAGAAGGAGTGAAACCATTACCAACTACAAATTACTTTCCCTTAAAAATACAACCAATAATAGGAGTTTTGATATATGGAAATAAACGGTATTAATAAATACTGTCATGTAAGTGCTTACATTGCTTACGATAACTGCAGCCCAGTTTACAAACAAACCTTCAGATTTGAACTCAGTCCCAGTACTCATAATAGTATTATCTGGGACAAGATAATAAAAATACTCAAAAATAACGGAATAAATGTGGAGCTTAAATCATGAAGCGGTTCTTAATTTTTGTTTCAGCACACTTGTTTTTATTTCTATTAGTCATTGCTTATCAAGCTCAAGCAGATCATGAGGAATGGACTATTGATAGGTACGAAACTTTATCTTACGCAAGAGTTAGCGGTGAAGTAGTTCATGGTGATAGTTTAAATTTCTTTATTGGATCAAGAGAAAATTGTGAAACTGTCTATAATAATTTTACCTTTGTCACTTATGAAAAACCTGGTGATATATATCAATTAGAGGGTAAAAATATTCCAATTAAAATTAATGGAGAAGATTTTACAGCTAAAGTTCAAGCAGTTAATCCCTTTTTAATTGGGTTTAGAGTTACTTTTTCCTTGGGGGAGTTTCCAGTTAAAGAATACATCCATCGTTTAAACAATTTTTATAAGAAAGAGAATAAATATGAAATTGAGATAGTAGATGGTATCGATTTTAAAGCAGCCAAGTATTTTGATATAACTACTAACAACTGGAAATTAGATAAGCTTGTTCCATCTTTATTAGAGGCTAATAAGCTTTGTGAAACCATTAATCATTTGGATAGTTAGATAATGTTAAGAATTCTTATAATTGTCTTGTTACTATTACCAACAACCTCAAATGCTGACCAAGGTTTAAATATTTCATGTCTTAATATGAAATCAGTCTTTGGAAGGAAGTATGACCCTTTGAAATTTACATTACAAGCTGTAGGGCTTCAATACTTTGATGAAGAGAAGGATGAATTTGTAATGATTGAAGCTAATAAATTAGATATTGGTGAAAATCAAGTAACCGCAAGATTTGCAGATTATGAATTAGGTTTTCAAATGATTGTGTTTGAAGGAGATACGGAACCCACTATGACAATGTCAAAGTATGATTATAAAAATGATAAGTTCTTAGAGCATTATAAGTGTGATGCTGAAGCAGGAAATATAGAATAAAAATTTATGATAGATGAGTTCTTGAAGTTATAGGGGAGGTAACAGGTATGGGTTATGAGCTTGCTAATATTGTTATATTTGTAATTTTACAACCTGGATTAATACTTTTATTTTTTATTTTGTGGAAAAGTTAAAAAAAGATGAATAATAATTTTCAAATAGTTTACTATCGAGAAAATGAAAGATTTAGATAAAAAGCTTAAAATTATTGAAAAAGAGACAATAGATGAAAAAATTAGAAAAAAAGCTTTAAGAGCAAAAGCTGAAAACAAAGAATTTAAAATTCATTTAGAATTTATTAACATTTGGGAAAAAGAAGTTTTGTCTAACAAACAATTCATATCAGATCTTGATAAAATTCTTACAAGTTTTAAAAAAATAAGACCTAAAAACAATCATTACTCATGGAAGTTTTATGCAGGCAATATTGACATTAAAGAAAAGGTCAAAGATGAAGCTGCTTTTTATTTAAATGATCAAAAGATCTCTTTAAATTTAAATCTTTATGGGAGGTATTCTCAGATTAGGCTGATGGGTGAAAGCTATGAGCTAAAGGATATAGATAAAGCTAAAGATGACTTTATACAGTTGATATTAGATGTTTTTAAAGAAGAAGGTGATAATAGTTTTTAATCATTATGTATTCAAAAAGTAAGCTATTTTTAGCTTCAATTATCTTTGTTTTAATTTCAAGTTTTTTAAGAGCTGAAAACGAGTTTCCAATGGATGCGGGGATTACTTATGGAAAACTTGATAATGGTTTTACCTATTACATTCGTAAAAATGAAAAACCTAAAGATAAAGTTTATATAAAACTAGTTATAAAAGCAGGTTCTGTAATGGAGGATGAAAATCAATTAGGTCTTGCTCAT
>Ga0222652_1000438_pt1 | contig 17815 bp, 16 predicted proteins | sample AntAcemetagen371_FD_179803 | JGI IMG/M metagenome (GOLD analysis project Ga0222652, IMG submission 179803) | Saline water microbial communities from Ace Lake, Antarctica - #371 | ecosystem: Environmental > Aquatic > Non-marine Saline and Alkaline > Saline | place: Antarctica: Ace Lake... | reverse complement strand
CAGGTGGTTCTGGTCTGGCTGCCGGGATTGCAAAAAACCTGATCAAGCAACCTCAAGATCAAAACATCGCCAAGCAAGCAGGCTATCCAGTCAGGGCGCCAAGCGTTATTTTTTCTGGCTCTTGCTCGTCAATAACCAATAAGCAAGTCAGCACTTATAAAGCCAAAGCACCTCATTTTGAGCTGAGCATTGAGCGATGTCTAAACCAGGCAGACTATAGCGATGAAGTATATTCCTGGGTAATAAACAATCTGGATAAAGGGCTTGCTCCAATGGTTTACGCTACGACAGCTGCAGCGCAATTAAAAACTATTCAACACCAATATGGTGCAGAGACATCTAGCCAGGCCGTAGAACAACTATTTAGCCAACTCGCCGTAAAACTGCATGCCTTTGGTGTTCGCAATTTTATTGTTGCCGGGGGCGAAACCTCTGGCGTGGTTACCCAAAATTTAAAAGTGGACAGCTTTCATATCGGGCCCCAAATCACACCTGGCGTTCCCTGGGTCAAAGCCATAAACGGGGATTTATTCCTTGCCTTAAAATCCGGCAACTTTGGTGATGAGTCATTTTTCACCGCTGCCCAAGAGTATTTTTTATGAACGAAGCAGAGCTAAGACAACAAATGGTAGACCTTGCCCGCTCCATGTTTTATCGAGGCTACGCTACAGGCGGCGCAGGCAATTTATCGTTGAAGCTGCCCAGCGGCCATTTTCTTGCAACGCCAACAGGCTCATCTTTTGGCCGCTTGATAGCAGAAGAGTTATCAGTGGTTGATAAAGATGGCAACCATCTTTCAGGCAAACGCCCGTCAAAAGAAGTGGCTTTCCACCTGGTTATATATAAAAAAGATCCTGATTGTAATGCGATCGTGCATTTGCACTCGACTTACTTAACCGCACTTTCATGTCTCGAAAATCTGGATAGCGCCAATGCTATTAAGGCTTTTACACCTTATTACGTTATGCGCGTAGGTGAGTTGCCCGTTATTCCTTATTTTCGCCCGGGAGACCCACAAATCGCGGAAGAGCTAGCAAAATTGGCGGGCAACTATCGCGCATTTTTACTCGCCAACCATGGGCCAATTATTACTGGCTCAGACTTGCTTGATGCCGTCGATAATGCAGAGGAGTTGGAGGAGACCGCCAGGCTGGCTTTTCTTTTAAGTGACAAGCCAACACGCTACCTAACCGATACAGAAGTCTCTGATTTAAAAGGCAGGGGCAAATAGTGGCCAAATTTGCTGCAAATCTAAGTTTGCTCTTTACTGAAGTGGCATTTTTAGACCGATTTGAAAAAGCCCACAAAGCGGGTTTTAAAGCGGTTGAGTTTCTTTTTCCCTATGATTTTGAGTCTCAGGCACTGGCGCAAAAACTCAACCAATACGGTCTTGAGCAAGTACTATTTAATACGCCTTGCGGGGATTGGGACGCAGGTGAACGCGGTTTCGCTGCTATTCCCGGACGGGAAGATGAGTTTCAGAAAGGTTTTGAAACAGCCCTGAAGTACGCAAAAGCACTCAAGTGCAAAAAAATTCATGCGATGTCCGGCATTGTCGACACTCGTTACAGCAGTGAAGAGCACGTAAAGACATTTGTTCAGAATATTCGCACTGCCGCCGATGCAGTTGCCGAGCATGGAATTGAATTGATGATTGAGCCTTTAAACAGTCGTGATGTGCCCGGTTACTTCCTTGCTCATCAAAGAGCAGCGGTTGAACTTATCAGGCAAGTTGATCGCACGAACGTTAAGCTTCAGCTTGATCTCTACCATGCACAGATTATGGATGGCGATCTTACTCATCTCATTCAGGATCTCGCGCCGTATACGGGTCATGTGCAAATTTCATCTGTACCAGCAAGACACGAGCCTTCAGAAGGCGAAATCAATTACTCGCACTTATTTAAAACATTGGATGATTCCGGTTATAACGGCTGGATAGGCTGCGAATACAATCCCAGAAATACAACCGAAGAAGGTTTAGTCTGGGTATACCCTTATTTATAAATTTTAAAGAAGCTATATATGAATATTGTTATTACAGGTGGGGCTGGTTTTTTAGGTGCTCGCCTACTAGAAAAGTTATTAACGCATTTTCCTGCGATAAATAAAGTTCAGGTTGTCGATAAAGTCGAGCTGGCTGCGGCCTTTACAGCAAACGAAAAAGTCCAATCGAGGGTTGCTGATATTACCCGGCCTGAAGAGGTCAAGAAGATCATTACTGAAGATACTACCCATGTATTTCATCTGGCAGCGATTGTATCCAGCCATGCAGAGGAAGATTTTGATCTCGGCATGTCGGTAAACCTGAAAGCAACTCAACTTTTATTAGAGCGTTGCCGTCAGGTAAACCCCAAAATACGTTTTATATTTTCAAGCTCTATAGCCGTGTTTGGCGGTAAATTACCAGATAAAATTGACTCGATGACAGCGATGCTGCCCAGTTCATCCTACGGGACGCAAAAAGCAATATGTGAGCTATTGGTCAATGACTATGCCAGAAAAAACCTTGTTGATAGTTTATCTGTCCGTCTGCCAACAATTTGTATCCGTCCAGGTGCACCCAACAAAGCGGCATCTTCCTTTGTAAGCGGGATCATTCGAGAACCATTAAAACAGGAAACGTCCAACTGCCCTGTGGATATTAATTTACCTTTATGGGTTTCCAGCCCGGACACTGTCATAGAAAACATTATTCACGCCAGCCAAATTGACACTAAAAAACTGGAAGGATTCCGAACAGTTAATTTACCGGGACTTAAAACCTCTCCAAAGGAAATGGTGGAAAGCCTTGCCAGGCGGGCAGGAGATTTTTACCGGGAGTTTATCTCATACGAAAAAGATCCGGCCATTGAACGTATTGTTTCAAGCTGGCCAAAATCAATTAACAACAATAAAGAACTATCACTGGGTTTTATAAAAGATAAAGATTTTGATTCCATTTTAAATCTTTATGTAAAACAGCATCCAATCAAGTAATTCAGCATTCAGGCAATTATAAAAAAACCGCCCTCGGGCGGTTTTTTTTATAAAGATTTGGTCGGAGTGGCCGGATTTGAACCGACGACCACCACACCCCCAGTGTGGTGCGCTACCAGGCTGCGCTACACTCCGATTTGATAGTTGCCCAAGTGCTAGATGAAGCAGGCTTGTGCGGGCGGGAATAATACCGGAAGAGAAGCAAAAACTAAACGCTGAATCGAGCTGGATTTAGCTTTTAATGAAGTCCAGAAGCTCTTCCAGCTGTTTGACCATATCGCTCACCAGTTCATGGTGTTGATTGCTGTTTTCTTCAGCATTCGGATTGGCCAATTTAGCTCTGGCGCCACCAATGGTGTAACCCTGTTCGTACAAAAGTGCACGTATTTGACGAATGAGGATAACATCCTGCCGCTGGTAATAACGGCGATTACCACGTCGTTTTACCGGGCTAAGGTCGGGAAATTCCTGTTCCCAATAGCGGAGAACGTGAGGCTTTACGTCACACAGCTCACTGACTTCACCAATAGTGAAATAACGCTTTCCGGGAATAGCGGGTAGTTCGTTATTCTGACTGGCTTCCAGCATAGCTCTCTACTCTCGCTCTAAGTTTCTGACCAGGCCTAAAGGTCACCACGGTACGAGCTGAAATGGGAATTTCTTCTCCGGTCTTGGGATTGCGACCGGGACGCGGATTTTTTTGACGCAATTCGAAATTGCCAAAACCTGATAATTTTACTGGCTCATTAGCTTCGAGCGCTTCCCGAATTTCTTCGAAAAATAGTTCGACGATTTCCTTGGCTTCACGCTTGTTAAGCCCAAGCTCATTGAACAGCATTTCGGCCAAGTCTGCCTTAGTGAGAGCAACAGTCATTATTTCATGTTTTTGTGTTATTAAAGCCTATCGTTGCACTGCGCCGTATTCGGCAGCGAGCGCACTGAGTATACCCTCGACCAAGGCCGTCACTTCTTCGTCATTAAGAGTGCGGGAATAATCTCTAAAGGTCAACCCAATAGCAACGCTTTTTTTATTGGAATCAATACCCTGCCCAACATATATGTCAAATATTCTAGCATCAGAAAGAGTATCCCCGGCGGAGCTTTTAGCAGTCAAAACCAGACTTTCGCCAGTAATTTTTTGGTCGACAACAATAGCGATATCCCTGCGTATCTCCGGGAACTTGCCCAGCGGTTTGAAAGACAGGGCATCTACTTCTTGAAGCGCTTCAAGCGCCAATTCAAATGCATACACCGGACGATCAATATCCAGTTTTTTCTGTACTGCCGGATGTATTGCGCCCACATAACCTATTGACGAGCCACTCCTGAGCACCTGAGCGCACTGCCCGGGATGAAATAATGGATTGTCAGAACAGGGCTTAAACTCTGCAGCATCGAGTTGATTATCGCCTAACAATAGTTCTACGTCTCGCTTGGCATCGTAGAAATCAAGCTTATCCTTCCGGTTAGCCCAGGACTCTGTTTCACGGGTCCCGACGAGCACACCGGCAATACGGGAAACCTGCTCCAGGTTTTCAGTAGATGCTTGATCAGTGGTCGGGACAAAAACCAATCCATTTTCAAAAAAAGCCAGGTTTGGATGCTGACGTTTCAGGTTATATTCCACCGTTGTCAAAAGCCCCGGCAACAGGGATGTTCGCATGACAGACATGTCTGCCGAGATCGGGTTTTCAACCTCTATAAAAGTCGTGTCACCAAAACAGGCATGGTGAACTCTGGGATCAATAAAACTGTAGCTGATCACTTCACGATAACCCTGGGCAACCAGGCGATCCACAAGAGTACGCTGTGACAAGCGGTTTTCAGGCACATTACTCAGCGGCAGCCGGGCAGCCGGGGTTCTCTCAGGCAACTTGTTGTAGCCGTATATGCGGGCGATCTCCTCAACCAGATCTGCTTCAATGGCAATATCAAAACGCCAGCTAGGAGCAACCATGGTCCAACTATCGTCTTCCTGATGCAAAATATGCATACCCAGGCGGTCCAGCATCCCGCTGATTTGCTCAGTAGAAAACTCTGCGCCAAGCAGTAGCTCTACCCGCGATTTACGCAATGTTACCGGCTCATTCAGCGGAACATCTTCTGCCGAGGTGGCATTGGTTACAGGTCCCGCCTCTCCTCCACAGATATCAATAATCAGCTTGGTTGCCCTTTCCATTGCCAATGCCTGCAACTCGTAATCAACGCCGCGCTCAAAGCGATGCGATGAATCCGTATGCAGTCCAAATTCTCGCGCCTTGCCTGTAATTGAAAGCGGGTTAAAAAACGCAGACTCCAGGAAAATATCCCGGGTTTGGTCGCTCACGCTGGTTTCTTCGCCGCCCATGATGCCTGCCATCGCAACAGCTTTTTTCGCATCGGCAATGACCAACACCTCCGGATTAAGCTCGATTTCTCGGCCATCAAGCAGGGTCAGCTTTTCGCCCAAGCTTGCACGTCGCACCCTTATGCCCCCCGAAAGGCTCGACAAATCGAAGGCATGCATAGGTTGTCCTAATTCCAACAAAACATAGTTGGTGACATCAACAACGGGATTAATGGAACCGATCTCGCTGCGTTCCAGTCGCTGCTGCATCCAAAGAGGTGTTGGCACAGACAAATCAACCCCTTTGATAACTCTGCCCAGATAGACCGGACAGTCGGCTGCCGCTTCCAACTCTACTGTCAGCGCATCGTCAATCGTTGCGCCTATGTTGTTAATTTCAGGTGCCGATATCGAGGTTTCATTTAAAGTGCCTATCTCGCGCGCAATCCCGCGAATACTCAGACAGTCTGCTCGATTTGGTGTCAGGTCTACCTCAATGATTTGGTCATTTAGAGCCAGATATTCATGGAGATTAATCCCTACAGGCGCGTCCAATGGTAATTCCCACAGCCCGACGGAGTCACCTGCCACGCCAAGTTCTTCACGTGCACACAGCATGCCAATGGATTCAATTTCACGTAGTTTGGCCTTTTTTATCTCGAAGTCACCTGGAAGTCTGGCTCCTACTTTTGCCAAAGGCACACGGATCCCCGGCCGCGCATTAGGCGCGCCACAGACGATTTGCAGCTCTTCATCTCCGCAACTTACCCGGCAGATACGCAGCTTGTCTGCATTGGGGTGCTGCTCAGCGCCAAGAATTTCGCCCACAACAACACCGGAAAAATTACCAGCGACAGGTTCGACACTATCGACTTCAAGTCCGGCCATGGTCAATTGTGCAACCATCTCCGCTGTATCAATGTTTGGGTTGACCCACTCTCGAACCCAGGCTTCACTGAATTTCATAATTTTTTCTATGTTCGTTTGTTCGGAAAAATTACCGGCTAGCTGGCTATCCGACTAAAACTGTTCCAGGAATTGTTCATCATTTTCAAAGAACATCCTGAGATCGCTTACGCCATAACGCATCATAGCCAGGCGTTCGACACCCAGGCCAAAAGCAAAGCCGGTATATTCCTCTGAATCAATATTTACGGCTTCAAATACTTTGGGGTGAACCATTCCACATCCACCCATTTCCAGCCAACCGGTGTTTTTGCAAATTCTGCATCCATCTCCACTACAGGCTCTACACTGAATATCCATTTCCGCCGAAGGTTCGGTAAAAGGAAAATAAGAAGGGCGGAAGCGAACAGCGAAGTCTGCTTCAAAAAATGCCTGCAAAAACTGGCTCACCGCACCTTTGAGATCCGCCATACTAATACCCTTGTCGACTACCAGACCTTCAACCTGATGAAACATGGGTGTATGGGTTAAATCTGAATCGCAACGGTACACACGGCCCGGAAAAATTGCACGGATAGGGGGTTTACCCTTTTCCATCTCGCGAATCTGCACAGGCGACGTATGTGTTCGCAACACATGCGTCGGGTCAATGTAAAAGGTATCGTGCATCGCCCTCGCCGGATGATGGGCTGGAATATTGAGCGCCTCAAAGTTATGGAAGTCATCTTCAATTTCCGGACCCTGGGCGACGGTATACCCTGCCCCCCTGAAGATGTCTTCAATACGGCGAATGGTTCGGGTAACGGGATGCAGGCTACCGAAGTTGCTGCCGCGACCAGACAGGGTGACATCGATTGTTTCCGATGCCAGTCTGGCTTCCAGATCTGCAGCTTCAAGTTCAGCTTTTCTAGCTTCTACTGCCTGCGCAACTATTTGCTTGGCTTCATTTATAGCCGCGCCGGCAGTCGGGCGTTCTTCAGCAGATAACTTTCCCAGACCCTTGAGCAATGCAGTGAGTTCGCCTTTTTTACCTAGCTGGTTGACCCGTATATCGTCCAGCGCACGTAAATCACTTGCGTGGTAAACAGCTTCCAGAGCTGCTTGTTTTAGGGTTTCAAGGTTTTCCATCTTTCTATTCTAATCAACTGATTTACAAATAAAAAAGGGAAAGAGCTTGCACCCTTTCCCTTTTTTTCATTGGCTTCCTCAAGGGAGGAATTTTACGCGAGCGCAGTTTTTAGCTTTACTGGCAAGTTCGGCAAACGCCTCTTTATCGTGGATAGCCAGGTCGGCCAGTACACGACGGTCAAGCTCAATGCCGGACTTCTTAAGCCCGTTAATAAATTGACTATAGGTAATACCTTCCGCACGGGATTGCGCATTGATACGGGCAATCCATAACTGACGAAAAGTACGCTTCTTGACCTTGCGATCACGATAAGCATATTGACCAGCCTTGGTTACCGCTTGTATCGCGACGCGATATATTCGACTACGAGCTCCGTAGTAACCTTTGGCCTGGCTCAGAATTTTCTTGTGACGACGGCGTGCAGTCACACCACGTTTTACTCGAGGCATATCTCTATTCTCCTGTAATTAACGAGTGGACTACTTGGCGCGAAGCATGCGATCTACATGGATAGTATCTGATTTATTCAGAATACTGGTCCCACGCAGTTGACGCTTACGCTTGGTGGTCATTTTGGTAAGAATGTGGCTTTTGAAAGCCCGCTTGTGTTTGTAGCCAGCAGCGGTTTTCTTGAACCGCTTGGCCGCACCGGAGTGCACTTTTGCTTTTGGCATTTTCTTAAACTCGCATTGTGTTTTTCATTTAACCTTCAAAGAGCCATCCAGGATGACCTTTGAAGGGTCACAAATTAACCGCTGGCGCAAATGCTTGGATTTGCTTGCGATAATTTGCAGTTCTTTCGATCAAGCATCGAAAAATCGGCTTGATCACAATCATGAAATAACGGTACCGCTGTTATTTCGTCTTCTTGGGAGCAAGGACCATTGTCAGTTGGCGGCCTTCCATTTTTGGAAACTGCTCAACTGTTGAGATTTCTTCCAGATCGGTTTCGATACGTTTCATCATATCCATACCAAGTTCCTGGTGAGCCATCTCACGACCGCGGAACCTAAGGGTTACCTTGGCCTTGTCACCTTGCTCGAGGAAACGGGTCAGGTTGCGTAGTTTGACCTGATAGTCTCCTATATCCGTCCCGGGACGGAATTTCATTTCCTTGACTTGCGTCTGCTTTTGTTTTTTCTTGGCCGCAGCTTTTTGCTTTTTGGCTTCGAAGATGAACTTTCCATAGTCCATCACTTTACAAACTGGAGGCTCCGCATTGGGAACGATCTCAACCAGATCAAGACTGGCTTGTTCTGCCGCCTTTAATGCCTCTGCCAGGCTTACAACTCCTACTTGCTCACCATCTGCTCCAACGAGACGAACCTCATGTGCTTCTATCTCGTCGTTGATGCTGGGCCGCTTAGTTTTTTCGCGGTTAATATTTGCTTCTCCGGTTATTCCCGGCTATTGCCGGTCATTCAATGTAGTCTACTCTCGACCACGCTTGGCGATATCAGTCTCCAATAGTTCTATGAAGGCATCCATTGTCATGGATCCCAAATCTTCACCATTACGGGTTCGAACTGCAAGAGTTCCTGATTCTACTTCATTATCGCCCGCTACCAAAAGATAAGGAACGCGATGAATCGTGAACTCGCGGATTTTAAAGCCGATCTTTTCGTTTCTCAAGTCAGAAAGCACCCGAAATCCTTTTTCTTGCAGTGAGTTACGTACTTTTTCGATATATTCTGCCTGCTTGTCAGTAATATTCAAAACAGCGACCTGAACTGGCGCCAACCAAACAGGAAAGCTCGCTTCATAATTTTCGATCAAAATACCGATGAATCGCTCGAATGAGCCCAAAATAGCCCTATGCAGCATTACCGGCACCTGGCGTGAACCATCTTCTGCGACATACTGAGCATCCAGACGACCAGGCATGGAAAAATCCACCTGAATAGTGCCACATTGCCAAACCCGACCTATACAGTCTTTCAGTGAAAATTCGACTTTGGGGCCGTAAAAAGCACCCTCTCCTGGCAATAAATCGTAGGCGATACTCTTGGCCTGCAGCGCAGTTACCAGAGCGGCTTCAGCCTTATCCCATACTTCGTCAGCGCCTACACGCTTTTCCGGGCGAGTGGACAACTTGATTAGCACCTCATTAAATCCGAAATCAGCATAAACCTTGTAAAGCAGGTCGATGAAAGCTGATACCTCTTCCTGGATCTGGTTTTCTGTACAGAAAATATGGGCATCATCCTGGGTAAACCCACGAACACGCATAATACCTTGCAGCGTTCCAGATGCTTCGTTGCGATGGCAGCTACCAAATTCCGCCAATCGCAATGGCAAGTCACGATAGCTACGCAAACCCTGGTTAAAGATCTGAACATGGCAGGGGCAGTTCATCGGTTTTACCGCGTAGTCACGGCTCTCGGATTCCACGGTAAACATATCTTCGCGAAACTTGTCCCAGTGACCGGATTTTTCCCAGAGCGAACGATCTACGATCTGCGGGGTTTTGATTTCCTGGTAGCCGTTATCACGCTGCACGCGGCGCATGTACTCTTCAATCACCGTGTAAACCGACCAACCTTTGGGATGCCAGAACACCATACCCGGAGCTTCTTCCTGCAAATGAAACAGGTTGTGTTTCCTGCCGAGCTTGCGATGATCTCGCTTCACCGCTTCTTCAAGAAAAGCCAAATGTTTGTTCAGCGATTTTTTGTCTGCCCAGGCAGTCCCATAGATACGTTGCAGTTGTTTATTCGCCTGGTCACCTCGCCAGTAGGCACCGGAAACTCGCATCAATTTAAAATGATGACAAAAGCTCATGTTGGGCACATGAGGACCACGACACATGTCGATATATTCTTCGTGGTGATAGAGGCCGGGCTGATCAGATTTATCTATATCCCGCTCCAGAATCTCCATCTTGTAAGGTTCACCGCGTTCTTGAAAGGTCGCGTAGGCCTCATCCCAGGAAACAGTTTTCTTAACTACTTCGTAGTCTTTTTTCGCCAGCTCCTTCATGCGCGCTTCCAGCTTTTCGACATCGGCATCGGTCAACGGGTGATCCAGATCAATATCGTAATAAAAGCCGTTGTCGATAGTCGGGCCAATGGCCATTCGAGCTTCGGGCCAGAGCTGTTTGAGCGCATGTCCAAGCAGATGCGCACAGGAGTGGCGAATAATTTCCAGGCCATCTTCATCGCGTGAAGTAAAGAGCACCAGATCGGCATCTTCGGTAATCAGGTCGGAAATATCGCGTCGGTCGCCATTAACATTCCCACCAAGCGTTGCCCTGGCCAGGCCCGGGCCAATATCAGCGGCAACATCGTATACGGAAACAGGTCCATCAAACTCGCGTCGGGAACCGTCAGGAAGAGTAATGGTGATCATTTTGAACCTCTCAGTGGTGGCCTATACCAAAGGCCACATGAATCTTTTTTGCAACTGCGATTATCTTGGAATACAGGTACGGCTGAATAGATTGACTCAAAAAGACCCGCTTCGCGGGCCTTTGCAATTATTGGTACGACCGAGTGGATTGACTCAAAAAGCCCCTTGGCTTTTTTCGCCCTGCGGGCGCCTGCGCTTCGCTCGGCGTCCAAACGCTGTCGCATTTAGACGAACCAGGTGGTTCTCACCACACTCGGTCTACATTTAAAGCCCCGCTTCGCGGGCCTTTGCAATTATTGGTACGACCGAGTGGATTGACTCAAAAAGCCCCTTGGCTTTTTTCGCCCTGCGGGCGCCTGCGCTTCGCTCGGCGTCCAAATGCTGTCGCATTTAGACGAACCAGGTGGTTCTCACCACACTCGGTCTATATTTAAAGACCCGCTTCGCGGGCCTTTGCAATTATTGGTACGACCGAGTGGATTCGAACCACCGACCCCCACCATGTCAAGGTGGTGCTCTAACCAACTGAGCTACGGTCGTACATCTTTTAAACTTTAACCCGTTCTCATCCATCTCGTGGATTGATTCTAATTCTTCCCAAAGAATTAGAACCCGCAACGCGGGCTGCGTCGCCTTAGGCTCCTTGTCCAAATGCTATCGCATTTAGTCGAACCACCGACCCCCACCATGTCAAGGTGGTGCTCTAACCAACTGAGCTACGGTCGTACATCTTTTAAACTTTAACCTGCAGCGCGTAGGGCGTCGCATTTGGGCGAACGGTCACCCGAACCAGTCTATGCGGGAACCGTACTACAAATAGGCCGCGCATTTTAGCGCTATCAAATGCCTAGTCAAGATAACGATCAAACTACTTTCAGCTGTTCTCGCAGATCCGCCATTTGATTTCGCAAGTTGGCTGCCGTTTCAAACTCCAGATCACGTGCTGCCTGATACATTTTCTGTTCCAGTTCATCCAGCTTTTTGCCGACCTCTGCAGCTGATTTGAATTCGACGTCAAGATCCACGGCATATTTACTATTAGGTTCAGCTACACGGCCTTGCCTTTTCTTTTTCCGGCCAGGAATTACTCGACTGCCCTCCATAATATCCGCCACATTCTTCTGAATACCTATGGGGGTAATTCCATGCTCCAGATTGTAAGCAACCTGTTTTTCCCGGCGCCGATCTGTTTCCTCTATCGCACGCTGCATTGAATTGGTCATTCGGTCAGCATAAAGAATCGCCCGACCATGCACATTGCGCGCAGCGCGGCCTATGGTCTGGATCAAGGAACGATCTGAGCGCAAGAAGCCTTCCTTGTCAGCGTCCAGAATTGCCACCAGACTTACTTCTGGCATATCCAGACCCTCCCTGAGCAGGTTGATACCAACAAGCACATCGAATTCACCGAGCCTTAGATCCCGAATAATCTCGACGCGTTCTACCGTTTCAATGTCCGAATGCAGGTAACGCACGCGAATACCTTGCTCGCTCAAATACTGAGTCAAGTCTTCAGCCATGCGCTTGGTCAGGGTGGTAATCAGAATCCGTTGATTCATCTCTATAACTTGCCGGATTTCTCCCAGAACGTCATCCACCTGTGAAGATGCCGGACGAACTTCAACAACAGGGTCCAACAGGCCAGTTGGCCGAACAATTTGATCTACGACTTGCTGGGCGTGCTCAGCCTCGTAAGTAGACGGTGTCGCTGATACGAAGATGGCCTGCGGCGAAATGCGTTCCCACTCTTCGAACTTCATGGGCCTGTTATCCAATGCAGAGGGCAGACGAAATCCATACTGAACCAGGGTTTCCTTGCGTGACCGGTCACCCCGATACATTCCTCCAATCTGGGGAACAGTGGCGTGGGATTCATCCAGAAACAAAATGGCATCAGGTGGTATGTAATCAAATAGTGTCGGGGGTGCCTCGCCTTCATTGCGGCCTGACAAGTAACGTGAATAATTTTCGATTCCACTACAGAATCCCAGCTCTCGCATTAGCTCCATGTCGTATTTGGTTCTCTGTTCCAGTCTTTGGGCTTCTACGAGCTTGTCCTCACTTTTCAGGTATTCCAGACGATCCTTTAACTCCAGCTCAATTCGTTCCACAGCAGCGAGAATGGTGCCCCTGGGCGTAACGTAGTGAGTCTTGGGATAGATAGTTACCCGGGATACTTCGCCACGAGACTCACCTGTCAAAGGGTCAAACAGGGAAATTTTTTCAATCTCGTCATCGAACAGTTGAACGCGAACCGCATCCTGATCTGACTCTGCCGGAAAAATATCAATCACATCACCACGAACCCGAAAAGTCGCACGCTGGAAATCCACGTCATTGCGTTTGTACTGCAGTTCGGCCAGTCGACGTAAAACAGCTCGCTGGTCGATGGTGTCACCGCGAACCATGTGCAACATCATTTTGAGATAGGAGTCCGGATCACCCAAACCGTAAATGGCCGAAACTGTTGCCACCACGATGACATCTTTGCGCTCCATAAGCGCTTTCGTGGCCGACAGGCGCATTTGCTCAATATGGTCGTTTATAGCGGAATCTTTCTCAATAAACGTGTCTGAGGCCGGTACATAGGCTTCTGGCTGGTAGTAATCATAGTAAGAAACAAAGTACTCAACGGCATTGCCTGGGAAAAATTCTTTAAATTCACCATAGAGCTGTGCTGCAAGTGTCTTGTTATGAGCCATGACTATCGCCGGACGTTTTGACTCAGCTATGACATTAGCCATGGTAAAAGTTTTACCTGAGCCTGTTACACCCAGCAGGGTTTGGTGCGACAGGCCATCGCTTAATCCTTCAAGCAATTTCCGGATTGCCTGGGGTTGATCCCCGGCGGGTGAATAATTTGTAGCTAACTGAAACTCTTTAGACATGATTATGGGAGCATAAAACCGAGGCGGAATACTACAGGAAATCGGCGGCATTTAGATGTTGACCGACGCAAATCACGCCTTTAAGATACGCGCCCTCAATAGATCCGCCTTAGCTCAGTTGGTAGAGCAAATGACTGTTAATCATTGGGTCGCTGGTTCGAGCCCAGCAGGCGGAGCCAAATTCCAAAACCTCGTCTTCGGACGGGGTTTTCTCGTTTTGGGACCAATGATCGGTTCACTGCCTAAGTGATATAGCTAGAAATATTTAGAAAATTAATTAGGCTGGCCCGACCGCTTCAAATATACTGTATCTATGTACAGTATAACTAAAATAGCCATTCCCTCAGATAGTCAGGCTTTAAGAATAAAGCTGCCTTTGTATCAGAGCGTCATTCCTGCTGGCTTCCCTTCTCCCGCAGAAGATTACATCGATAAGACCATCAGTCTGGATGAGCATCTCATTAACCGCCCTTCGGCCACTTACTTCGCCAGAGCCAAGGGCGACTCCATGGAAGGGATAGGCATTTCAGATGGGGCGTTGCTGATAGTGGACCGCTCTTTGATGGCTTCCCATGGTGATGTCGTTATTGCCAGCGTTGATGGTGACTTCACCTGTAAGCAGCTGGATCTTCATCATAGGCAATTAGTCTCCGCTAATCCTAAATACAAACCCATAAAGATTATTGAAGGCATTGAGCTGGAAATCGAGGGAGTTGTGATCCACTGCATTAACTCCTTTCGGTAATGGACTTCTGCTTAGTTGACTGCAATTCCTTTTACGCCAGTTGTGAGCAGGTCTTCCGTCCTGATCTCCGACACCGGCCAGTGGTGGTTTTATCGAATAACGACGGCTTTGTGATTGCCCGAAACCATCAAGCCAAGGCCCTAGGTATTCCTGACCTAGAACCTTACTTTAAGGTCGAGCATATATTGCGGAAAAATAACGTTGCGATTTTCTCCAGTAACTTTCCTTTATACGGTGACCTCTCCGATCGTGTGATGACCACGCTGAGGGACTTTTCACCGCAGGTCGAGATCTACAGCATTGATGAGATGTTCCTTTCTTTTTCTGGATTCAAGGAGGGGCTGCATAGCCACGGAAAAGCTATTAAAGATACTGTTTGGCGGGATGTTCGTATCCCGGTAGGTGTTGGTATTGCCTCGACAAAAACCCTGGCCAAGCTGGCGAATATGGCCGCCAAGAAAATCGCTAAACTGGATGGGGTCTGCGTATTGGAAACCGAGCTGCAAAGGCAGTGGCTTCTAAAGAGAACGCCTGTAAATAAAGTATGGGGGATTGGGCGGCGCTATACCCAGAGACTTTCGGATATGCAGATCTATAACGCCTGGGAACTTGCCACTTCAAACCAAAAGGCATTAAGTCGTCGTTTTAATGTCTGTCTGGAGCGAACCATTGCCGAACTAAATGGCCATGCCTGTATCCAGTTAGAGGAGTATCCAGACGACAAAAAACAGATCTACTGCACACGTTCTTTCGGCAAGAAAGTCACTGGCTTGGAGGAGCTTCAGCAGGCAGTTAGTGTGTATGCCAGCAGGGCCGCTGAGAAGATGCGCATGCAAAAGCATTTGGGACTGGCTCTGCATGTGTTTATTAATACCTCCCCATTTGAGCCAAACTACTACCACAACAGCCTGGTCATTAAGCTCCCTTATCCCACGGACGACAGCCGCATTATCATTGAAAGAGCCAAGCAGGTTGTCGCTCGCATTTATAAGCCGGACTACCGGTACCTAAAAGCCGGCGTAGGGATCATTGATATGGTGTCCAGGCGGCATTACCAATCGGACCTGTTTCAGGACAGACAGCCGGAGAAGGTTGATAAAACCATGTTGGTACTGGATCAGCTGAACCAGCAATTTGGTCGTAATACTGCTTTCTTTGGGGCCGAAGGGGTGCAGAAAAAGTGGCGACTTCGCCAGGGGTTTAAATCCCCCGAATACACGACCAAGCTCTCAGAGATACCTGTCATCCGCTGTTGATGGGTATGACAAACAAATGTGTGGCCGCACATCTATCAGAAAAAAACATAACGTTTAAAAGATGGGGGAAATCGCCACGCGATTTTACTCGCGTCGTTTTTGTTGTTATATGGCGCAGGAATCATTGAAGCAAATACTCTTTAGCCAAGTCTTTCACCTCATTTGCACAGCCCCACGCGACTGTGTATCCACCTCCACCGTGGCCGTAGTTGTGAATGACGGCGTTGCCGTTTCCAATCCGTTCGAGTTCTAGTCGAACCACCTCACGACCTGGCCGAAGCCCAACAGCAGCACCCAGCACCTCGCAATTCTCAAGTGCTGGGACGATTTTACGGCACCGATTCAAAATATCCTGAGTATCTTTATCTCGTACATCGAGGGACCAATCGTTATCTTGAGCGGTTCCGCCCAGGATAACGTCATTGGCTCGCGGAAGTACGAGAGTCAATTCGTCTTTCTTCTGATAGATCCTTGTTGACCTGGAAATCTCCGGTGAGGGGGAGACCCGGACCACCTGGCCCCGGATTGGAAATACTCCATTATCGTTTGCAAGTTCTCGGGCACCTACCCCAGAACAGTTAATCACCAGGCCATAATCCGTGAATAGTTCTGCAAACTTGTTGATGTCTCGAATGAGAATTTTCCCTCCATTAGCCTGGACCTTTTGCTTGAGGAAAGGCATGTAGGTTGGAACGTCTATTACGGGAAGTGTTACAAGAAATGCTTCGGCACAATCCAGCCCATAATCGACGCCATCAACCTCCTCCCATTCGTCGACCAGGTGGCGCGCGTAAGCGCTGTCATCTGGATCAAGACAAAATCGCAAATGCTTCTCAAAGGTAATTCCGGTATTGGGATCGTCCTTGTCTTTTTTGAAAACATCGTATGTCTCTTTGGACCATATGGAGACACGCTCCTCCGGGTATGCCCGATGGGGCCACCAATAAGCACCTGCTGAAGTTGAAGTAGTTTTCCAGAAGTCATCTTTGGAGAAGATGTCGACAGAGAATCCGGCCTCAAGCAGACGTTGCGCACAGCTTAAGCCAATAATACCTTGCCCAATCACTGCTATGCGTTTGGATTGGTCGTTCATAAGTTCATCTTAAGGAAATCTTTGGCGACATATAACGCCCGCATTTGCGGCTGATTTGGAGCGCAGCGGAAAACTTGTCCGAAGACAGTGCTTTGTTAGCTTTATAGCACAACAATTATGCCTTTTAACCTTGCCCATCGACGAGCGGCATACGGCCTCCGCTCGGCGCCAGCTGCAAGTCAGAAGTCCGCCTGAGCAGATGGGCAACCGGCTCCACGCAGCGATTTCAATCGCTGTCTATCTGAACATCATTGAACATGAACGGGTTGTCGCTCACTCTCAGGGGCTTCCCACTGGCGGTAGTGACGTCCCTGAGGATGACCGTTCTGGTTCTGACATAGGGGAATTCTTCCCGGTAGGACTCGTCCGTCATCTCTGGATTGAAATCTGCAAAGAGGGTGGGGCCCTGGTAGTCCTCCGTGTGGTTGGAATCGTCGATATGAAGCGATTCGATGGTGATCCGTTCCGGCATGTAGGTGGTATAGCCGAAATCGTGGTTCCCCGTGTTGAGGCCGAAGATCAGGCTGGCATTGACGACGGGAATGAATTCTTGCTGCAAAAAGGAATATCTGTCTTCGGCAGGCACAAACACGCTGTTGCGTATAACGACCTCGCCCTGCCACGTACTGCCATAATCGCTACGCAGGTTGACGAGGTACGGACCGTAGATGGTGGAATTCTCCACGGTCAGAACCCCGCTGCCGATGGCGTTGATGCCCATGTATCCAAGGGTCGAGTTGCGGATCGTCGCATTGGCAACCCCCATATGGGCGTCGAAGCGCGACAACGTACAATTGTCATACACAAGGTTCTTGCTGTAATTGGATGCCATGATTCCCCAATACTTGGGGTTATTGATGTCATTCGTCTGGCTGCAATTGACGAATGAGACATTGAGGGCACGGTTCGCAGAAATGTCATAAGATCCCCTCGAGACCGGATCTCCGGACCTGCCGATGGCCCGATATGTCTTGCGGCCGGTGAGTACAACGTTCTGGACCGTCACGTTGGCGGCGTCACGGATGCTCATGAAGCCTCTGTAGGGCGCGCCGTGGTCACTCTCCCCGGTGACGTGATGCTCAAGTCCATCGACAACAACATTGGAACGCCTGATGTCGATGTTTCGACTGTAGTAGGAGGAGCTC
>Ga0222652_1000437_pt1 | contig 17845 bp, 18 predicted proteins | sample AntAcemetagen371_FD_179803 | JGI IMG/M metagenome (GOLD analysis project Ga0222652, IMG submission 179803) | Saline water microbial communities from Ace Lake, Antarctica - #371 | ecosystem: Environmental > Aquatic > Non-marine Saline and Alkaline > Saline | place: Antarctica: Ace Lake... | reverse complement strand
AATGTCATTAGTTCTTCAAAATCTTTTTTATCTGCTTTACCTGAATTGCCTGTCCAAAACGCTGGGTTTTGTGCTACATATTGTTTTAACGCATATGCTACTTTAGGACTTGTTTCTTCTTCTAGTTCTTCTTCCATACCAAGTTTCTTTTTTACTATTTTAGTTGCTGTTGCATATCTAACAGCGTCACCATTTTTTCCATATTTTTTAATAAAGTCTTGTTTAGGCATATCGTCTGCCTTTTTGTGAACCATTTTAACTTGTGATTTAGACAAATCTACTTCAGACATATCTAATGGTTTTTTAAAATCTGACCATTTCATTCCTCGTTGTGAAACTGCTGTAGATACAGCACCTGTTGATAAAAAAGGTATATCTGCATTTGCAAGTTTAACTATCAATGGTGTTGACATTTTACTCAACATAGCGTTCATTTTATTAATATTATTTATTGACATAGTTTTACCTTTTAGAGGCTCATACTCTTTTTTAAGTTTGGTCAACATAGCAGGTGTAAATTCTGTTAGTGTTTCTTCATTCACTTCTTCATCCATCATACTTAAAACTGATTTAACTACTTTAAGAGATAAGTTTAATTCTTTTGCAATTTGTTCTGGTGTACTACCTTCATCACTCATGATAAAGATATCATCCATTTTACTTTCGTCTAATTCTTTTTCTTCAGACATAACACCTTCACTTGCTATTTTTGAGATATGATTAATTTTTGCATTAGCTAAAGCTGCTTTTGTAGGTGCATCTAAATTTTTAATGTGGGATAAAAGTCCTGATGTTACCGCTGAAGCAGGTTTGTTTTTCCAATCCTGTTTCATTCTTTCTAATTGTGCGTCTGATAAACTACCTCTTAAATCATTAATCTCACCAAATAGTTCTTCATAAAATTCTTCTTTTACACAATTAGGAACTTGACGACCGCCTTTACTTTTCATACCGTCTTGTCTATATCCAATCCAACAAGCCTCATCTACTTGTGCTAACTCTTTAAATGTTTTAGGCATTATATTAATCTCCCAATATATTTTCTAGATATATCATTTCTTGTTTTTAAATCAGCCATAGATATATGACCTGCTTTTTGATGTCTTATATCAATATCGACAATCTTTTTATAATCTGCTGCTGTACCAAACTTTTTAACTAACAGTAAAGCATTATCACTATGTTGGTTTTCTTTTTCATTTTCTTTATACTTTGCCATATCAAATTTGTCAGCGTCTTGTTTTGATATTCTCATGGACGGAGATCCTGCTGCCGCTTCTCCTAGTGATTCTGCTTTCACAGTTGCACCATAAAAATTATTCATATCTGCAGCATACTTGTTAAGGTCTGCACCATTACCATCAACTTTTATCTCTAGACCTTGTCCTTGTAATTTAAAACCTTTTTTTGCTAAATCAACATATGCTTTTGCAAAACTATCCATATCTTTAAAAGTAACAGTCATCTTTTTAAATTCTGTAATTGTTTCTTCTTTAAAAGAACTTGGAAGTTCTTTAATTCTAACATAAAATTTATTATTGAAAGGTGATTGATAGGCATCTGCCTTTGCACCTTTGTGTTGTTTCATTAAAGAACTAGCCGCATTGTCAGCTTGTGTTCTGTTAGTGTAAATTTTGTCTAGTACTTTAGTACCATTTTTAAGTTTGATAGTCTGCATTGCATCTGAATCAAAAACTGCTTCTTCTAGTGATTCGTTTGCTCTCTTTAATGCGTTTGCTACATCAGGATGATCTGATAATCCTTTTGCAATCTTATCAATAGCACTTACTGCACCTGAATAGTTACCTTGTTTATATCTAGGATCGTTTAAGATACCATATGCCATTTTGATTTGTTGAGTTGAAAAGCCCTTATCTTCTTTGATAGGATCTCTATATGATCTTGCTTCCTCTAAAGCTTGTCTCATTGTTTTGATTGTTTTATACATTATAGTTGTTCCTTCATTCTTTCGACTGCTTTGTCTAGTTCGACTTTCCAGTTCTCTTTGAATCTTTTCTTATATTTATCTATTGTTCCACCTTCATTTTTAAAATTTTCTATATCTTTAGTAGTTATTATACTACTATGTTTTCTAAAATTCTGTATTGGTTGACCTGGTGTCATTTTCATAGTGTGTTGAGTGTATTCATCTGTACCTATTTCGTACTGTTTATCAATAGATTCATCAACTTCCATCTCTTTTTCTAGTCTGTCTAGTAAATTTTCTTTATTCATATCTTTTACATTTTCTTTCATTTGTATGTCATACAACCATGCCTTCTTAATAAGTCCATTAGTTTCATACGAAACATAATTTGAACCTCTTCTGACTATCATACCTGCTGTACCATCCATGTGTTCAATAATATCACCAATATTAAATATTCTCTCTTGATGATATTCTTCTCTTAAATCATTGTTAATAAAATTAGTAAAACTTTCTATTGATTCGTTAATGCCCATTCCTTTTTTAACGGCAGTAAATAATGCTTTACTATCTGTACTTGATAAATTAGGAACCCCTAACTTAAAGTTTCTATAATCATCTTTCTTTGCCATTTCTCTCATCTTAGATGCTGATATTCCTGTGACACCCTCAGCGTCTGGATCTCTTTCACCAGATGAAACGACTGTAATTTTTTTGTATTCATAATCTTTGCCATTATACTTGTCGGCAAGTCCTTGAAACTCACTTATTCTATCACTACCAGCAATCATAATAACTTCACCATACATCTTATTAAAGAATTTTAATATCTCCATAAATGTTCTTTGTGTTCCACCAGCAGCCTTTATGTTATTATCTGGGAACATCTTTTTCATAAACTTAACTTTTGTATTCACATCTAATGGGTTCTTTCTTTTATCGGTTGAGGCACTAGCGTAAACAATATGTTTAGCATTGTTTTTTCTAGCTTGTGTAATCACTTCTTTCATTAGTTTAGCATGGCCAATAGTAGGAGGGTTGAACCTACCAAAAGCGAATATCAGTTTATTTGCCTTATCTAATGCCTCTCCGAACACCCTCGCTTTGCTTTGGGTGGAATCTTCTTTTCGTAATGAATCTATTTCTGCGTCTGTCACTTTACCATCATCTAAAATCATTTTACATTTTTTTAAAAATTTAAGATAGTGATACTTCTCTAACATTTTATAAACTACATTTTTAGGTAATCTATTTTTAATACTAAAAGTTTTAATCTGATCTGGTGTCATATCTGTATCAAATGCACTTCGTCTTTCAACATCAATAGTATCACCTATGTCTATTAAATCTTTTAAATCAGTTTCTATTTCATTTAATTTATTCTTAATTCTTTTTTCTAAATCTTTAATTTCACCAGGTTTTAATTCTGATAATTCATCATAATCAATTATATCTCTTTTCAATTCACCCTTTAGTATATCTATCTCATCAACTTTTTTCTGAAAGTCTTTGATATATAAGTTGACATTAAATTCAAATTCATCTGGTCGTTTAACAAACTTATTACCTCTAATATCAAATACAGCATCTGCTTTTTTGTTTTGGTCATCATAAGTTTCTTCATCTGTAATAAAATAGTAATTAACTGGATGTTGTGAGCCTGGTATTAGTTTACCTTGAATACTATCAGGGTTTTTAGCAGATAGATATTGTTTTGATAGTCTTAATCTCTCTTCTTCTCTTTTTTCTTCTGGCACATCAAACAAAACATTGATATCTAGATCAGCGTCATTACGATATCTTTTTGTAAGTATAGAACCTATCAAAGTAATTTTAAGTACAGGATATTCTTTTTCAAATTCTGCAACTTGTTTTTCAATCATCTCCATAACAGACTTTTTAATCTTTGGATTATTTGTATCTATATCATCAAATACTAAAGGTGCATATGTACTTCTTGGTATATCAATGATTGATTCTTTAAAATTTCTAAAAGTTTTCATCTTATCCCTTTACCCAGTCCTTGGACATATTGAAATTTGCTTGACTAAACTCTAATCTATCAACAAGTTTAACTGCACCAGATCCTTTAATTGCTACATACCCTTCAGGATTTGTAACTTTGTATCCATTCTTTGTTCTCAAAAATGAACCGATACTTTGTATTTGATTTAATTTTTTTAACAATACAGCCTTTGCTGATTGAAATGTTATGTATGTTGCGATTGCAAAGTAAAGACCTTCTTTATTTGGTCTTAGTATTTTTAATCCTACATTTAGTATTTCTTCATACTTTTGTTTTGCAGCTGATGTTTTTTTGCTATCTATTTCTTTTTTAATTTTATCTCTAAAATACACTTCAAAATTATTTGCTAACTTTGATGTATTTGTAATTGCTGTTCCTTGTCTTATATAAGTATTGAAAAATGTTTTTAATTGAATGCCAAGAGATAATGGTCCCTTATCATTCTTAAGCATATCAATAAATGCACCTGCTTTATAAGCAGAACCTTCTGCCATTTTAATGATGTTATCAAATGCAGTTTCTTCAGTATCATCAAACGCAACACCAGTCTGTTTATAGTTTGCGTCATCAAAGAATACATTTTTGTTTTTCTTTAATGAACTAACACTTGCACCAAAGGATGCTTTTAAACTTGCAATTGTATTACCTGAATATGATGTGTGAAATATAATACCAACTTTTGCTTTATTGATATTATCGTATAATGAACTACCAAAGAATCCTGTCTTAACAACAGGTACTGCATATGTTATTGTGTTTGGTGTAAAGACAATCGACTTAGTGCCATCTATTGTAGCAGTCTTTTTATCACCACTTGTAAAGAGTAAATCACCTTGTATTACACCTTTGATACCTAGTGAAGGTAAATACTTTAGACACTCTTTGAGTTTGTCTGCTAATGCACCACCATGGTTTCTAGATATGTCTGAATTAGTGTAATTGATTTTAGGAGTTTTGTTGAAAAGAGATTTAGTGGCTACAAAGAACTTACCATTCTCTGGACTGATACCACAGAATACAGCAGGTGCACCATCCCATTTGACGGATACGGTAGACCCCTTTTGTCCTTGTAACATCTTTTTGATAGACTTTAGAAATTCAATTGCGGTCTTAGCACCTTTAGTTCCATTATTAATTATCTCGTCTTCCAGATGCTCAAGATGTGTATTCTTATCTTCTACAAGATAATCTTGAAATTTCTGCATTTAACACTCTTTCCATTAGTATATTATATACTTATTATTTATAATAGTCAAGCATTCTTATGAGAACAAAATGTGAACATTTATACTAGTATATTTTAATAAAGAAGCCGTTAGAATCACTTATTTTTTTAGCACCGTTTATCATTTTATTCATAATACCAGATAAGTCTTTTTTATTTTTTACAAAAAAGTGCATTATTTTTAAACCTTGAATCTTCATAGCCATATTTTTAGCAATATCTATATTAGATTTTGCAATATTAATTATTTTAACATAATCATTATATCGTAAAGATTTTTGATTAAAAACTTTTGGGTCTTTAATAACGGTTTCATACATCTTGTAAGTTTCTTTAATTTTATTTTCATCAAAATTTTCAAATGGTTTAGGTGTACCAAAATATCTTATACTATTAATTCTTGCATCCTTATATTGATTCATAACACTATCAACCACTTTTGTAGGAATTTTACCTAAACGACCTCCTGATGGTGTACCATCGGATGTAATTTCAGTTTGTGCAACACCATAACTATGAGGAAATCCTCTAACTTGTAAACTAATTTGTTTTTTTGTGTCTTTATTTAAAAAGGTAAATAAACCTATTTCTTTACCTTCGGTAGTCAAGTTACAATTAAATTTTGCTATTTGAATATCGTAATCTGATACACTAACTGTACCTGGTATGTTTGCATAATCTACATTTGCTTTTTCTGTAACTAACTGTTTAAGGGAAATTGGATAAAGAATCTTTTTCTTATAAAATTCATATAATTTATTGTTAAACATATTAACTAATCCATCTGAAATGACATAAGTTTCTACTATTTTTTTCAGGTCTTTAATTACTTTCACTCTTGCTGACTTGTTGATTATATAAATGTCTGCTGGATTCCAAGAATCTTTTGTGAGTTTTGTTTTTCTTAAAAATGATGTAATAGTAGATGTAAAATCTGATTTATCGGTAGCGTCGTGTATGACATCAAAATTATTTAAAGATCCTACAATTTTTTTAACTGCTGGGCGTGTGTATTGAAATGTTGTATACCAAGCAGCAAAAGCTTCTGGATTATTTACAAACACAGATTGTCCAGTATCTTTAGCAGTTTTAATATCTTTTCGTAAGGACATTACTGTGGCTAACTCACCTGCGTCTGCTAGTGCTTTACCTAAAGTATTCCTTGATTGACCACCCATACCTGAGAATGGAGCTTTATCAATATCTACAAATCTAAAGTAGGCATTTTTACCGTCATTGAATATAAAAGCGTGCTTATTGTTAGGATAAAGTATTTTACTATATTTTTGAAAATCTGTTTGTACTTTTTCTAAATCATCAATATCTTTAGTTTTTTTAAATAAGTAAGACTTACCACCACTTACTTTGATTTTCGTGCCTTTTTTAATTTTAGCTACGATGGATACGATATATTTTGATTTAGATAAATCTGCTCTGCTGAATAATGCCATATCAATATTTATATATTAATATGAATAGAAAGTCAAGCAGAATCTGGCGGGATCGAAGGGACTCGAACCCTCGGCCTCCTGCGTGACAGGCAGGCGTTCTAACCAACTGAACTACGACCCCCTAAAGTAAGTAAAAAACTCTTATTCTTTTACTTCTTCAAATTCAATATCAGTAATATTATCTGTAACATTCTTTATCATTGTAGGTTTTGACGTTTCTACATTTTGCAAACCTAAAGTTGTACCTTTAAATACTAATGACACTCTAAACTTATCACTTTCAACTGCCCTTGCAACATGAGGTATTCTAGCATCAAATACTACAACACGACCAGGTTTAGGCCAAAATGATTTCTGAACATCCATATAATGTTCATAAGGATTACCAAAACTATAAGGACTATTAATTGCCAGTGCCTTCTGTTCATCAGTTATATTTGGTGTCCAAAGTTCTAGTGTGCCACCATCTTCTGGTGTCATATCAGGCGTTAGATATACAATTACAGTATATTGATTGCCAGTCCATCCATCGAGATGAATACCACCAGATTGATTTGGTCCATGACCATTAAGATAATGTCTAATTAATTTAAGACCAGGATTAATATTATCCCAAATCTCTTTAACCCAATCTTGTTCAATCTCATAATCAACTCTTTCAGTATCACTACCACCTAAAGTTATATGTTTATATCCAGCAGACTTGCCTTCTTTTTTCATTTCTGGTGTTGAATACCATCCGTCTTGCCAATCCATTGCCATTGCAGCATCATAATATTTTTTGATTTGATCGGGAGTAAAGTCACCATCATTAGATTGAAAGGCTCTAGACCAATCAGCTCCAGAAAGAATACTAGGATCAAATGCATATTCTTTTTTAGTAGCCGGATTTGTTATAACAAATTTGTCTTCCTTATTTTTTAATCTACTTATATCAACATCTTCACTCATGTTCTTTATCCTTTTCCTCTTCTTCCTCAAATAGTATCATAGTAATCAAACTATAAATTGCCATGTCCATTAAAGTATCTTTGATACCCTCTTCTTTAAATTTGAACTCGCCCTTTTTGATGAAGTTACTTATGCGAGCATATTTATCCCCCATACGAATAACTGATCCTTGCCAGGCAGGTACACCTGATAATTCAGATAATCTAAAGTTAGCAAATATGTCCTCATTAGCACCATAGTCGTGGCGCTTCTTATCATGCAACTCTTTTATTACATCTAAGATTTCATAAAAGCGTTGACTTTGTTTATTAATCATTTCATTCATTATATTTTTCCATATGTTAAAAAATTAACAACACCCCCATTAGGTTCCCACTGCTTGTATTTGTTTTGTAGGTCGCAAACTTTTTGAGCATCATCTTCAAACTCGGTTTGACAAAGAATACTACCGGTTGGTCTTTCAATGACCAACCATCGTATCTTTTGCTTTCTCTTACTAAGTTTTATCTCATAAGATAATTTTTTTCTTTTTGCAACCCTTTTTTTCATTACTGAGCAGTTGGTGTTTCAGTTGTTGGTTCTGTTGGCGCTTCGTTAGCAGTTGTTTCTGCTTCTACTGGTAAGTTATCTGTTAGATACTTTCTATGATGATCTAAAATCAACTTACAATTTTCTACATCAGCAACTAAAGTATTAAGTCTACTTTGATAATTGTTTACTTGTACAATAGAATTTCTAACCTTAGCGTCTAGTTTAGTTTCATCATATGTCTTGTCATTAATCGTTATAGTCATTATTAGTCTCCTTTTGTAATATTAGTAGCAGACGTTTTACCTTTTTCTTCGGTTAGATCGTATGTTACAGTTTGTCCTTCGTCTATTGATTCAATACCTGCAGCTTGTAGTGCGGATACATGAATGAAAGCATCTTTGCTTCCATCTTCTGGTGTAATAAATCCGTAACCTTTTTTAGCATCGAACCATTTTATTTTTCCTGTTGTCATTTTAGTTTTTAGTCCTTTCGTTTGTTATATTTTAAAATCCGAGAATGTTCCCAGTTTTTTAAACTTAGTGTCATTTATAGTTGTAGATGGTTGCCCACTTTCAACTAAGTCCGTTTGTGCTGATTGCTCAACATCATAAAATCTCATCTTGGATCTATCAACACCAAGAATAAATTTTCTATTGACCGTAGGGTCATTATATCTATTCTTTAGTTGTTTCACCATGATTTGATTTTTTTCTTCTAGCTCTTCACTTGATATTAAAGCAAACATAAAGTCTGCTGTCGCAGGAAGGCCAAAACTTTCTGAGGTATCTTCTAACCCCACATCGCTACTTACAAAACCACCTCTTGTAGTTTGAGTAGCAGAAAATATAGGTATATTATTTTCAACTGCTAATCCCCGTAGTTCTTCTGCAATTGATTTAATGTATGTATAACTATTCACATTTGTACCTGCTTTAAATCTTGATGAGGAACATATATTTAGATAATCAATGAATACAATATCTGGTTTAAATGATTTCTTTAATGCTAACTCACTAATGAGATTTTTGAAATGTCCTGTATGAGCAGATGCCGTAGGGTATTCTTTAATGATTAAAGTACCTGTTGTTTTACTTTGTAATTTATTTATCTTTGTTTCATACATTTGATATGGCAATTCTTCTAAATCACTCATACCAACATTCAAAAGGTTTGCATCAATTCTTTCAGCAATTCTTTCTTCAGCCATTTCTAAAGTAATGTATAAAACATTTTTACCTTGTAATAAGATTGATGAGGCAAGATGCGTCATAAACATTGTTTTACCAACACCAGTACCTGCAAGACAAATATTTAAAGTCTTACTTGGTATTCCCCCTCTTGTAATCTTATTGAAAAAATCTAAATCTAATTCTAATCTTTCTTCTTTCTTTTTATAGAAATCAAATCGTTCTTTTGATTCTTGCAAATAATTATGCCCAACCTTTTGGTCAAAAGATACTGATAATGCTTCTGATAAAAGTTCTGGAAGATATTCCGCAGTATGTTCTTTATCTTTACCATCAAGTATTTGAATACCACCAAGTATTGCATTGTGTATGGCACGATCTTTACAAAAAGTTTCTGTTGTTTCTATAAGCCATTCTAAATTAATAGGTTCTGGATTTAATGTAGATAGAATATCTGTAATCTTTTTATATTCATCTTCATTGATTGTTCTATTACTATTAACTTCGATAGCCAAGGACTCTTTTGTTGGAAGATTATTATACTTATTGACAAACTTATAGATTTCTGTAAATAATATCTTTTCTAATCTATCTGAAAAGTATTCTTCTTTAATAAAAGGTAGAACTTTTCTACAATAAGTTTCATTATGGATTAAATTCCTAAGCGCTGTTCTTTCAATTCTTTCCATCAAGTTCCTTTTCTTTCATTTTTTCGTCTAGTAACACAACTAATACATCACCAATATGATCTATAAACTCTTGACTATCTGTATCAGCAGATATTTTGTTTTCAATAACTGTATAGTCAAACACCATTGGTAGTTGTCCATCAACTGCTTCTGATTCAGGTCTAAAGCCTACATTACCATATTTGTAAACGATACCTGCATAAGGACCACTAATCAATTTAAGACCAGTGAAGTCCTCTCCAGGTTTCTCTACAAACACATAGTCTTCCCTATGTTTAGGACTCGTTGTTTTGTGTGGTTGAGGTTTCTTCTGTGTCAATTACTTCTCCATATTTAAATTCTTTAGCACAAACAGCATCCAATTGTTCTAATATTTCTGGTGTGAAATACTTTTCAGGATTATTGTTTATTGTTTTACCAAAGGTCTTAGTACCATCTGGCAATTCAACTCTCGTAGATACTGATTTGAATATGTTATATTTTAATGCTAAATCTAAAAGTCCATAATATCTGTCTAGACCTTTATCATAAGTTAATCTGACATCTACTACTTTATTTTCTTTTGTTAATCTGGATTTGTAATTTTTACAATGAATAATATTACCAATAACTTCTGTTCCGTCTTTTTCTTTTCTCTTAGATAGATAGACAATAGAACTAGCCGCATATTTCAATCCTGAATTATGTGTAATAACACCATTTTCTAAAATATAATTTTCATGTTTATCCACGCTAATATCAAAAACTTTATTTTTACCTGCAGGTTTTATAGATTTTACTTTAATTGTTTTCATAACTTAACTATCCTTTCAATTTTTTTAATTTCATATTTATCAAGTAAATGAAAATTGTTTGGTTTACATAGTTTACTTCCTAAGTAACGTGACATATTTAAATGATCTCCGAGGTCTCCATATTCCTCAAATGTTTTTATTTTATTATTTTTAAAAAAAACTTTAATTGGCTGAACCCTCAATCCTCTCATCTTTTTTTTAAATTCCTCAGTATGAGTTTTTCTATAGAATGGATTTTTATCCCCTAAAGTACCTTTAGAAATATTATTTTTCCAAGTTTGTTTTTCTTCTTCATTCATATTATAATAACAAGGTTTTCCATACATTGGATTATTTTTACCTTTTATTAAATATCCTTTACCATAAAAGGGATTATTTTCACCAGATATTTCTTTAGCTGCTGTTTTTCTATACTTCTCGTATAATTTTGAGTTAATTGAATCATATCTTCCTCCCTTTTTTTTACTATTTGATCTTCTGATGCCAAAATAAGCAAATGCCATAGATTTTTTTTGATTACCTGTTGTCATTTTTAATAATAGAAGATGGCATAAAAAATGTTGTCGTGCTGTAAGATACGTCAAATTAGATTCACTATTAGCACCTCCAATGGATTTTGGAATTATATGATGTCTTTCATAATACCCATGGTTTGGTTTATTTTTAAAGCCTGAATTAATCATTTTAAAATAAGTTTTAGTATATTTGTTATTTAAGAACATAAGGTTTCTCCTAATTCTATTTATACTTTATATCACCTCTACCAAGTCGTTTTCAGCAATATCTTTAGCTTCTACCCATTGTTTATTAATATAAAACTTGTGTTCTGGTGTACATTTTACTTTATCTCCATTCTCAAATTCAATTTCAAGTATGTCTTTATTATCAAATGTATGTGTTTGAAGCACCTCTTTAAACTCACCCTCTTTAGTAAATACCTCATCTCCTGATGAAATAGTTTCAATTGCTCTATAACCATCACGAGTTAAAATATTAGTTCCAGCAACAAGGCATCCACCACCCATTTCTTTCTGTGGGAACATAGAACCAATAACATCATATGTATGATTAGTAATAATCAAAGGCACTTTTGCCTTACCTAATTTTAAAGTCAATACTCTAAAGGCAGCTTTAACTATCTGTGCCCTTGTCATATCTTTAGTTTCTTTACCTGCCTGTGTATCTTCCATTTCTTTAGTAGTTGATAACATACCTAAGGAATCTAATACAAGCAATAATGGTTTTCTTTCAGAAGCACTTTGTTCAATATATTTTTCTAATACTGTTAGTGCTTGATGTCTAAATTCTTGAACAGTAGTAACTGGCATAATCACCATACGACTACTATCTATTTCTCTTTCTTCAATAATATCTTTTGTGATTGCTGATTCTGATTCAAAGAATATAACTCCGCCATCTGGATTTTGATCTAAGAAATGTTTACACATTCCTAACACAAAGAAAGTTTTACCTGTTGCACTTTCACCTGCGATAGCAGTTATCTTGTTTGAAGGTAAGCCTCTATGAATACCTCCACCAAGTAATGCATTGAATATATAAGAACCTGTATCAATAAAATCTGTTACATCACCTGACGCACCATCTGATACTAGACTAGCATATTCATTACCTGTCTCTTTTATTATATCTTTTAAAAAGTCACTCATCTTTAGTTTACCTCAATTAGTTTAGTTGTCATTATTATACACTATATATGTTTCTTTGTCAAGCAAGAAACTCATCTAATGTACTCTTTCTTGAATTTTTAAATAAGTCTGTTTCTGGCCCGAAGCACCATACATTTTCTATAAACATCTTATTCATAAAGTCTGCCTTTTCTTTTTCGTCTTTAAATAAAGTATCAGATTTAGGTCGTTGCATAATTCTCATACCGATTTGACCAAGAAACTTATCTTGAAACTTATCAACCAGTTCATCACCAGAACGATAACGAACACCATGTATTTTTGGATCCATAATATTTACAAACATAAACTTTGATATACTCATAGTTTTTTCTGCAACTGGTAAATAAAAATCATCACGCCATTTATCATACTCATTAAACTTATGCCAAGATTGATCTTCTTGATGTTCGCCACCTTTGTTATACTGCTCAGTAGAAAAGTATGGTGGGCTTGTAAATGCACAATCTATCTGTGGTAATTCATTATATGGCAAATCTTCAGCACCACATCTGTATATGGTTACTTTTTTAGACGCATTGATTGTAAAGTAATCTCGTTCTTCTTTAACAATAGGAGTTGAGTTGCCCAATATTCTTTCATATTCATCTACCTGTTTCATATATCTTGCAAAAGTATTTGGATTTGGATCACAGCCAATATATTCTTTTGCGTTTGATGTATAGAATCCTGCAAGTCTATCACCCCAACCACAACTTGTATCTAATACAATTTTAGCATTTGTAATATCATAAATTGCTTTTGCGACAACTGGTTTGAATTGTGTTGCAATGTAAGTACCTAGTCTAAATGCTGATACATAACTCTTAGCACTTAACTCACCACCAATTAATTCTTCTTTACCCTCTATCATAACTTTCTTAACATCATTAATGCCTCGCCAGATAGGACCTAAACATTTCCATATAGCATAAGCATCACCATTCTCCCACACTTCTTTAGGTGCTCTGAAGCCATAACTACTACACTCTAATCGTAAGTCTTGCATAAAATGATTTGATACATCATTAAAGGTACTTGCACCATTTATTAAACCAAGACCATACTTTTCATAACTATATTTGTAGTCATCATATTTTTCAAATACTTCTTTTTCAATTTGTTCCTGAGGTATACAAATCTTACTTGTATCAAAACTTTTCAAAGACTGAAAAGACTTTCTCATATCATCTTTAGTTATTTCTTTAAGAGGAAATACAGGCCTTTCACTTGAAATATAATCAGCAAGATGTGTTCTCATCTTCTCTTTACCGTGTTCAGCGTTCAATCTTTCAAAGTGACTAGATGTCAAGATAGGTAGTTTTGTCTCTGTAGCCGCGGCTATGAGAGTTTTGTATAACGATTCATCTCGTTTGTAGTTTGTATATGCATTATCCTTCATTATTTTGTCCTTCTTTATGATGTAAATATACTCTAACATACCATGCAAAACATCTTGGATAATGTTCTGGATCTGGTATTGTTTTAAACATACCTAAAAATTCTTTTATTTGTTCATCTGTCATTAAAAGAAACTATCCAATGTTGATTGTTTTTCAAAATTCCAATTGATTGCATTTACAATAAATCGTAATGGATCTAAAAATGATTTATCAAACTGTTCATCATAATCAATATATCTATGCAAGTCAAATTCTTTTGGCAATACAGATTGAAAAGATATTACCCTATCTCTTAATGAATTAGGTTCTTTTAATATAATAAATTTAATCTTATCGCCCTCTTTTATTTCTTCATACTTAACTAATTTATGTTTCTTTAATAAGTTATTATATAATAAAGCACCTTTCACATGAATTGGTGTTGCCTTTTTGTAAATCTCTGATGATGATGTGTACTTTAATAAATTATTACATGAACGAGGATAAGCAATATCTTCTGGTTGTAATGTTTTAAAGTGAACTCTAAAGTCATCAATAAATTGTATCAAAGCATCTTCATCTTTATTCATAATTACATTCAATGCTTCTTTAATCTTAGCACGACAAGGGGCTGGTGTTGAACTCTTAACAGCCTCGATACCCATAATCTTTAACTTAGGATCTTTTAAATCAACACCTTCTTCGTTATACACATTAAGAATATATCTTTTCTTAGCAGTCCATATACCTTTGTTTGCAATAACTTCTCGTTTCATAATCATCTTTTGTTCATATGCATTTACATATTTAGCAAGCCTATCAAAACTTTTATCAATAAATGTTTGTAGTTTTTCTTCACAAAATCTATCTAGAACTTTTACAATCTTTCTTGTATCAGATTTATCTTTAAATACCTTATCAACAACTGCACCAAGTTTAATATAAATTGAATCAGTATCAGAGGCAACAACATATGCGACTTGTTTTGTCTTTAACAGATTATTTAAAAACTCATTTACATCTCTTTCAATCCATCGTATTGTCAATTGACCTGCCATAGTAATACCTTCAGCGTGTCTTACATCAAAGTATCGAAAGTATTGATTGCCGATAGCACCATAAGCACTATTCAATGCAATCTTTCTTGCCAACTGAATATTATGATTTGTTGCAATATCATTTAGTAATTTTTTGTCACCAGTTTTTTGATACATGGCTTTTGCTTTTAGCATTTTATCTTTATAGATAACTCGTTCTTGATATAGTGTGTCCATTAGTTCAGGAAGAAAGCCTCGTTTGTCTGTTCTAAACTGAGCGCCGTTTGGTGTTATAGTACAACCATCTAAATCTGATAAATTAACTTCTTCGTTTAACATTTTTTCTACATTAACACGATTAGGATCAAACCCAACCATTGTTTCAGGAGATATATTATACTGCATAATTAAATGTGGATACAAACTATTTAAATCGAAACTACAAATCCAATCGTGAAAACCTACAACTGGATCTTTCACATAAGCACCTTCATAACCATCAGAGGTTTTAGATTCAACTACAGCAGGTACAACAATGTTTTTAGATTTTAAATGATTAAAGATAATACAATCCCAAATTCTAACTTGACCAAAAACATCTTGATAATTTACCTTTGCTTCATATGCCATTGTCAAATGCAAAGCAATCAATTTCATTTTGTCCTCTAGTTTATCAACCAGTTCAACGTCTTGAATATTATACTCTACAAATAATTGATAGTCATTCTGATAAAACTCTTTAAAAGTATCATATGGATTATTTAATTTATTTTCATTTAATTCTACTTCACCAATGTAATCTAGTTTATAACTTTCACGCCTAACAAAAGTATGCTTACGATATAAGTCAAGATAATCTAATATTGAAACACCCATAAGGTCCCAATATTTCTGTTCTGTATTATAACCTTTGGCTGTTGTTCTTGTACTACTTTGACTTACAACACCCCACGGACTAAACTGATTTAAATATTCTTCACCCATAAGATTTTTAAATCTATTCATTAGATAAGGTATATCAAAAAACTTTACATTCCAACCAGTAACGACATCTGGATTATAAGCAACCCAAAACTTGGCAAACTTATTAATTAAATCTATTTCAGTAGAACATTTAATGTAGTTTACATCATCTCTATCATTAACAAAGTTTCCCATACCAAAGACAAATATCTTTTTTGAAGAATGATCTTTTGCTGTGATACAAATTAAAGGCTCACTTGCATACTGTGGATCAGGAAAACCATTCTCACTTTCACACTCAATATCAATTGTAAGGATTCTTATTTGATCTATATCCCAATCTACTTTATCAGGAAAAGTATCTGCAATATATGGATACTGAAATTTTGTATTACCATAGTACTCAAAATTAGTTACATTTTTATAATCATCAATCCATTTCTTGGCATCAGGTATACTTTCAAAAGTGACCTTACCAAGACCTTTATCGTCTAGTGTTTTGTATTTTGTTTCTGGTAGATTTGATGGAACAAATAGAGAAGGCTTATAATTAATTCTATACTTTTTATGACTACCATCGTGGTCAACGCCACGAACTAATAGACGGCCACGATATGGTAGTACACTTGTATAAAATTTCACTATATTTGAGTATTATTAAAATGTTTGTTTAATGCTTTGATTTTATCTTCCGCTGAAGCAATTGCTTCTACTAGCTTGTTCATTTCTTCTAGTTGTTGAGGATGTTCCCCTATACCTACTGAATTGTCAAAATAAATAATCAATGTAGCATATGCACTTGCTATATCTGATTCGTATTTTTTGACTAATGCCTTAAATAAGGGATTCTCTGTTTGATGATTTTTTGCCATTGTTCACTCCTTGTAATAATGTATTATAACACACTTTCATTGATTTGTAAAGCACTATTCTAAACTATATTTTGTAGTAACTACATACTTTCTATCTGGATTTACCATTACATTTACTCTACTCATAAACTCTCGATCAAATAGAATTGGTGTCCTATCTTTTCTATCATCTAAAGTAAATTCTGTTTCGTACATAGTACCAAGAAACTCAACATCTAATTTTATTACATATCTTGTTTCATCATAATCTCTTAGACCACCTACCGATATTTCTTCTTTACGAATTATATTACTTGTAATTGTTTTACCTAGTAAAGACCATGTAACATTCTTACCTGATACTTTCGTATCTTCAGCATGAATAACTGACATACCTGAATTACCAGTATCAAACTTAGCGATGATTTGACCAAAAGGTTTAATAGCCACAATCTCTTTATAGCCACACTCACTAGGTACTTTGACCCAATTCTTTTTGTCAGCAAAAAATTCTATAATCTCTTTACTAATGTTTTGACCGGTTGCTTCTTCAATACCTTCAGTACCAGGAGATGAGTTTACCTCAATAACAAATGGTGGTTCTTTTTCTCTATTCTTACTTGGTATAAAATCAACAGCAGTCCATAATCCGTTTACTGCTTTTGCAGCCTTTAAACTTTCTTCTATTTCTAATTCTGTTAGTTTAAGTTTTTCTGGTTCAGAACCTTGTGATACATTACTTCTAAAGTCACCTTCAATAACAGGTCGTTTCATTGAAGCAAGTACTTTGCCACCTAATACTAATACTCTTACATCATAGTCTGTTGGAATATATTCTTGTAAAAGCAAGTCAGTATCTTCATCTTGTTTCATTATTAATTGTACAATACTATCTAATGCTTTTTCTGATTCAATAAACAATACACCAACTCCTTTTGACCCTCTCAAAGTTTTCATAATCACAGGCATTTTCGTACCTAGTTTATCAAATGCTAATGCTGACTTTTCTGGATCGTGTATAAGAGTTGTTTTAGGTTGACGAATACCATAATCAGAAAGTCTTAGTGCTGTTCTATATTTGTCTGTGCAAATATTAATTGTTTGTCTACTATTGACAACACAGACACTATGTTTTTCTAATGAAGA
>Ga0222652_1000436_pt1 | contig 17924 bp, 16 predicted proteins | sample AntAcemetagen371_FD_179803 | JGI IMG/M metagenome (GOLD analysis project Ga0222652, IMG submission 179803) | Saline water microbial communities from Ace Lake, Antarctica - #371 | ecosystem: Environmental > Aquatic > Non-marine Saline and Alkaline > Saline | place: Antarctica: Ace Lake... | reverse complement strand
GATACTTGGCAATAAAGTTCTGGATTACCGGAGGCAAGGCATAGCGGGCCTGGGTGTGGGTGGTCGCAATAGAAAGGGAGCCTTTGTGTGGATCGTTGTGTTCCTGGCCGATTTGTTTAATGTTGTCTACTTGGTGTAACACTTCGGCTGCGATACGCAAAATTTCTTCACCGGCGGGCGTTACTCGCGTCAGGTGTTTGCCACTACGAGAAAAGATTTCGACACCGAGTTCATCTTCCAGTAACCGAATCTGTTTGGAAATACCCGGCTGGGATGTATACAAGCTGACAGCTGTGGCAGAAACATTGAGATCGTTTCGTGCCACTTCCCATATATAACGCAGCTGCTGCAATTTCATGTGCTTTGTTTCGTTTGGTTATAAGCACAGAGTGGGCAAATTTATATTTTCGGTCAAGCTTTTTTAAACATGCCTTAACTGACAGAGTTCCTACTCTAGAAGCAGGATTCTTTGTATGATCATCCCTCTAGATTCGATTACAGACATACGTTAATCATGAAGATTTCAGCGGACAGTATTATCCAGCGCAACGAAGACATTATTTCCAGTGAAATCGATGGCGAGACTGTCATGATGGACAGCTCTTTCACTAGTTATTTCGGTCTAAAGGAAGTTGGCACACTAATCTGGCAATTACTGGAAGAGCAGCATAGTGTTCATGAGATCTGTGAAAGGCTGACAGATGAATACGATGTCAGTTTTGACCAGTGCCTGCAGAACACATTGCCTTTTCTGGAAGAATTACATAAGCAGCAGATGATCGAAATTCAGAATTAATTTTCTGAGCGCTATGTGAGGAGACCCTTGACCCTTTCGGAAAAATTTAGCCACATCTTCCGGCTGCCCCTGGAAAGTAAACTGTGGCTGGCTACTTTCGTCATCGGCTCTTTGCTGAGCTGGTTGGCCATACGCATTAGCAGTTCGCACAAACTGGCTCGAAAAATGGGCGCCCAGCATCTGCAAAACCGCACGCTTTGCGTGTTGGCAAACGATGAACAGTGTCTCAAGGCCTCGCGCATGGGGAAGCTGATGTACTCGGTCTCCAAAAATGTCCCCTGGGAAAGCAAATGCCTGACCGATGCTCTCTGCGTCAAATGGCTACTTGATCGCTACAAAATACCGGCCGTTTTTTATCTGGGCGCCAAAATCGATAATAAAAACGAGACCAGTATAGATGCCATGCAGGCACATGCCTGGTTATCCGTCGGGCCTTACGTGGTGACTGGCGCTCCCGAGCATCTGGATTTCCAGGTGGTAGCAACCTTTGTCAGTCCAGCAATGGAGCTATTGGCGTCATGAGACCCTTGTCCCTCATTTGCCGACTGGGCCAAATCAAACCACTGCTGTCTGATATTTTTCATCAGTCACCGACACGCATTGCCTATGTGCTGGGGCTAATGATTGTTTCCAGTCTGTCATCGGGCGTGGGCATTTTATTAATTATCCCGCTATTGGGCTCGGTTGATATTTCTCTGGGCTCTGCCACTTCAGACGCCGGAATTCAATCCCACATCAATGCAGCCTTTGATTCACTGGGCATGCAGCCCAGCCTCGGGTTAATACTCTCGCTATACCTTCTGCTGATTATTTGTGTAGCCCTGCTTAACTATTTAAATGCAGTGGCCGGGGCAAAACTGCAGCGCGATTTTGTTATCAATCTGCGCAGTCAGGTCTATCGGAGTTTGCTCAACGCTAACTGGCAATATCTTGGTTCAAAGCGCATGTCCGATTTCGCCAGGCTCGTGACGAGCCAGGTTCAGTCCACCGGTTTTACAGTTTTTCAGGTCATCACCCTTACCAGCAAACTTGTACTGATCGCAGTCTATTTGTGTCTGTCGCTCTGGTTATCCCCGGTCATAACATTGCTGGCACTGGTTTGCGCAGCTGTATTGGTGGCAATCATATTTCCATTGAACAGCCGTATTCGCCGAAGCGGCCACCAGGAACTGGAAGCGCATGCAGATATTTTTCATACTGTCTTTGAGCAATTACAGAGTCTGAAAGTCATCAAAAGCTTTTCGGCAGAATCACACTTTGCCGAAAAAATGGATCACTCCAGCCGGGTTTTGGAAAATCAGCAGGTTCGCATCACCCGCTTTGGCGCATTTTCGCGGTTGATCTTTCTGGCCGGTGCTGCGGTCATTTTCACCCTGCTGTTCTGGGTCGCCCTTCGCTGGATTCACTTGCCTATTGCCAACCTGGTTCTGCTGTTATTTATTTTTTCACGCCTTATGCCACAGCTGTCGAACATTCAGGGGCTATTACAACAGCTAATTCACGCAGCGCCCGAATACCTTGATTTGCTTCGCCACTGTCAGGAGCTGAAACAACAACAGGAGCAGATAACCGAACATACCCAAACAATGGATTTTGACAGGGAAATCCAGCTAAAAAACCTGATGTTTCAGTACCCGGATAAACCCCAGCCGGTATTTCAGGGCTTGTCTGCGCAGATTCAACACAATGAAACCCTGGCGCTGACGGGCGCTTCTGGCAGTGGAAAATCTACCCTGGCCGACCTGATTGCCGGACTGCTTGCTCCCACCGAGGGACAAATACTCATTGATGGCCGACCGTTGGACGATCAAACACGGCTTATCTGGCGCAGGTCCGTCGCTTATGTGACTCAGGAAGTGTTTCTCTTCAACGATAGTATTCGTGCCAATCTCGAGTGGGTCAGCGACAAACCCCTGAGCGATGAGCAAATCTGGCATTATCTGAAGCTGGCTGCTGCCGATTTTGTTGAGTCGCTACCACAACAGTTGGATACGCACATCGGTGACCGAGGCACCCAGCTTTCTGGTGGGGAACGCCAACGGCTGGCGCTGGCTCGCGCACTCATTGCTGAGCCCAAACTATTAATTCTGGATGAAGCGACCAGCGCTCTTGATCGAGATAATGAAAAGCGAATTCGGCAGGCGTTAATAAATCTGCAGGGCAAGCTGACCATTATTGTGATTGCCCACGATCAGGAGAGCATTGCGCATGTGGAAAGACGCATTAAGCTGGAGAGCAGCCAAAGCTAAACTTTGTAGCAACTTTGCAGCCCCGAATTCAGCAAGGGAACGCCCGAAAGTGACTGTGGCCTGACCAGTCCCCAACCCGTATTGCCCTCCAAAACAGTCCATCCCGCTTCTGTCAGGCACAAATCCCAGGCAACGGTTTTGATGTCGGTCATTTTTCGGTGCAGTCTGCTGACCGTTTCCTGCGCTCCGAAAAAATCCGGGACGGGACCAAGAAGAACGGACTCTCCGGAAAGGCTCAAAACTTGCAAGTCCCAACTACAGCTGTCTTTTTCGGGAATCTCCAAAATACTGTAGGCCAAAACAACATCATTTTTCTGAAGCCCGGTTATCAATCTCAGTGTGACCAATGCTTCTGTGCCGGCATAGATACTCATGGATTTGGAGTTTTTCAGAACGCTCTGAACCAGTAGTGGCTGACGGTCTACCATGGTTGAAATCAGTTTCACAATTCTGCTCTGGTCGCTTTCATAAACCCAATGACCATCCAGGCTTTTACCATGCAAGCTAATCTTTTCATTGTCCCGTGACATCTGCATACAGCCGCGCATGGAGTTGGCAGACCTGGGTTTTAAATATATCGGCAGTGTCCTTGACCAGAATTCCTTATCCAGGGGTTTAGAGTTTTTTTCGATAACACAAAGAGTGTCCGTGGACGGAACACCATCAGCTTTCAAATACCGTTCGAATTGCAGTTTGTCATTTAACACCCTGGCTGAGGGCGCATTTTCCGGACAGGAAAACAGTCTTTGCCAGGAAAGTTCCTCGCTGCTGTAGACATAATCCAGCCAACAATAGCGATTCACCCTGTTCAGGCCAAAAGTAAAGAAATCCCCTGCTGGCGCACCAACCCAAAAAGCCAGATAGATAAGTTGGACAAACATCTGGACAGCGCCCAAGTCCCAGTTATTCCGGTCACTGGGAGCCGTTTTTAATGCTGTATAGATCGACCGCCAACCCAGAAAGAGATACCAAGACAGGTAGTTGGCCAGCAATAAAATGTACCACTGCCATCGGGGGCGCTTGGGCCAGGCCTGCAAAGCAAGCTTGCGATGAAATACCGCACTGGGATGACGGCTCAACCAGATTTTCGGGCCAAGCAGGCAACTGGGATGCTGCAAGAGATAACCAATCATTCGCTTTTAGCATCCGCTTTCCCGGCGGAAGATAACCAGGCGTTTAGCGAATAGATTCTTTCCAGATAAAGCTCGGCAATGTGGCCATATTCCGGTTTCTCCAAAGCCGGATTTTCTTGCAAATCTTTTATATAATCAACAATAATTATATTTTCTAACTTGTTGTTTATATTTATTTTATTTAAATAATTATCTGTATTTTTTTCATATGGTTTACTTGCAGATATTGGCGGCCCCATATCCTTATTCCGCCAGACCAATTCTTGCGGCAACAAGTCAGCGATGGCTCGCCTGTGCAGGTATCGCCCTATTCCGCCTTTGCCTAATTTCTGCTCTGCGGGCACGGCAAGAAAAAACTCAACTAGCCGGATATCCAGCATTGGCCAGCGATATTCAATACCATAGCGGGCAGCCATAAGCGTACAGGACTCCAGTCGAGCGCCAAGCATGGGCGACAATCGATCTTGCAAGACGAACTCGTTCAGGGAATTCGCTCCTGCGTCATAATGAAAACTTTGTTCAAATAGGTCCTGCAATCCAGGCCAAATTGCTTCTTGGGCAAGCGGGCTCAGTGCCCAGCTGTTTTTGGCAACATCAAGCAAGCGGCGAGAGGTTTCTGTGCCCGGCCCATAACGCACATAGCAGTAAAGCCATTTAATCATCCGCAGCTTGGAACCCAGCCAATTTCCGCGAAAGCGGGATGCCCAAAGTCGCCATCTTCGTTGTTGCCAAAAATCGACCAGTGCTGTGGTGCCATACGATGTGGAAAACTCGTCCCCACCAAAACCGGACAACATCACGCCTGTATTATTTTTGCGAGCCTCGCGATAAAAAGGCACTTGGGCAATCGCATTGCCATGTTCTGGCGGGCAGCCCGCAATGTTGAGATACTCTTTTGAGGTATTATCGGTTTGCCCGTTTTGACTTGACGGCTCGTCTGCCTCTGTGTCGCCCAACACATATAGGAACCGATGTTTAATATTCTCGGCAACCTGTTGAATCGCAGCGGGCTCATCGCGTTGCAAAGCCATGGCAAACAGCCCGAAATTTTCGTTCGGATCCAGTTTTGTTGCGTCTTGCATTTGCCTGGCTGCGCTGGCGCAAATAGCTGAAGAATCTAGCCCTCCCGAACACTCAGCCCCAATAACAGAGTTGGATCGCAGGCGATCCTTGACCGCCCGATCGAAAAAATCCCGATACGCACGAACGTACGCTGCTTCTGATTGCAGATGTAGAGGCGGTGGAGATTGAAACCGATACCAGGCTTTTTGCTGCAGGTCAGGCTCAGCTGTGGACCAGAGAAGTGAATGCGCAGGCTGGACTTTTTGCACCGACTCATAAGCGGTGAGCCGCCAGTCTGAAGAAATTCCCAGGACAAAACGAATCATCCACTCCCGGGCTGGCTTTAATTCGAGTTGTTTTAACTCAGCTAACACAGCCAAACTAGTTGCAAATACCAGACGCTGCGCTGTCCGGTAAAAATACAGCGGCTTAATACCAAAATGATCCCTGGCAAGAAACAGGTGATTGCCCTGGGTCTGGTAAACAACGAAGGCGAAATCACCGACCAGTTGCTCACAGCACTCGGGGCCCCATCGCTTCCAGGCATTTAGTACCAGACCTGTATCTGTTTTAACCAGTTCGTAATCAGCTGTATCGCCCAGCGAAGCGATTAACTCTTCACGGTTATCAATGCGCCCCCAAAACAGAATCTTGGAAAAATCATCGCCCATGACGTCCTTCTCAAGCTGCGATTCCGGCGTGTGCCACTGACGCTGCTGAATCAGGGTAACGCCACCCTGCTGCCAAATGGCCTGTTCATCAAAAGGAATGCCTGCAAGCCCTTGTTGTCGTGCATGAGAAATCAGGTCTGTCCCCAAATCCTGACGCGAAAATGAACCCTTAGGGGCTATGTCTACACAACCAGCAAACATCTACTTACTCCTGCCTTTCTTCGGCTGCGGGGAGAACGCTTAGACCTTGTCGTCTCAAGTCTTCCAGAACCAATTCAGCGAGTTCAGTTGCGCTAAATCTATCCGGGGGGCGCATCAGTCTGGTCATAGGCGTATTCGCGGCTATTTTGGAGCACAGCCCCATGTGTCGGCGTTTTAGCCCTAGCCCTGCCATAAATTGACGTCGGTATGTATGCTCGTTCAGGTATTCAAATTTTTCAATCCCTTCCAGTTTCACCAATTCGAGTTTTCCCTGGCCTTGTTTTGAACTGACTTCAAGAAAATAAATGGCTTTGACGGGCAGGCGAATATCCTGGATATCTGGCGGCAAGGGAAAACTAAATTTTTGTACCTGCAAGCGAATCTGCCCAAGCCCCTCTGAAGAGATTTTTAGTTGATCCAGAGCATCCTGCCAAAGTTTTATTTGCGGAAATCCTCCAACAATGCAGCCATATTCATCCACCGCAACAACGTCGTCTGAAAGCACCCGGTACCCCATCTGGTGTAATACCGCTGCAGTTGTTGATTTGCCCGCACCCGATATCCCTGCAAACAATACTGCACCATCATCCACATAGATTGCATTGGCGTGCAGAACCAGAAAGCCTCTCTGGTGCAGAATTGCGCCCATGGCAGACCCGAGAACAAACAGCCGGACACTCTGCTCATCGGCATTTTTACAGGGGTCGACAAGTATTTGTTCACCATCAGAAATTAACAGGCGACAGACATCAGGAATATTGAGCCAGACTTCAGAATCCTTTATTTGAACATAGGGCAAGGAAACCCCGGGGTTCTCAATACCCTGATCGGAGACGTTTGCCTTGCGCACGTGCACATCCACCGGACGTTCGTCTGCAAAAGGTTGGAGTGGTGTCAGGTCGAGATCAGACTCAAACACCAGTCCGTAGGCAAAGTATTTGTTCACTTGGCGATCCACGCTTTCAAAACATCCCGTAAAACGATCTAACGAATTCTCAAGTCATACTCAGTAACCAACAGCTGAATAATTGACTCCATACGATCTTCATTAAGCAACCCAAAAGACACATGGGCATCCAGGTAGCAGAGCAGGAAAAGAATGGCGTATTCGGGTTCAGTATTACTACCCGCTTCAGCTTCAAGATCAGCCAGAACATTGCTTACGGCGTATTCGTCCGCTGCTTCAATTTTTTCACCGTCTTTAATCTCTCTTGCTTTAGCAGCAATTTCAGCCGCGTAACCGACAATTTCCAGCCGTTCTTCCAGACTGGGGGCTGGATAGTCCTCTTCAAATGCTATTACCGCTTTTTCCAGCGCAGAAAATGCATCTGCCGCCCACTCTCTGGCATCGACAGGCAATGTTTTTCCGGGTTTTTTATGGGGGGCACTCAATCCATTCACCATTATCTTTTTTCGCATGTTTCAGCTGTATCTGCAAGTTTACCTGCATAATCTGCCTGCGGCTTTAGGCAATGTCCAGATTACGCCCAAACAGGAACTACGGTCATTCACAGAAGGTTTCGTTACTCTAAGGTTTGCAGCACAATGAAAGCCTGTATTACCACATAACCAAAGGAGGCAAGAGATGCCAGCCTATGATGACAACAGCCTGACTATTGGCAAAACACCTCTGGTCAAAATTCAGCGAATTTCAAGCAGCAACATCTATGTAAAACTGGAAAGCCGCAATCCGGCCAACTCAGTTAAATGCCGAATTGGCGCGAGCATGATTTGGGACGCAGAAGAAAACGGCAGCTTAAAGCCAGGCATGGAAATCATTGAACCCACCTCAGGGAACACTGGCATTGCGCTCTGTTTTGTTGCCGCTTCCCGTGAGTATCCGATTACGCTGACCATGCCACATACCATGAGCCTGGAACGTCGCCAGATCATGAAAGCTCTGGGGGCAAATATTGTCCTGACCGATGGTTCAAAAGGAATGCCCGCGGCCATTGCCAAGGCTGAGGAGATCGCTGAATCTGCCCCGGACAAATACTTTATGCCCAGTCAATTTGATAACCCAGCCAACCCTGACATCCACAGGCGCACGACCGGCCCGGAAATCTGGGAAGACACCAACGGCCATATTGATATTCTGGTGTGCGGCGTAGGCACAGGTGGCACACTCACAGGTGTCTGTCAGTATATTAAAGGCGAAAAAGGCAAAGACATTACAGCGGTGGCTATCGAGCCAACCTCCTCTACCATGATCGCTTCAGCCCTGAAGGGAGAAGAACCAACTCACGGCCCGCACAAAATTCAGGGAATTGGCGCTGGTTTTGTTCCCAATAACCTGAATCTGGAAATGGTCGACCAGGTGGAACAATGTAGTAATGAAGAGGCGATGGAATGGGCGCATCGTCTAATGAAAGAAGAAGGCATTTTGGCCGGTATTTCCAGCGGAGCTGCCATGGCCATCGCCCATCGGGTTTCCATACAGCCCGGAAACGAAGGGAAAACAATCGTCGCTATTTTGCCCGACAGTGCGGAACGCTATTTATCGACCGCGCTATTTGAAGGCATGTTTACCGACAACGAAACCCTCCAGTAAAGAATAGCCATGGCAAACTCTGGAGCGACAGCAACCATTGTTCGATGGGTGCTATTGGTTCCTGCGGTTCTCCTCACGTTTTATTTTTGGCTGGCAACGGCGGTCGGTAGCTATCTGATCGCAGACCAATTCTGTCCGGAAGAGTTGATCGTTTCCAATGTTTGCTATGCCGCTTACATGAATCAACTAAAGGAGGGCTTATTGCTTCTATTTCCGGCAATTGCAGCCGGTTGTATGGTTCTGGTGGCTGCCGCTGTTGCACCATCAAGGAAGACGTTCGCGGCCCTTGCAACATTTATTTTCGGATCGATTTTTGCCCTGTATCAAGCGATTGATGCAGGCTACTGGGAAACATTAGCACTGAGTGAAATAGTCGCTCTGCTTGCATTAGTTCGGGTGTACCGAAAGTACCGTTTAAAATCCTGAAGCTATGGCCAGAAAGTATCTACTGATCAGTCTGGGATGGCTTAGTGTGGCCCTTGGAACTATCGGGGCTTTTTTGCCCCTGCTGCCCACCGTCCCCTTTATGTTGCTTGCGGGCTGGTGTTTTACCCGGTCATCCGAGCGTTTTCATGGATGGCTGCTTCAGCACAAACAATTTGGCCCAATTCTCAGGGATTGGGAACAAAATGGTAGCCTGACCAGAAAAGTCCGGAATCGCGCATTGTTGACACTATGGCTAAGTATTTTTTTATCCATGTGGATTATTGGCAAACTCTGGGCTTTTGTCGCTTTAGGTGCTTTAGGGCTCTGTTCCAGCATCTATCTTATTACCCGACCCTAGCTGCATACTGTGCAAACGACTAATAGAGCTTTTGCAATAAATCCCTGGCCTTGTGCAGGTCTTCCTCTGTGGGCGAATTACAGATCAAATAGATTGGCAGCATTAGACGATTGGAGATCCCGTTAAGTGCACAGTAGGCTATAACACTTAGGGCATCCAGACTGTGCTCTCGCAAGCGAGGAGCCAAATATACCGGCTGCCGAAGCCGTATCAACAGTCGCCAATAGCAAGGCAAACGGTTTTTCCCGTACGTCAACATCAAGTCAAGCAACAAAATCGATTGCTCAATTAGCCAGGGATTTCTTTCAAACTGATAGCGGGAAAGATATGACACTATTCCACACTGACAGGGGCTTAATTTGTGTGTACGACAGAAGTGAGATGGGCTGACAACAAACGTGCGTTCATTTCCGTGGGGACTCCAGCCCAGAGTGATAGCCTCTACATTTTTAGGCATTAGCAACATTTCCTTTATCTACCTTGACAATTTTTTCAGAGAGCCTTCTCAGCAAAACGGCATTCCAACCACAGTGGCGAAATTTATATATTTCCGACATTGAGCAAATTATTACATATTGGAGGAGAAAATTATAAGCCCTAAGGGTAATATTTTTTGGATGAAACCATGGATAAAGAATATTAGGGAGCTAATGCAGCAGCGCGGTATGACTCAGGAAGAGCTTGCGTGCCAGCTAGACAAAGGACAGTCCTGGGTAAACCACAAGCTGTCCGGCAGGCGCAAGGCCAATGTCGAGGATATAGTGCTTATTGCCAGAGCGCTGGGTATCGAGCCTTCAACACTTCTAAAAAATGTAACCAATTACGAAAAACTGACCGATAGTTTTATTGGTGTATCTGAACCCGACAAGACCTATCAGGCTAGTGGACTAAGCGAATTGAGCCAGGGGTTGCAGCAACTTGATGACCGGGAAGCAACGCAGTTTATGGATGAAATACTGGCGGCATTGGAACTGCGTATCCAAAAACAAAAAGGGAGCTAACCGCTCCCTTTTCTCACGGCAATCAATTTCTGGTTAATTGTTAATTACCCGAACTTCAGCAATACCAGCTTCCCGCAAAGGCTGCTCAATCTCGCTGAGATCACCAACGATTAGCCAAACCGTTTTATTTGGCATCAGATAGTTATTCGCCGCCTGTTGAACCTCCTCAAGCGAAAGCATTTCCAACTCTCTCTGATAGACCTCTATATAGTCCAGTGGGCGCTCGTATTTGAGGATGTCCTGCAGCGTGCCAGCGACAGAACCATTGGTTTCATAACGCCCAGGCAGAGAACGCAAAATGCCGTCTTTGCTGCGGTTCAGCTCTTCTGCTGTTGCCGGATTGTCGCCGAGGTAAGCATTGGCTTCACGAATAAGCTCTCTGAGTGAATCGACAGTTTTGTCGATTTGCACCGGTGCGTAATAAATCAGGGGACGCTGGCCCACGGCACTGGATGAAGAAGCCCTGGCTCCATATGCCCAGCCCTTGTCCTCACGAAGATTCATATTGAGCCTTGCATTAAAGTTGCCACCGAGAATACGAACCGCCATATCCAGCTCTTCCCTGTCCTCGTCTTCATTGGGCGGTAACAGGTGCCCGCCAATTACCATACTTTGCGGTGAGCCAGGCTTGTCCATAAGGTAAATAACGGTTTCCTCAACCGGATCGACATGAAAAAGTTCCTTGTTTGGCAGTTCAATTTCCGGGGCGCCCCAGTCACCAAATGCATCATTTAACAAGGGTTCAACTTCCTGCCGGGACAAATTACCAACCACAACCATTTTGGCATTATCCGGACGAATCCAGGTCTGGTGGAATGTCCGTAATTGTTCGACAGTTAACGCAGCAATGCTCTCTTCCGTTCCTGAACCGGTAAAAGGGATACCGTAGGGATGATCGTCTCCATAGAGCAAAGGCGGCAAGTTACGTAGCGCCAAACTAAAGGGTTCAGTCTTCTCACGGGCTATCTGGTCCAGCCAGTTACTGCGTAAACGCTCCAGTTCGCTTTCATCAAAGCTGGGCGCCAGCACGACTTCTCTCAATAGCTCCAGCGAATCTTCCAGATTGGCGCTCAGCGCAGACAAGCCTACTGAGCTGCTGTCCAGGCTGGCACCACTGCTTATCACTGCACCCAGCGCTTCAACTCTTGCAGAGAGCTCCAGGGCATCGTATTTCTCGGTTCCCTCATCCAGCATGGCTGACATCAAGGCAGCCGTTCCCAACTGATCATGTGGGTCGGCGGCGTAGCCCGCGTCGAACTGCATACTGACAGAGATAACAGGCAGGTCGCCGCGCTGAACCTGCAGCACGCGAATACCATTTTCCAGCCGGTAATCCTGGATTTCGGGAAAATCCAGTTCTGGAGCCGGGCCTGGATCAGGCAGTTGACTGCGATCAGCGCCTTCCTCGGCCACTTGATATCTGGGCCGAGGCAAAACTTCAAGATTGTGATCACCGCTGGAAAGCCAGCGTCTGGCTGCATCGCGAACGTTTTCTTCTGTCGCGTTTTCGAAAACTTCCATGTCTCGCTTGTAACGGGATGCATCGCCCAAATAAGTCTCATAGGTGGCTAAAAGCTGGGCTTTGCCACCAAAACCGCCGACTTTTTCCAGACCGCGAATAAGGCTGGCGAAGTGGGCTGTCTTGACCCGTTCGAGCTGGTCGCGCGAGGGTCCTCTGCGCAAAAATTCAGTCAGTTCTTCATTAATGGCAGCCTCAACTTCAGACAGCGAAACCCCAGGCTTGGCATAGGCCTCAATCTCAAAAATCCCGGCAATTTCCAGTGGCAACTGCATGGCATTGATGGAACTGGCTATCTGATCATCGTAAACCAGTCGTTTGTACAGCAAGCTGTTTTTGCTACCTGCAAGAATTTCCGCTGCGATTTCGAGGTAGACAGTATCTTCTTCTCCAAACGAGGGGGTGTTCCAGCTTTTGGTGATGCGTGCCTGAGCGACTTCGTCATACAGTCGATCGCGTGAGCTTTCGTTTCGCTTGGCTATCCAGCGCTCCGGTTTGCTCAGGGCAGGACCCGGGCCAATATCACCAAAATAATGTTTCACACGCTCGAATACTGCATCGGGATCGACATCACCGGCAATAACCAGCACTGCGTTGCTGGCCCCGTAGTAGGTTTCAAACCAATGCGTTACATCATCGAGACTGGCCGCATTGAGATCTTCCATGGAGCCGATAGTCGACCATCGATATGGGTGCCCTTCCGGAAACATGCCTTCCAGTTGAATATAGCTGGCCTTTCCGTAAGGCCTGTTGTCACCCTGACGCTTTTCGTTCTGCACCACGGAACGCTGTTCATCCAGCCCTTCCTGGGTAATGGCACCTACAAAGTGGCCCATTCGATCAGATTCCATCCAGAGAACCATGTCCAGGGCGGGTACCGGAACTGTCTGGAAATAGTTGGTTCGATCAAACCAGGTGGTGCCGTTTAAATCGGTACCGCCGGCCTTCTCCATTGGTAAAAACCACTCGCCCTGATAATTTTCTGAACCATTAAACATCAGATGTTCAAACAAATGGGCAAAGCCGGTAATTCCCTGATGCTCATTTTTGGAGCCCACGTGATACCAGATATTCACTGTCGCAATTGGCGCCTTATGGTCTTCGTGAACAAGTAATGTCAGACCGTTATCGAGGACGTAGCGCTGATACTCAATATTTATATCTTGTGAATACTGCGCCTGGGCGAAGAACGAACAGAGCACTAAAACAAGTGCCGCCAGGGAAACTTTAGGATTCGTCACGATTTGACCTCTTTAAACCGTAGGAGACTAACTTGATTATCCCGACCAGTATGGCCGCTGGAATAGTTAGCGCCAAAACTATGAGGAAAAGAAAGGAGATCAACTCCAGTACTTCCCCCGTTCTCACTCCATACCCGTATATGGCAAATGCGGACAGGCAGGCACTGGCAAAAAAAGCACGAAAAACAATTTTTCGCCCGCTGGTACGCGAACCTTTCTTACGCCAAAACATATGACCTCAGAGTGTAAACCAGAGTTTTCTTGATTGGATTAAATATCGGAAAGTCAGGAACAGCCTTGAAACTGTCGATTATAGAGAGCAGCCTGATCCCGTACTCGCGCGGCTACATTTATTAGCCATTGTTTACCGTTATAGGTTCCCCGACGATAGCCCCCATGCCCTTCGTGGTATGCCAGGTAAAGGGAAAAAGCATCGTTTCTGGATATACCCAGGGTTCTCACGCTTTGATTATTGTACCAACCGATAAAGTCGATTGCGTCACTAAATCTGGCGCGATTTTGGTTTTTGCCTATGCTGCGTTCATACCAGCGCCAGGTCTCATCTTTGGCTTGCGAATAACCGTAAGAACTGCTTTTTCGCCATAGAGGAATACCCAGAAACCTGACCCTTGGCGGCTTGGCGTCATGAACATAGGCAGACTCCTGTTTCATCATGGCCATCATTACCGGAATCGGGGAGTTCCAGCTCCGATCAGCTCTTTTGGCTGCGCGCTCCCAACCCCATTTATCATCAAAAACGCTGCATAAATTATTGGGCTCCTTGGGCGGGGGGCCCGCACAACCGGCCAAAAACAAGACAGCACAAAACAACATTAAAAAATTGTATTTAGCGGCCAAGCCACCGTAAGTAACCGCTTTCACCGATGTTTCTCCAGCAATTCCAGCAATCCATCTTCATCCATCACTCTAATCCCCAGCTCCTCAGCTTTCCTTAGTTTAGAGCCTGCGCCGGGACCTGCAACCACCAAATCAGTATTTGCCGACACCGAACCCGAAACTTTGGCCCCCAGTTGCTGTAATCTTTCCTTGGCTTCCGAGCGGGACATGGCGTTCAGGGTCCCGGTCAAAACAATCGTCTGGTCGCTCAGTGGTTGCTGATCCAGGTCTACTTCTTGTTGCGGCCAATGGACGCCAGCAGCGATGAGCCGATCGATCATTTCTCGATTGCGAGCATCGGCAAAAAATCCGGCAATAAAGTGCGCAACAACCGGGCCAACATCGGGAACTTCCAGCAACTCGTCCTTATTAGCCGATTTTAATGTGTCGAAATCATTAAAATAGTGGGCCAGATTAGCTGCGGTAGTCTCACCCACCTCGCGGATTCCCAGTGCATAGATAAAACGTGACAGACGGCTCAGTTTGGATTTTTCAATCGCATCCAGCAAATTTTGTGCAGATTTGGCGGCCATGCGCTCCAAGCTGGCAACCTGATCCAGTTCGAGCTCATAAATATCGGCAACGTTTTGCAGCAGGCCGTTGTCGACCATCTGATTGACCAGTTTGATGCCAAGACCATCAATATCCATCGCTTTTCGGGAAGCAAAATGAATCATGGCCTCCTTGCGCTGTGCGGGACAGATAAGTCCTCCCGAACAACGTGCAACCGCACCTCCCTCAAGAAATTCGATTTCAGAACCACACTCCGGGCATTTTTCAGGAAACAGGATGGGTTCACCGGGTACCTCGTTATCCTCGGCAACCTTCACCACCTGGGGGATGACGTCACCTGCTCGCCGAACAATAATTTTTTGACCAATACGAACGCCCAAACGAGCAATTTCATCGGCGTTATGCAGTGTTGCATTGCTCACCGTTACGCCACCCACGAAAACCGGTTTCAGGCGCGCTACTGGCGTAATCGATCCTGTTCTTCCAACCTGAAAATCCACGGCATGCAGAACAGTCGCCTGTTCTTGGGCCGGGAACTTCCGAGCTACTGCCCAACGCGGAGCCCGGGCAACGAAACCCAGTCGTTGTTGCAATCCCAAATCGTTGACCTTGTAGACAATACCATCGATGTCATAACCCAGTTTGTCGCGTTTTTTTGCCAGCCGTTCATAGTAATCAAGTGCGCCTTGCGCGCCCTTCACCAGGTCAATTTCCGGATTAATACGCCAGCCCCATTCGAGCAGTTGTTCAAGTACTTGCAAATGCGTTTTTGGCGTAAAGTCACCCTCGACATAGCCATGACTATAGGCATACATACTGAGCGGGCGGCGAGCAGTGATGGAAGAATCAAGTTGACGCAAACTGCCAGCGGCAGCATTGCGTGGATTTATAAAGGTTTTTTCACCCTTTGAGCGGGCCTCGTCGTTCATGTGTTCGAAGCTTGCTTGGTCAATGTAAATTTCGCCTCGAACCTCAAATATTTCCGGATGTCCACTACCACGCAAGCGCAATGGCACGGCGTCTATGGTTTTGACATTGGCGGTAATATTCTCACCCTGTCGGCCGTCACCCCGGGTAGCCGCATAGTTGAGCACACCATGTTCATAAAGCAGGCTAACGGCAACACCATCGAGCTTGGGCTCGGCAACATACTCAATTTGATCAATATTGGTTAAACGGTCTCGCACACGACGATCGAACTCGCGAATTTCATCATCGTTAAACGCATTTCCCAAAGACAGCATCGGCAAACGATGCTCAACTGTTTCAAAAACAGAGAGAGGAGCCGCACCTACACGCTGGCTGGGCGAATCCGGAGTCAGAAGCTGGGGGTATTTATCTTCCAGCTCCTGTAGTTCACGCATCAGCTGATCATAGTCGATATCGGTGATACCGGGATCATCCAGCACATAGTAGCGGTAATTATGCTCTCTGAGCTCAGCTCTTACTTGCTCGACTTTGGTGCTGGCTTCCTCCGGTGTCATCACGGCTGGTAATTAACGGTCGAGAAGGTGGCGGCGCTGGAAATCGCGAATACGGTTGCGGCAATGTTCTGAGGTCTGGATGGTGAAAACACTGCGATTCTCATCGTGCAGTTCACCTCCCAGTTCATCGCGGACTTTGTTGATTACTGAAAGCATTGATTCGTACACTTTCATGTTGTCCTGTCCCGGCAAAATTTCATAGAGGAAACAGAGCGCGTGGGTACGGATATTATCGATCTCCGCCAGTTCAAAATAACCAGGTTTTAGCAAGTTAGCCATACGAAACTGGGGTTCTTCATCTCCGTGGCGCCCGCAGTAATGAAAGATGTCCATATCCCCGTGTCGCATGCCCAGCTCATTTAGCGCCTTGAGCAAGGTGTTCCCCTCATATGGGCTTGAGGGCGATGTCATCAGATTGATGATAATTATCTCGCCAATATCTCCCTGCTTCTGGCTGGATCGGGATTCAGTTTTGGGTGCAGCCTTGGCTTTGGTTTTGGGCTCTTTGCTAGTTTCTATAGTGGGTTCTTTGCGATCCTCATCCAGTTCATTGGCAATTTCCTGCAGCTGCTTAACGTCCTCTTCATTTGGCAACACACCTGGTGTTTCTACCGAAGTTTCTGCGGATTCATCAAATTCACGATTGTGCTCATCCGAAGGGTCCAGTAACAGGGGAACACCATCGCGATCTTCATCCTCATCCCTTTCATCATCTTCGAGCTCCGTATCCAAAAGCAGTGCCTGCTGTTCAACTGGTTCCGGGCGAAACGAAGAAAGCCTTGGCTTGAAGGCTGCAGCACGAGCACGGATCTCATCGTTCATTTTTTCAATATCATTGGGGTCGCGATATCCGACCGTGCGCGCGCCACCGATGGGCAACTCGCCCGTTGCATCAGAATCATCCGGGTAATTTCTTTCAGAAAACCCCCGACTGCCAATATCTTCAAAGCGCTGACGTCGCCACTTGGCCGCAGCAACCAAAGCGACAATCACAACAACAATAACGCCTAATACAAAAACCCACTCACGCGTATCCAACTTCGTATCCTCTAGACCGCTGCCATTTTAATAGCAGATTCAACATCAACAGTCACCAACCGAGACACACCTGGTTCGTGCATTGTCACACCCATCAGTTGATCGGCAATTTCCATAGTGATCTTGTTGTGAGTAATAAAAATAAGCTGCACCGTTTCAGACATTTCCTTAACCATACTGGCAAAGCGGCCAGCATTGGTATCATCCAGGGGTGCGTCTACTTCATCCAGCATACAGAAAGGAGCTGGATTAAGCTGAAAGATCGCAAAAACCAGTGCGATAGCCGTCATGGCCTTTTCCCCACCCGATAGCAGATGAATTGTACTGTTCCTTTTTCCGGGTGGTCGGGCCATGATAGTTACACCTGTTTCCAACAGATCATCCCCTGTCAGTTCCAGATAAGCGTGACCACCGCCAAACAACCTTGGGAATAGAGCCTTAAAACCATTATCGATTTTATCGAAGGTTTCCTTAAAGCGGGTTCTGGTTTCACGATCAATTTTACGTATCGCCGTTTCCAGCATCTCCAACGCTTCGACCAGCTCATTGTTCTGCTCATCGAGATAGGTTTTTCGCTCCTGTTCGGCCTTGAACTCATCAATCGCCGCCAGATTTATCGGTCCCAGCCGCTGAACTCGATCCTGGACGGATTGCAACCGGCTAGCCCAGCCTGATTCATCTGCGCCCTCAGGCAAGTCGGCAACAATCATCTCTGGGCTGGTAGCGCCTAACTGTTCTTCCAGGGTTGTCTTTCGAGTAGCAAGATCTTGCGCGCTAATACGTT
>Ga0222652_1000433_pt1 | contig 17988 bp, 18 predicted proteins | sample AntAcemetagen371_FD_179803 | JGI IMG/M metagenome (GOLD analysis project Ga0222652, IMG submission 179803) | Saline water microbial communities from Ace Lake, Antarctica - #371 | ecosystem: Environmental > Aquatic > Non-marine Saline and Alkaline > Saline | place: Antarctica: Ace Lake... | reverse complement strand
GTGGATGATGGCCCGATCAGTGACGCCGTATAACGACAACACCAGGTGCTGCGGCTCCCAGTGGTAACGATAGGCCAACTGGTTGCAGTACAGACAGCCCTGACGAATCTCCCAATGCGTCCAGCCTAGGTGATCCAGTTTGCCCGATTGGGAAAGAAGTAAACGGATAGCCCACGTTGGTGCGCCTGAAGTTTTCCAGCGGTACCAAGTGCGCTCTGAAATATCGCAAAGCTCCAGCACATCATCGACGGAAAGGAATACCAAGCGTCTGGCTTCATCGATGTCGTCGGTGAGATCCAGTCTGGCCGTTTTAGCAAACGACATGGACAATCAGACAATTTTGAGGTTTGGGCTTTTGGGATGCCTGCCAGCAAGTTCAGCAAGTTCTACAGCATGATGAAGAAAACTGGAAACAGCGTCTCGATACTCTTTGACATCTTCGGGCGCTGAATCATCAATCTCGCCAAGCAAGTTAGAAACGATAGCAAGGGCGCCAATGCTCAGATCAAGGCGCTCATTAAGCTCTATTTTGCTCATGACACCGCCCTCAAGCCGGTATTTTTTGTCGATGGATGCACCAGGTGCATTTGATGGGCCCAGACAGGAATGGACGCCGGAGCGGCTTCCAGGAGCCGAATTAGGGGGGCTAGATTGGTTTTATTGGTGCTTTCAGGGCGAAGATTGAGATCAATACCATGATCCAGCAGTTCTTTACGGTGGCAATAGTAGCTGTTTTTGGCCATGTTGGGCGGGCGAAGATCATGGCCCTATTTCCATAAAACGTAAGTGGAGCGCAGTCTTGACGGCAAACTGATAATCAGGGCGATAATTAAAATGCATGCAACAGCTTTTGGGCTAGATTTTAGTTCCTTAAATCGCCTCCCAAAACGGGTAGTCCGAGAAAGGAATATCGGCAAGATCTCTCTACGAGTGGGCATCTCCCGCCCGCGAAAGGTCTCATTGAAAGAGTTACCTTACGTATTGGACTCGAAGGGCGGTATATCTCTGTGCATCGCCCAGAAACCGGCGCGCCATATGATTTCCTGATATGTCTGATGCCTCCATGCCCATTGCGTATGGCCAGGCAGTAGTGCAGCGAACCGCCCTCTTCCATGGTCCCTGCACCAGCCACTGGTGGCAACACGCTTATCATGCAGAGCAGTGGTCTGGAAGAGAATCTGATTATCATCGTTGGTCATGATGGCGTCGAACTGTTCATCCAGATTGACCATAAAGTTTCCCATGCCTCTGGTGATGGGATGATCTTCGTTGAAAGAATGAAAAAATAGCGGCTGAATCTCCTGATGCAGGATAGGCTCGCAGCCCAGAAGCTCTTTTATCCGTGGGCGCTGGTTCCAGAAGCTGCAATGGCACGCAAGCCATCCCATGCCGCGGTCCCGAATACCGGCGATGATGGCTTCTTCCTGCTCATCGGTCATAAACCGGTCAGGCTGCGGCCGGGATTTTACGACGCCGTTGGGATTCCAGCCCTGTGAATCCTGGCCATCCCAGCGTTCGGTGACCAGCAGGTCGGCTTCACCGATGAGTTCGGGGGTAAGGAACCTGCTGGCCTGGCAGAAATAGATATCGGCAACACTGGAAAATATCTGCCGGATATGAGTTTCCAGCGCGACGGAGTTATGCCAGTAATCGCCCATAAGGGCAACCAGCTTGAACTTTTTACCATCTTGCGCCCCGACAAGAGGAGCGGATGAAAACGCCGCTGCGCCAACGGCGGCGAGCCCGGCTTTCATTACTGCACGGCGGTTATAGGAGTGGGTGGATTTCATTGAATTTCCCCGAAATGGTCGCGTTATCTATTCCTGAAATGCTATTCCCAGACGATTTGTTTCATGTCGCTCATTTTCAGGTACACCCGTTCACCGGGTTTTTCCATCGGAATGAACGAGATTGCCAGTTCTCGCAACCTTGGTGAGTTCCTGTTTCCGCTTTTCCAATCGATGATCCACACCGAAAACTGGTCCCACGCCGCGAAGGGGTCCTGGACTTTTTCCATTGAAGCCATGTCATCAATTGGAACAGTACGAACGCCGTCATGCAGGTAGGTAAAGTATTCCTGAGGCTGATGAATATCCCAAAGGTAGAAACGGATGCTGCCCCTCTGCGCGAACTCATAAGCGGGCACCTGTTTTTTAGAAACGATATCTATTCGCTCCGAAATTTCATCGAAAACGATCTTTACTCCCGCGGCTTCTTGAGCAAAGAGTGTCACGGGCAGGAACATGACTGACACAAATACCGCCATGAGTCCTTTTTTTAGAATTTTAAGCGTCGTCATAAATCTTCCTTCTCAATTTTTTCAAGGCACCGATCAACCCATGTGGGGAGGAATGTCATTTCCCAATGCCCAGTGCGCCGAGCGCCACACAATTTTCTGATACTCCGGATGCCGCCAGGGAAACTGGGTATGACCTGGCAGCAGTGAGACAAATCGCCCCTTGCCGTACTGACCACACCAGCCACCGAGTGCATAGCGCTTATCGTGCACGGCCTCGCTCATGAACAGGGGTGTGTATTCATCATTTAGCAGAATGGCGGCGAACTGTTCATCCAAGTTGATGAAAAACGGATCAATCCCGGCTGTTATCGGGTGATCCTGGTTAAAATCTTTGAGAACAACCGGTTGGATTTCCCCGTGCATGATCGGCTCTACGCCCAGGAGTTCAGCAAATTGTGGTGTCTGGTTCCAAATACTGCAGTGGAAAGCGATGAGCCCCATGCCGCGATCACGTACATTTCTGATAATTGCGGCTTCCTGTTCGGGCGTCATGTACGGATCGCCAGCGCTTCGTCCTGATACCCTGCCCTCGGATGACCAGCCCAGGGAATCGGGGCCACCGTAGCGAAGTAAAAAAAGGATATCTGCCTGGTCGATGATTTCGGGCGTCAGGAACCTGCTTGCCTGGCAGAAGGTGAGATCCCAGTCCGCCGACTTAAATATCTGCCGGGTATCTCTCTCCAGAGCGACCGGGTTATGCCAGTAATCGCCCATAAGCGCGACTGCTTTTGTGCCACTCGCGGCACGCAAGCCCGTGGACCAGAATGCCGCCGCAGCGCATGTGCCCAGGCCTGCTGCAAGTATTTCTCTCCTCGTAGGTCGTGCTGAATTCACTCTATCTCCCCCCCGGGGTTACCTTACGAATCGTGATTATTCGAATTTTTAAAAATATACCATGCATAATGTATAAAAAGTACGATAACTTAACAGTCACTTCGCGACTTAATAATGAATCCAACTGACCTTTTTAGGTTTGCAAATAATATGAAATATGGCATTCACATAATTAGTATTTATATTTGTTACTCAGCCAAATGGCTTTCTACCAGGAAAATATCAGGCCTCTTTGGATTAAATTAGAGAATTATGAATATCCCTACCCCGTCAAATTTATACGGCTCGATATTCAGGGAGAAGCATTAAGAATGGCTTATATGGACGTGCATCCAGAAAGTCCTAACGGGAAGTCGATTATGCTGATTTAAATAAGACGTACTGCTTAGGTGTCCGTGAGCTGAATGCTGGGGCGGGGACCTCTCTTTATGATCAGCAGCAATATGCTGATGCTCGGACAGCTCTCCAAACAGGGCAGAAACTGTCTCAACCGGGATTTGATTCCATCAGGACAGAGAGCTCCAGATACCAGCCACCTGCAACAGCGGCAAGCATATAGCCCTGAGGGGCACCGCTACTCTCAAAAGCAGTGCTAGCAGGGCCAAGTGAAGTTTCCACTAAACCTTGGGAGCTCGATGTAAACCCCATTGATTTGTAAAACGCAGCAATTTTCGTATTGCTATAGTGTTTCCTAAATAAAGTTGTTACTAAATAGCTAGCTTTCAGTCGAACTACTGTCTGAGCGGGATAAGGCTGGCAGACCGTCGATACTTTGCAAGTTATTCTTATCCCTGTATTCGTTTAAGCCTTCACCACCTTTATTCCCAGACCATTTGTCGAGAATGTCTCTATCGCTTTGAAAATCATAAAGCGGAACTCAATAACCACAAGAATCAGAAATTCGACACACCTTAATATGGATAATCGCCCGGGTCCCGATATGGGGAGGAAAATGGTTTGCTAGTTCTTCGAACAAGTTGTCATTTTGTGTAACAACCTTACCTTGTCCATGCAATCGAACAATTTTTGGTGGGCCGTCAAAAGCGCGAAAACATAATAACAATGCGGCCATTTTCTTTTAGGTGAGCAATGGTTTCGGCTCCGCTACCTGTGAGGTCTTGATAGGCAACTTCTGTGTCATTGAGTATTCGAAATGAATCCCCGCCTTTCGGTGAACAATTGACATAGCCTTCATTATCGATAGGAGCCGCGGCAACAAAGAACATGCGCTGTTGCTGAATCCAATCTGCCAATTTGCTATCGATTAAGTCGTAGACTTTTCCCATTCTTTCGCCGGCGATAGCCTGAGTTTAATCACTCCTGCTTGCTTTCATTCTGTACTTAAGGATATGTCCTTTCAGCGGCTACCCAATATTGCTTTATATGCGTGTATTGCCGGCGGTGATAAATACGGCTGCATTCGCTCAAATGTTTCGTAAAAATGTTCGCCGTTTTTTTCAATAAAGGCCGGATTATCTGTGGCGATTTCCAGTTCATTGGCAACGGTTAGATCGCAGAAATCGCGTAACTCTTGTTCCTTTATTGGGCTTATTTGGTTCGTAAAGCGATTTTTGAATTCCACATTGCTGACAACACCTATTTGGGGCCACACATAATCGCGATCACAGGCACAGTACAGGTAGACAATAGCTTCGGATTTTTCACCTATGATTTTGGCTATTTCCTGCCTTCTCTCGAGTGTTGTGAGCTTTTCATCGAAGCCAGCTGTCCCATACGCCGCGTGATACAAGCCTGCATTTTGCAAAACTTCCGAAGCTGACCAGGATTTCAACAAATTCATGGTTCCGAGCAGGTGGTCTATAAAGGGGCCATCCAGATGCTCAATCTCCCCTGCCCCAAACGCTGCAAGTTGTATAAATTTCTCATTCATTTTTTAGTCTATTGGTGTGGTCATAAATTTCACTGTCTCCATAAGCTGGAAGTAAACACGGGCAAAATTTACACTGACAGACTACAAACGGTAAATTACCCACAACCCTTTTATGAAGCCACAAATGCTTTAGCCTACTGGCTCAACTTGCTTGTTTGGCTATGACAGGATGGACATATAGTGCTTCTAACAATCCCGGCCCAATCAAAACTTGTATCCGAGGGTAAAAATTAAGCTATGAGCACTTGTCTTATAGTTGCCATTAGCATTTTCCCCTGTAATCGGGCGATTAATATCCCCGGTTACATTTCTGTCTGATGTGCCGTATTGATAACCTATACTCCAAGGGTATTTGCCTTGGGTTTGCGCAATACTAAAATTGAACCAGTGGCGATCAGCATCAGCTACAACGGGGTTATAGAGAAAATCTGGCTGCACATTCTCGTTGTAGTTATATCCCGCACTAAGTGCGTATCCATTCTCAAGGAACCGGGTAACCCCTAGCTGCCATATATAACCGTCTTCCCAATTAAATACTTGAGGAAGGTCGCCAAGAGGGCTTTTTGTTATAGCGGTTTCGGAAAAAGAACTCCAGCGAATATATTCGAGGTCAAGGCCAAAATCCCAGGTCGGATCAGGTTTGTAGGAATATCCAACAGTCAAAATGTCAGGCAATTCGATATCCATATTCGACTCAGAGGTCAGTCCTAAAGGTTCGTAATAGGTACTACCGGACAACCCCAGATTTGCCCTGGAACGATACTTTGCTCCAAGACTATGCTCAGTATTCAGCTTCCACAATACGCCCAATGTATAGCCTACATGAGTGTCATCTCCAACAAATCTGAGGGAGTCATTTGGTGCCAGCCCAACTCCCTGAGCAATGTCTATATCAGCTATATTTAGATTGATACTCGCGCCGATACTTATCTGTTCATTCAAATCATAGGCTAATGCGGGCGCAACGGTAACTAGCGACACTTCTGCATCTTTAGTAATGCTGGAGAAAGAAGATGTTGACTTATTCCAGTCATTTCCCAGACCGAAAGGTGCATAAACACCCAGACCGAAACTAAGATTATCAGTGGTTTCATTGGTGTAGAAAAAATGCGGCACAGTCTGCCACTCATCGTTGTTTGCAAAGTCAGAAGAGGTACCATCGTAATCAACTGTAAAATTGATAATATAACTTCCACCTTCAATCTGATTGCCTTCAACCTGAGTCATTCCCGCAGGGTTATAGTACACCGCAGATGGCGTATCAGCTGTTGCAACAAATGCATTCCCTCGCCCGGTGACATAGGCATTTTGGTTAGATAACCGAAAACCTGACGCCGCTGAGTCCGTTGCCAGAATTAAGAAAGAAGCAGCAGTAAATAAATACTGAAAACCTCGAAATTTCATAGTTTTTTTTGTCTATGTAAAAAGGATCATCAGGTCATCAATCCAGTCATAGGATTTATGTTCTGGCATATTTCTTTTAGTGGCAGGCCCGGTAAAGGTAATCTCTATCGCATTCAGGGCGCCGTGATCATCCAGACTAAGATTCGCGTACCCATCCATGGCAAAAACAATGAGATAAAGCTTGAGCAATGCCGCCATGCTTGCGCAGGCTTCAGGTGTAGTTTCCAGAGAGCTGAACCAGTCCTTGACGCAGTTTGATCCATACTGTTCTCCGCGGATAATTAATCCCTGATTTTCTCCCTGAGTCATGGATTCAACTTTTGCCGGTTGCCCAAACGCGAGTAATCCGCAGGCAACAATAGTTGACAAGCTTTCCTGGGGAATTCCTGATGATGTTTTGGAAACATTCGACAGGGCTTCAGAAATTTTGGGGTCATTTGAGCCATCCAGCCGCAAGTACGCCTGGCTTATTTCAATAGCAGAAATAGTATTTCCCAAAGGTTGACCGAACATTTGTGCAGAACGCAATTCATCTATATCCGGGGCCCGGTAGCATTCCGGTTGCTCAGCTACCTGGCGCAGCAAAGATTCCACTGAATATAGATTTTTTTCTGATTCCTGACTGGCACTTAGCGTAATTAGTGTACGTAACTTCTCAAGTAAATTGTTTTTGAAACCTGCAAGCAGTTTTTCATCCATTAACTTGCGATTTTCCTTGCGTATCTCGTACATGGTTGCGGCAAGATTAAGGTCGATCAGGATGCTATCGATATTGCCCCAGGGTTTTTCAATATAACGCAGAATCTCACCGCGGTTTACTGCCGCTATGGCATCTTCCAGTTCGGAGTAAGCTGTGGTTAGCATGCGAACTATGTCGGGGTATTCTCGGCGACAAAATTCCAGAAGGTCGACGCCAAGCTTGCCTGGCATGCGCTGATCACTCAAAAGCACCCCTATTTCTTCATGGTTTTCCTTAAGGACTTTCTCTGCTTCATCTACACTTCCTGCTAGAAGGATCCGAAATTCCTTTGAGGCAATACGCTCAAAGGTTCTTCGGGCCAGCTCTTCGTCATCTACAAACAGAATAATCGGTTTGATCTCTTTCAATTTAACTCTCCTGAGACTTGATCATAATTGGTTTCAATATCCTTGGCTCTGGGCAATGAATCGCCCAGATCAAAAGTAAAAACGGTGCCACTTTCATCAGAGGATTCGATAGCCAGAGCTCCCGCATGATTACTGACAATTGTGTGGCAAATGGAAAGCCCCATACCCAGGCCTGCTCCCACGTCTTTGGTTGTGTAAAAGGGATCAAAAATTTTATTCTGGATCTCTTTTGGTATTCCCGGGCCGTTATCCGTGACCCTGACTTGTATTCGGCCATTTTCCAGACGCTTTGCACTCAGGATAATCTGTGGCGATTCAACCCCTGTATCCAGCATCGCATCTACCGAATTTTCAACCAGATTGACAATGACCTGCACTATATGACTTTGTGAACCTAGAGCATACCAGTCCGGCATTTCATTTCGAATTTCAAACTGCGAGCTTTTTGCTGCGGTAAAGCGTATTGCGCTTTCTGCCACCTTTTTCAAACTAAATTCGGATTGCAAATCCGAGGTTTCCGGGTAAGCAAAAGCCTTAAGGTCTTTGACTATCTGGGATATTCGCTCCATCCCTTCACGTATATCTTTCATTAGCTCGCTGGCGTATTCATCATTTTTGATGCTGTCTTCCCGCTCCAGCAACTGAAAAGTTGCAAAAGCAAAGCTTAGAGGGTTGTTCACTTCATGCAACAGTCCTGCAGACAGCCGGCCAAGAGCATTTAGTTTTTCAGACTGGATAAGTTGTCCCTGTGTATTTTTGAGTTCACTAAGCGTGGTCTGCAGCTCCTGATTCTGTTGTTCAACATCCCTTTGCAACTGGGCTGTATTCCACAGATTATGTATCCTGGACTTAATTTCCACAGTTGAAAACGGCTTGGTTAAAAAATCGTCTGTCCCATTGGCCAACGCATCCAGCTTGGATTTTTCGTCACTTTTGGCTGTCAGCAACAACACTTTGATGCGGCTTAACTGTCGGTCCTCCTTAATAGCCCGGCAAATACTCAAACCGTCCATTTTTGGTAACATCCAGTCAAGAATGATGAGATCTACCGGGGATTGCTGCGCCTGGTAGAGCCCTTCTGCCCCATCTTTGGCGACAGTCACCTGGTAATCATCAGCAAAGATTTCACTAAGGTATTCACGTATGCCCGGCTCATCCTCAACAATAAGCAGTCGTGGAAGACTGGCCCGATCCAGGGTTGATTCGTTTGGCTGATAATCAAATTCGTCTATGACCATTTGATCTGCTGCGCGATGAAACTGTTGCAGTGGATCAATGTCCCGTTCCAATGACTCCGCTTCGGCCAGGGTTCCACGATAAACAGGCAAATTAACCTGCATCCTGGTGCCCGACCCTAACTCGGATTCCACCTGAATATTGCCCTCGTGAAGCTGGGTAAGCTCCTTAACCAATGCCAACCCGAGACCAGTACCCTGGTGTTTTCGCGTATCCGAACCGTCGGCCTGACGAAATCGCTCAAAAATATAAGGCAGATCATGCTCACTGATGCCAGGCCCCGTATCTGTCACTTCTACAAGGCATTGGCTTTCCGAGCTGGAGACCTTAACCCGCACTGCACCTCCCGGCTCGGTAAACTTAACCGCATTGTTGATCAGATTAATAAAGACCTTTTCCAGTGCAGACTGGTCCCCCATAACTACGAGTTCTTCCGTGGCCGGCACGTACTCCAGATTGATGGATTTACGCTCAGCCAGGGCTTGCATCGTCGAGGTAATATTGGCAAGCAGTGAATTAAGACGTACTGGTTGCTGCTCCAGAAAATCCTTCTTCTCTTCCAGCTTTTGTACGTCCAAAAGGTCATTTACCAGCTTCAGCAGCCTGTAGGCATTATCCCGGATGTGCTTTAGGGCGTTTTTTGATTTTGCATTAAGATCGCTCGCCAACAAATCTTCAATCGGTGCAAGAATTAATGTTAGCGGGGTTCTGAATTCGTGACTGATGTTAGCGTAGAAATTTGACTTTATCCGATCGAGCTCAGCGAGTTCACGATTGCGCTGATCCAGTTCGTAAGTAAGCTGGAATTCCCGAATTCTGGCACGCTCGGCAAAATAGCTGGCAACAGTTGCAATAAGACCAGTGGAGCACAAAAAGTAGAGATTATTAAAAACCGAAACCGGCTGGAGGTTCTCCTGCTCCCAGAAAAAACCAAAGCCCATATAACAAAAAATTGTATAGAGCACAAAAAAACAAGCTTCGGGAAAGGTCAGTGGCAAAAGCAGGGACACACCCAGGATAAGCATACTTAGCCCCGCGTAATAAGGCCCACTGATCCCATCAGTCATCATGATTATGACGCACATGGCGATAACAATCACCATAGGATAAGAAAGATTAAGAGGCTTTATATGCCGCTTGGCACCTTTAACAAAATGCAGGGGAAAGATGGCCAGGATCAGAATGACTGACGCAAACCTGACAGTAGATAGCTCCGCCAGTTGATCCGGGTATGTTACCCAATCGACAATCGCTCCCAGAGGCATAAAAAACAGCGCCACGAGGCAGCCGATTTTCGATTGCGCCAACCTGCTATCTTCAGTTTCATGCTCGAATACCTTTTGCAGGTCGCCTCTGTTGACCATGATGACTACTTGGCGGGCTTCTTGACTTCCAGGAATACATTGACGCCAGAGTCATCACAGTAAATAACGTGAGGCATATCAAAGGGAACCAGCTTTTCCATGTCGGCTTCCGAGCGACAAACCAAATGCCATTCAGCAATATATTCCATAACAGCTTGCGCCGGATTGTTGGAGTGCACGTTCGTCGTCATAATTTCACCGCCGGGTTTGATCAAATGATAAAACAGACGCATAACTCGCTGACAGGCCTTGTCAGAGAAATAATCAAACAAGCCGGCGCAGTAGATGTAATCATAGGCTTCGCCCTGCTCTTTTTCCAACCGTGCCGACTGGCGCAGAATCTGGTCAACTGACTGTCGTTTAAAGTGAATTGCCGGATAAGATCCGTGGGTTTTCATGGCGTCTTTCAGGCGTTTCTCTGTATATTCAAGCGTGGGTTCACTGAAATCAAGCAAAGTAAAATCAATACGATCATCCATTGATCGATTGGCAATAAGCTCACTGATTTCTCTTGCAGGCCCACAGCCAAGATTCAAAATTTTGATTTTTCTCTTTTCCTTATAGGCCTTGTCAACCAATCTCTCAAGCGCCTTGATCAGGATCGCAATCCTGTTTCTATGGGCAACCGCAGGCCCTTCCATCAAAAAAAGGTTATTAATCAGTTTGAAATAGGTGTTGGGGCCCTGGTTGGGATTACGAAAAATCATATTGACCATTTCATAGTCACCGGCATAGCCCAGAGGTTTAGTGAATGTGCGGTGAACAAATGGCGAACGCATTGTCAGCGGATGTAAATCACGCTGGGTAAAGGCGCGATGAATATCGACCAGGTCAGGCGGCACTTGCCTCGCTTGATATTCGAAATGGGCGAGTTCTTCAAAGAGTGAAGGCAAAATTGGCTCTTTAATGCGCTCGATGATGTCATCGTCCTTGGCCCCCTCGGTTAATAAATCCATCTGCTCCAGCCAACGGCTGAGCTCCGATAGTTTATTGCGCAGGTTGCCAATAGCTATGTGAAAACCCGGATCTATTTTTTTGTACACCGTGACATCTTTCAGGAATCGGTCAATCTCTTCCCTCATAGCCTTCTTGTCATTATGGAGATTATTGAGATCTTTCCAGGCGTCGGTAAGCGTGACTGAAATAACCAGGTATATACCTGTGTTAATCAAACTGGTCACGACAGCCGAGCCCTGGTAGACAACCCGCCCCTGACGACGAATAGTGAAATTGCTAAGCATTTCTGACATTTGGGCAACGGAATATGGGTTATACACTTCCAGTGAAACTGACTGCCTGGACACTCCGCGCACAGTTCCGCTGGCCTTTTCTCCCTGACTGTTATTAAAGGTAACAATCGAATCCAGCTGGTTACTTAATGAGGGCGACATCAAAATATTGTTTCCATTTGTAGTTATTTACAAAAGTGCTTCCTTTTTTGAACAATATACCAAGACTCCTGTGGCCGTCGAGGTTGTATGCTATCCAGGCCAGATTTATACATAACAAGTCCAAAAATGTGAAGGCGTTAACAATTTACACTTTTGCCGGGCAATATTGTAAGCTGCGGACTGGCCGTCCAGAGCATTTAAACGTAAATTTCTGGCGAAATACGTTTCAATAGACATTAGGTTTCAATAGAAAAGCAGGCTGCTATTGAGCAAGTGGGGAAAATGAAAGATTTCATAACAAAACTTGATTATTGCCTTCACTCTTATGGTCAATTGGAGAAAGCAATTCGTGCAGATCTGGATTCGACTGCGCTCAGCTACCGTGAAATATCTGCAATAGTCGGCTGGAATCACACCCAAATCTGGGCATTCCACAAGCAGGATTGCAAGCTCCAATTTGAAGTATTGGAGCGCCTTTCTACCTTATTTAACCGCCCTTTCCTGATATGTAATCGCCCATCCTCACGCGGTGAAGAAATTGCACTAACGGCAGAAGCTCTGGCCGAGGCAACACAAGACGCTATCAGCAAAACTCTTCAGCATGGCATTAGCTATCGAAAAATTGGCCGTGCTGCAGGCATTTCGCATGAATGGGTTCGCTGCTTTCACGTTAAGGATGCCTCCATAGATGTGCGCAAACTCATTGCTATCGCTGACTATCTAAATGTCGCTTACGAGTTGAGTAACGAGAAAGACCTCCAGCGCTCTTCCATCAAAAAATACTAAAACTACCGCTCCTGCCCCTGTTCTTGTAAAAAACGGGGCTGGCCTTTATGCCCAAGACTATCCACCTCCGATACAAAACGCCTAAATCCTGGTCAGCAACAGTAATGCAGGATTTTGATAGCTTCCTGATCGATCACGCGGCGGCAGAAAAAAAAGCTTCAGGTATGGCCATGTCCATGGCTTTGCACTACCGCGACAAAACCCGACTGGTAACAGAAATGATCGAACTTTCGATCGAAGAGCTACAGCATTTCCGCGAATGCGTGCGACTGGTTCATGAGCGGGGCTTGCAATTGCTTCCTGATGAAAAGGATCCTTACGTCAACGCTATGCGCGACTTTCAAAGGCGAGGAAAGGAAGAAGGCTTACTGGATCGTTTGATCGTAGCCGGCATTGTTGAATCACGTGGATGCGAGCGATTTGGATTGGTTGAAAAAGCCTTGCCTGAGGGTCCTATGAAAGACTTTTATGCTGCTATCACTCGTTCAGAAGACAAACACCAGGGGCTTTTCCTTGAATTGGCCGAAGAGTATTTCGCTCCCAAGCTCGTCGAACATCGACTGTCTGCGCTGTTGGATCTGGAAGCACAGTTAGTAGCCAGCCTACCGCACAGAGCTGCTCTGCACTAATTTTTCGAATGTGAAAAACAAGTCGGACTGCAACAGGGTTGTAAAAAAATATCTCGATCACTATGCCGAGATTGAAGCTCAGGAACTGGAAAGCTTTCCGAATACTTCCTACCAAAATATCCTGCTAATTCCGGCCTTTGCAGAAACGACCGGATTTTTACAGCGTTTGCTAAATAACGGGCCAGCGCCAGCAGCTTATTCTGGAAAATACCTGCTTATTCTCGTCAGCAACCATCCACTGAACCTGCCAAATCCGCTGCTGCGCCAGGCTCTTGCCAGCCATCAAAAAATTAGCCAATGGCTGGGAAAGCACTCTTGGGTAACTGGAAATCTGAGCCTCCATCACAATGAAAAATTCGACACAATTCTGGTTAACCGGATTGATCCTCATGGTATTCCCAAAAGCCAGGGCGTTGGGCTGGCACGTAAAATTGGGGCAGACATTGCCACAGCGCTTTTTTCAAGAGGAAACCTGTGCAATCCTTGGGTAATGTCAACCGACGCAGATACACATCTTCCGCCAGATTATTTTGATGTTGTGGCACCAGAAAACGCCAGCGCCCTGACTTACGCCTTCAAGCACAAACTACCCGACAATGCTATCGGGCAAGCGACTGGACTATATGAATCCAGCATCAATCACTACATTAGCGGTCTGCGCCAGGCCGCATCACCCTATGCCTTTCATAGTGTTGGCAGTGCTCAGGCGATCAATATTTTTGCATACACCGGGGTTCGCGGATATCCTAAAAGATCTGGCGGAGAAGATTTTTATCTGCTGAACAAACTCGCAAAAATCGGTGAGATCGTAGAGATCAACACACCGATCATTGAAATCGATGCGCGTATATCTGACCGGGTCCCATTTGGAACCGGGCCAGCAGTCAGCCGCCTGCTGAATTCAACAGATATGTTTGCTGAACGCATTTTCTACCATCCTGAAACTTTTGAATATCTGAAACAGGTTCTGGAAATTTTTAACGCATCGTCCCTGAAAAATCTTGGGGAAAAGTTCTACCGGCTTCCCCATAGCACTCAAAAATGTCTTTCTGAACTGGGCGTTGACGCTGCATTAGAGCACGGGCAAAAACAAAAACTCTCCGGACAAACCCTTGGCAAACACATGCATGACTGGTTTGATGGATTTCGGACACTCAGGTTCGTTCATCTAATGCGTGATCAGGCCTTTTCCAATATCAGTCAGAATGAGCTGCGAGCACTTAATGACCAACGAAAACAAACTTAATGCTGACCTGTTCTTTTTGACAAAAGGCAATAAATCATTTGCTTCAGCCCAGATCAGTTTGCTGAAAGCCATCGACAATTGTGGCTCTATTTCCCAAGCTGCGCGACAAATTGGTATTAGTTACAAGACTGCCTGGGATCGAATTAATGCCATGAACAATATGTCTGCCGAGCCTCTGGTTATCCGAACCACTGGCGGCTTTCAAGGCGGCGGTACAGAGCTGACCGAGCTGGGAAAAAGGGTTGTGAGCGGCTTCCGGGCCATTGACGAAGAGCATCAGCTATTCATTAAGCGGCTGGGGAACAAATTACATTCGCTGGATGACCTGGCGAATTTCATCAGAGGCGAATCAATGAAAACCAGTGCTCGCAACCAGCTTTTGGGACGAGTAATTCAAATCATCCCGGGCGCTGTCAATTCCGAGGTGGTTCTTGAGATTGGCAATTCCCAGAAAATTGTTGCCATCATTACCAGTGACAGCCTGGAAAATCTTGAGCTCAAACCGGGCTCTGTGGCGACGGCACTGGTCAAAGCCTCCTGGGTTATTCTCAGCAAGGACACAAGTCTGAAAACCAGTGCACGCAACCAACTGACCGGCAAGGTTTTACGCGTGATAAAAGGCGCGGTTAACAGCGATATCTATATCGATCTGGGGAACAGCAAATCCCTTTCGGCAATAATTACCAACGTCAGCCTAAATGAGCTACAAATAGCAGAGGGCAACCTTGTCAGCGCTTTATTCAAAGCCTCTTCAGTCATTCTTATGACTGGATAAATAATTAGTTTACCGAATTACAGCGGCCGACTTGATTTGCGCCCAAAGTGACATGCCGCCTCTCAGCCCTAGCTGGCTGGCTGATTTTCGGGTGATTCGGGCAAGGATCTGCTCGGAACCGGTCTGAAGCCGTACTTGTGCGACGGCGAGGTCCTCCGTCGTCTGCACATCAATAATTTCCACGGACAGGCAGTTAAGAATGCTGCTATCCGAATGTGGGGTTAACGACAGGCTAACATCTCGCGCCTGGATTCTGACCCTGAGCTGATCACCATGCTGGCTGCCCATATCACGGACCCAAAGCTCACCCGCGGTTAATTCAACTCGCGCTAGATGCCATTGATGGTCATGCTCAATTACGCGTCCCTGTAAAATGACACTGGCATCCTCGCCTCGCAAAGTCGGCGTTGCTTGTGCAAAAACCTGCACGGGATCGCCCTGGGCCAGACGTTTTCCCTGATCCATAACAATCACATGGTCGGCAAGTCGCATTACCTCATCCATTGAGTGAGTCACATACAGGACCGGAATGTCGAACTCTCGATGAATTTTTTCAAAATAAGGCAAAATTTCCTGCTTGCGTGTGTCATCAAGAGAAGCAAGTGGTTCATCCATCAGGAGCAGTTTTGGCCGAACCAGCAATGCCCGGGCAATTGCGACCCGCTGGCGTTCACCGCCTGAAAGCTGGCCCGTATATCGCGTCAAAAGCGATCCCAGCTCTAGCAGCTCTACCACCTGCTGATAAAGCTGTGCATCGGCTTTACCGGACCTTTTAAAGGCATAGTCCAGATTGCCCCTGACATGCATATAATCAAATAAACTGGCTTCCTGAAAAACAAAACCCAGCGACCGTTTGTGTGTTGGTAAAAACAAGACGCTGTTCTGCCAGACTTCTTCACGGACCTGAACAAAACCCTTAACTGAAAGTTCAAGCCCGGCAACAGCCCGCAGCAAGGTCGTTTTTCCGCATCCCGACTGACCGTAAAGCACGGTAACTCCTTTTGCTGGAAACCGGGCGTCAAAATCCAGTACGAACAAATGCCCTTCAGCATCTGTTCGCTCAAGATAAAAGTTCAGGCAAATTAACGGCTCCATTGCTAAATCCCGTATTTCATGCTGAAACGATTACCTTTTTTCTGAGACCAGTAAAGAGCAATCAAAACTAAAAGCGAGAAAAGTACCATCAGGCCAGATAGGCTGTGCGCTTGCGTATAATCCAGTGCCTCGACATGGTCATAAATTTGTACAGAAACGACGCGGGTTTCACCGGGAATATTGCCTCCGATCATCAAAACAACTCCGAATTCGCCTACTGTATGGGCAAAACCCAGTACTGTGGCAGTAACAAATCCTGGACGTGCCATTGGGAGAACAACTGAAAAAAAACGATCTATCGGACCTGCACCCAGGGTTGAGGCAGCCTCCAGTGGTCTGTTTCCTATCGCTTCCATGGAATTCTGTATCGGCTGAATCACAAACGGCATGGAATACAGCACTGATCCAACCACCAGCCCCCAAAAGGTGAAAGGTAAAGTGCCCAAACCCATATTCTGGGTTAACTGGCCCAGCCAACCATTAGGGCCCAGCGCGACGAGCAAATAAAAGCCAAGCACGGTAGGAGGCAGCACCAACGGCAAGGCCACTAATGCACTAACCGGAACTTTCCACCAGGATCTGGTTCGCGCTAGCCACCATGCAATAGGCGTTCCTATGAGCAATAACAACAGGGTGACCGTGGTCGCCAACTTGATTGTGACCCAGATGGCCAGAAAATCGGACTCAGACAGCATCATTCGGCTGGTACCCGAAAGAAATAATGATCGCCCTGCCCTTGTCACTTTTAATAAAATCAATCAAACCGGTAACCGCTTCATTGCTGTCTATGACAATGGCACCTTGCTCAATCGGCGCATGCAATTTCTGCGGGACAATCCAGCCAGAACCGCTCGTTGAGTTGCTTTCATGTAGCTGGGACATGGCGACAAACCCCAGATCTGCGTTACCCGTATTAACAAAGTGCCAGGTCTGGGCAATATTTTCCCCTGTAACCCAGCGTTGCTGGTTATTTAGGTTGCTAGGGTCCATGTTCTGCAGAACATCCATGGCCGCCTTTCCATAGGGAGCCAGTCGCGGATTAGCCAGGGCCAACCTCCTATACATGCCCGTACGCAGGACAGACTGTACATCCACACCTGCTTTGGGTGTCCAAAGTACCAGTCTGCCTACGGCATAAGTAAAGAGGCTTTCCGGAATACCCAGTCCTTGCTTCACTAGCGCCAAAGGTTTTTGTTTGTCTGCAGAGAAGAACACCTGAAACGGCGCGCCATTGGTAATTTGTGCATAAAGCTTGCCCGAAGAGCCAGACGACAAAACGACATCGTGTCCACTGGCCTTTTCAAATTGAGCTGCTATTTCTGTCATGGCAGGCTGAAAATTTGAAGCCACAGCGACACTAATTTGCTCTGCGTTAGCTAAGCCAGATAACGCATAGCCAAATAAACCAAACAGCATCGCTGTATATTTCATGTAACCACCTAAACAATACCCAGCCATTATATAAGCAGTTATATAACGGACATAAAAGCTATTTTAATTTATTAAAATGCAATGATTTGCCGGTTATATTTAATGGCGCATGGTAATTTTCCATGCAACAATTAATGCCACTTGCACTTTTTGCAGGCATTGCTAACTAATATATGGGCTGATTAATTAGTAATAAAGTAAGTAAGACCCACAAAAAAAATGAGAGTCAGTAATGAAATTGTATGTAGGCAATTTGCCATATGGTGTGCGAGATGAAGAGCTCAATGCAGCCTTCTCTGCCCACGGAGAAGTTATAAGCGCTGTCGTGATTATGGACCGGGAAACTGGTCGCTCAAAAGGTTTTGGCTTCGTTGAAATGCCGGATGCAGAGGGGGAAGCTGCCCTGGAAGCGTTAAACGAGCAGGATCTCGGCGGAAGAGCTATACGAGTTACTGAAGCACGGCCAAAAGCACCTCGCTAAAAACCTGTTCAGGCCCCCA
>Ga0222652_1000429_pt1 | contig 18045 bp, 19 predicted proteins | sample AntAcemetagen371_FD_179803 | JGI IMG/M metagenome (GOLD analysis project Ga0222652, IMG submission 179803) | Saline water microbial communities from Ace Lake, Antarctica - #371 | ecosystem: Environmental > Aquatic > Non-marine Saline and Alkaline > Saline | place: Antarctica: Ace Lake... | reverse complement strand
TACAGCTATGAATACTGTGATATGCTTAATAATGCTGGATATCTTGCACAGGTTGTTGTTATAACACATCGCAACTTTACTAAAGAAGATTATCTAGCTTCAATTAAAAGCAAATATATATATTGTCATAATATTCTTATTGACGATTATGTTCCAGCACTAGATGATACCACACTCATTATGGGACGTAGTATGATGACACTTAGTTGGCAAAGTTTTAATGATTATACCCCAGCGCAACAGATATCATTACGCAAATTATTTAGCAGCAAAGTTATAAGTGTGTATTCAGAAAATCATATTGAAGGATATCCCAACGCTGTTAAGTTTTATAATCCAAAACAAATAGTTGATCTTTGCGACACCGAAGTCTATCCTAACGGAGTAGGTGAACATTTTGAAAAGACTATTAATTTTAGTATCTACAAACCGCATATTAACGACATCAAATTTAAACATTTGTTTTTAGGTACTAACGACAAATACTATGCGTCTATTCAAAAAGTAATTGCAGATTATCCAGACCACGGCATTTTAACCTACAACGAAGGATATATACATGTAAGCAATAATAATGTATTTGCTCCTGTAGAAAATTTAATGGGAATGTTTGAAACCTATGTGTACACTAAAGACACATTTGATCCGGCTCCGAGAATTTTTCAAGAGTGCAAGTACTACGGTAAGGATGTAGTTTACCTTAGAGATAAAACAATAGTAGACGGTGGCAGCGTCTACTGGAAGAGAGATATTAAAGAGCCAGATATTATTCCTATAATAAATGCAATAAAGAAATTTAAATGAAAATAAACCCTAAATGCTTGAACTATACTGCAAGAGACAATAAAGGAGCAGCATACACATCAGACGGATTTATGCTGCCGTGTTGCTGGTTAGATGACCCTCCCGTATATCGACACGTTAAAGCATGTGGTCTTAAAGATGAAGAGTTGTTGTTATCAAATAATGATAAGTTAGAAGACATATTTACATCAGACCGATGGGAAAACTTTTTTCAGATGTTATTAACTACTCCTGAGAAGGCATCCTATATGTGTAAAAAGAAATGCGGAATAGATGTAGACATGGATGAGGTTAGAGCTGAAGAAAAAATTGAAATGAAGGAACTAATCGAAAATGCCAAGAATAACCGATGAATACGTAATACATCAACGTAAAGTAAGACCTAACATTGATGCATCGCATCGTTGTATATTTAGGTGTCCTCAGTGTATTAGACAAAAAACCATTAGTCAAGATCAAATTCGTCGATCATTTGATCTTACTGAAGAAAACTTTCAAAAGATCTTTGATTACTATACAGAAGGCGTTACGTTTTGTGGGCAAATATCTGATCCTATCTATCATCCTAATTTTTTAAATCTTTTAAAAATGTGTAACGGTCAAGGCAAGAGAGTTAGAATTGCTACAGTAGGTAGTGGGAAAAGCGATGCCTGGTGGGACGAAGCATATAGTTACGGTATAGGCGAAAATGCTTGGTACTTTGGTGTCGACGGTATTGACGAAAAAAGCGAATTGTATCGCGTAGGATCTAACTTCCAAGATGTTTGGAAACGCATGAAACAGGGTAGAGACCTAGGACAACTAATTGTTTGGCAATATATTATATTTGGTTACAACGAAAACGAAATAGACCGTGCTGTTGAGATTGCAGAAGAAGAAGACTTTAGTTTGTTATTTATAAACACAAACAGGGGATTCAATCCTAAGCATAATTTACTTAGAAAAAATGTCGACTTCCAAATTACAAGTCCAGATACACAATATACTGAGGAACGTGTTAAAAAAGAATGGTGGGCACATAAATCATCAAGATTGTTAGAATGGTATAGATTAGGACGGAGCGATTAAATGACTGCATATGATGGGTGGGATCGAGAGTACCAAGAAAACAAACAAGACTACTTAGATGTGTTTGATCGCTTTATGAGTCAAACAAATTACGAAAACAATCAAGACTTTGAACATAGCTTTGCCGAACGTGTAGGACGTAAACATTGTGTTAGTGTAGCAAGTGCTACAGACGCACTACATTTTACATTGCTAGCACACGGCATAGGAAAAGGCGACGAAGTACTAGTAACAGATTTTAGTTGGATATCTAGCAGTGCATGTGTAAGTATGGTGAGTGCTGTTCCTGTATTTTGTGATATTGATTTAGACTCATACCATATTAGTTTAGACAGCATCGAGCGTATGTACAGTAATAAAGTTAAGGCAATTATATATCCGCACTTGTTTGGTAACATGACCGACACTACAGAAATTCAACAGTTCTGTAAAGACAAAGGTATACTGTTCATCGAAGATGCTGCACAAAGTCTAGGCAGTAGCTTACACGGAATTAAAGCAGGTACTATCGGTGATTGCAGTGTATACAGCTTTAATAGTAACAAGGTTATTGCAGGTATCAACGGCGGCGGAGTTGTATTAACTGACAATGAAGATATTGCTCGTCATATTAAAATGATTAGGCGGCATGGCAAAGATCGAGACTTTGGTATGCTAGGATTTAATAGTCGTATGTATGTGCTTAACGCTGAGATTATTAACTTGAGATTACGACATGCAGATCGTAATCAAGAACGTAGACAACAAATTGCTTATCAATATAATGAAGCATTTAAAGATTTGCCAATACATGTTCAAACAATGTCTAACGGTTTAAACCATAACTATCACAAGTATGTTGTACGCTTTGAAGACACAGATACTAGAAAGCGTGTTAAGAACGCTTTAAACGCAAGCGTACACTACGAAACACCTCTGAGTGCAAACAGCATGTATGACAGCTTAGAGTGCAGGAAAGACGCTTGTGTAGCGTCTAAGACAGCAGCAGATACTATCTTATCATTACCTGTACATGCTTGGCTGGCTAGTAATGAAATTAAAGATATTATAAAAACTGTAAAAAATGCAATAAAAAAATAAATTTAATACCACACAAGTAATAAACAACGAAGTTTACTGATATAACACAGCAGAGTATAGTAAGTGTTGACGCAATAGATACATAATAAAAGGAATTTTATGAAAAATTATAGATATGTAATAGAATATTACTCTCAAAATAATGACGAAACAAATACTATTGTTAAAGAAGCATTAAATAATGCATGGCTTAATACACCATCTAAAAATAATTTTATGAATTACAAAGTACACGTTTTAGGACCAGACAAACAGGCTTTAAAAGAAATGTTGTATTGGAAAAGTTTACAACAAGAAACTAAGGCAAACAATAAGCCAAAAACTGGCGAAGAATTAAAAAAATACGAAAAAGAAAAATACATAGATCATAATATATTACCGCAGTTTAATAATTTAAGAACTGCTCCTTATGTTTTTATTTTTACAACTAGAGTGTGCAAAGAGATAAACAAATGGCAACAACATTTAGTAAAAAATGGATATGTCTATGAACAAATGGCAACATCGGGCGATAGAAGAGAAGCAGCAAGTAAAAGTGCAAGAATCGAAATAGGTATGTTTGCGGCTAATTTTTCTTCTGAAATTTTAGAAAAAGGCTTGGATGTTTCGTTTACTCTTTGTCTGCCTGGTAATAAAACAAAATATTTAGAACCTGAATTTTCTTTTCTAGACGAACATCCAATTTTCTTTATGACTGCTGGTAAAGGAAAAACTTATAGAAGAGATAGAATACCGGCTGCTACATCGAGTGACGGAAGGGCTGATCCAAAGCCAGACTTTGACAAAATTGTAAATATTGTTTAAGGGAAAATCAATGCAAAAAATTATAGACAATAAAAATTTAATTAAAACTGCTGTAGACTCTGCACAAAGATCGCAAAGGAATTACGATCTTAGTAAAAGTATTACGCAAGAGGATTTAGATACGCTTATCTATGCTGCTGTTAACTCTCCTAGTAAACAAAACGAAACCCATTATTCATTGCATGTGTATACTGATCAAACTATAATTAAACAAATATACAGTCATACAAAAAAGTTTACGATGATTAGCGACAAACAAGACCAAGACGAAAGTTTTAAAGTAGAAAACGATGTCTTTATACAAAATGATGCTAAGTCGGTAACTAATTCTCAGATATATGCTAATGCATTATTTGTATATGTTGTAGAACAAGGCGACACTAGAGGAAGTCAACATAAAGCTGCAAAAGAAAATCCAAATAGTACCGCAGCAAAAGTATACAACGAACAGATAGCATATTCGATGGGCATATCAGTAGGAGAACTTATATTATCAGCAGGACTACTTGGTTATAAAACTGGTATTTGTTCAGCATTAGATACAAGACCTATACGCGATATACTAGGAACAAAGCAAAATCCTAAATTACTTGTAGGTGTAGGATATCCTAACAGTCAGCTTGAGCGTACTATGCATTCAGAAGTATTAAATAAAGATGTACTAGAAAAGTTTAGAACAGGTGCATTAGAGGAACATTGGAACTTTCCTACTTTTAAAAAACATACAAAGGTAACTATTAATGGCAATTAAAATGTTAGCAGATCTAAAAGGATCAGACTACCGTACAGTGGACTTTTATATGACAAAGAGTTGTAATAAGAGTTGTCACTACTGCACGGCATGGACACTAGAAATGCGTAACCTTGATGTGGACATGGATTTTGTAAGAACTATCTTAGAAGGTCTTGCTCCGTATAAGACACGGATTTGTTTACTAGGCGGAGAGCCTGCTCTTATTAAGAATCTAAGAGAAATTATTACTGAAATTAAGAAGCATCCTAATTTGGTAATTCAAGTCTTGTCTAACTCATTAATACGTAAATTTTATCCAGAAGTTTTAGAAGATCCAGAAATTATTTACATTGAACATTTAGTATTAGACTTTTACGAAGACCGTATTGAAAAATTAGGTAACTACGAGTTTTTTGAAGAGAACGATAAGAACAACTACAACTTGATTATCCAAACGCCAAACTACTTTAAGTATAGAGAACAATACGACTTATCAGCATTAGATCATAAAAATACTGAGTTTAAAGAATACAACTCAAGATCACCAGACTTCTTTAAAGATCATACTCCTGTACAAGCACCAGAAATTGATCGTAGAGTATGTGCTAAATTTCCTCTAGTGCCAGTGTTTGATTTTGAAATTAAAAAGATTCGACATTGTAGTAGAAAAGTAATTAACGGTTCGCGACAGTTTGACGTTACTAAAGAAAACATTGATAAAATGATGAATTATCAACTATTTGAATTTGAAAATTATTGTGGGAAATGCTTTGATATTATTCCAATGCGGCCAACTGCACAGAGAGAACGTATTATTGAGATCTTAAAATTAGAAGAAAAGATCTAATGAAAATATTTTCTGTAGCAGTAAACGTACACGATCATAATACATATGACGGTGTATTTCATAATCAAGCAGAACGATTTACAAGAAGAAAACACAATTTAAATAGAGCTAACCCACATGATCCTACCTACAGTAGAGAATTTTTTAACGAACATTTTTTGCCCAACTATAATAAAGATAATGTGTTTGCATTTACTGTTTCTAATTTAGGACAAGAGTTTGTATTAGACTTACTACAGTCAACATTGCCTGATACAGATTTCTTAGAGTTTAATCCTACTAACTTATGGGACAGACTACATACTAGCAGTTATTACTATATTGACCACCATCAATCGCATGCAGCATACGCATTTCTAAGTTCGGGATACAGAGAAAGTGATATATTAGCAGTTGACGGGCGTGGCTGGCAGTTTAATTGTATCTTTATTGACACACACGGTACAATTACTAACCTAAATAAAGAAATTTCAATAGGTGGACTGTGGAATAGACTAGCGCAGGACATTGGTTTTGGATACCTTGACGGCGGCAAAGTTATGGGACTAGTTGGTTTTGGAAAATACAATGATGAGGTCTATACAATGATTCATCGGTATCTAGAAAATCCTAATCACAGACTGCCTGACGGTGCAAAAGATATTCTAAATCAAGTTCCTAAAGAAGATGTAGCATTTACACTACAGCATGTGACAATTGAACTTGTTAAAAAGTTTGTATATCCACTTAAAACATCAAATAATCTATGTATTGCAGGCGGCGTTGCATATAACGGTTACATGAATGAGGAATTCACAAAGCATTATACAAATGTTCACGTGCCTCCAGCAGCAGGTGATGAAGGGCAGTCTATTGGTACATATATGCACGCCGACTACATTCTAAATGGTAATACTCATATTCCTACAGTATATGCAGGAAAAGAATACGAAATAGATACTAGTATATTTGAAGGATTGTCGTATCAACAAAAGCCAATGGAAGAAATGTATACCGAAGTTGCTGCTGCTATTGCAAACGGTGCAATAGTTGGTTGGTATCAAGGTGCTAGCGAAAGTGGTAATAGAGCGTTAGGCAATCGTAGTATACTTGCTGATCCCCGCAATCCTGATATTAAAGATATCATTAATAGTAAAATTAAATTGCGTGAAGATTTTAGACCGTTTGCTCCAAGTGTACTGCACGAACATTATCAAGACTACTTTGACACTAATCAACCTAGTCCGTTTATGAGTCGCATTATGCCTGTTAAGTCTGCTGCTATTCCGGGCGTAACACACGTAGACGGTACAGCACGTATACAGACCTTACAGCGTGAGTTTAACGCTTGCTACTATGACTTAATAAATGCGTTCTATGCGCTTACAGGCGTTCCTATGCTGCTTAATACCAGCTTTAACTGCCAAGAGCCTATTGTAGAGACTCCCAAAGATGCCGTTGCCACGTTTAAGAAATGCGGTCTTGATATATTAGTAATCAATAATTATATTGTTAGGAAATAGAATGTTTAATGAATTACTATTACGCAATGTATTAAAAGCAATTAAAGAAAAACCTGAGTTAATGTTGGATATTATTGACTCGTACAGCGACAATCAATTTAAATCGAAAGATAAACTGTTAGAAAATATTAAACCATTCATATCTTTAGATACAGAAGTTGCAGTTCTTGGATGTTGGTACGGAAGTATACTAATGCCATTATTAGCACCTAAGGTTAAAAAGATTATTGCAATTGATTTAGATGACAATGTAGTACGCATAGGTAAAAATATACTTTTTAAAGAATATAATAACATAAGCTGGTCAACCGGAGATGTATTTACTAAACAATTAAATTATTCTAGTATCAATCTTGTTATTAATACATCTTGCGAACATATGCTGCCTATGAAAGATTGGCCTTACTGGAAAAATATTAAAAAAGATTGTTATTTTGCATTTACTTCAAACAATATGGACACAATAGAAGGGCATATGAACTGTGTCTATTCTATAGATGAATTTAAAGAACAACTCCCAAAAAATTCTATATTCTTAGCAGAAGATGAAATTATAGATGAAAGAGGTACTAGATATCTTCTTATTGGAAGAATTAGTTCTCTTTAATATATTTCTAAATATAAATCATTTGCAAATTGATCGTGGGCACCCTGTCCAGGGTGCATACCATCTAATGCTAGTGGATGTAGTAATCCTATATTTTCTAACGAAGTAGATAAAAAGTTAACACAACACCAATTTGGTAAATTATAAATTTCTCGATCTTTTAGATTACTCATTTTTGTATGGAAATTTTTAATAGTTAATGAATCTAGATATCGTTTAGCATGATCTGTTCTATTAAAAAAATCTAAAATACTATCTTTTTCTGAATAAAGCAACTTGTAATAAAATTTATTAGGTTTATCTTTAATCCAAGATCCAATATTTAGATAGCTATCATCTCGAAAAAAACAATGCCTGTCAAAATAACTCCAATTTATAAAAACTAAATCATCTTGTTTAAAATTAAAGTCAACAATTGTTTTCCAAATAAGTTTATTACTTGCACCCAGTATGCTTTGATTAATTATTTCAGAACAATTAAGTAATTTTCCAATAGTATTCGGCCAAGCTAGTTTACTTGCTGGTTTTCCTGGCAATCCGGGTAACATGTGACAATCCTCTAGACCGTGGCCATATGTATTGCTGCAACCAAACGCTATTAGCCTAGACATTAAATTGTTCTTTCAACCAATCAAAATCATTAATCTTTTTTAGTGCTTCAATGTTACATTGATTATCAATACCGTATTTTCGACCTGCTCTTGCACCTTGAATAGCATAATCTCCAAACAGTTGATCTCTGCTAGTAGCATTACACCATGCTGCTAATCTTGCATCAGTCTCTTCTACATTCTGCCTGTCAATTATATTACTTGCAAGTTTTGCACATTCTCTAAATGCACTGCGCCATGTGCTAAATTCATCTGTATTAAATGCAGTGATATTTGCAACTTCAGGCATTGCTATAAACTGTTTTGAGATACTGGTTGTCATATCAGGTTTATTAATATCCATATCAATTGTTAGTTTACGGGGGAATAATTTTACTCCCCCGTAACCATATACTAAATCATTAATAGGATTTAGACTGCGCCATACATGTACATGATCTAATTGATGCTCAGGAACTTCGTAATCAAAATTAAAGTCGTCTAATATAATTGCATCTGCGTCTACTATCCAAAACATCTTAGTAAAACATTTTGTTGCTGCTTTGATATGGGCCTGATGTATTCCTTTAACCCCATGTACACGTTTAGCCATAGGAAATCTAGCCTTTAGTGCAGCGTAGTTAGCGTCTGCACTAGGTTCTTGATAACTTATAAATACAATATCATACATAATATATTATAACACCTTTTGTTCAGAGTGTCTACTCCATTTTTCATTAATGCGCATTTTCTAACTCTTCAAATAGTTTTATTCCAAGATACCACAAAAACATATCAAATGGTGCTGTATGTAACGGACTCATATTCCAAAATATAATAGGTATTAATTGTTGAACTTTTTTATAATCCCATCCTTTTAAATACACAAATTCTTTTAATATTTGTTGGTAAGTATCAATCTCATCTATATTTGGAATTTTAATAGTAACTTCTGTTCCGATTATTTCAAAATCAAAATTATGTTTTTTTATACTTGCATAATTAACTATAAATCCTCCGGCCATTTTTGCTAAGTCATAATATATATCTCCGTAGTCAATTACGTCAGCAAAGTCATGCCTCCAGTCAATTAATAAGAAGTCTCCAGAGTTGTTTATAATAATATTGTCAAACTGTAAATCGCCATGAATAAAACTAGGCAACATATTAGTTGAAAGATACTGCCAATTAATATTATCTAAGTATTCTGAATATGGTTTTACCTTTGTACCATTCACGTGTGTTATATTTTGTAATACAGGACACTTATCTAAGAACTTTTTTATTCTATCTAGCGTCTTGTCTTTATAAAATAACATAGCCGAAGACGATAAATTATAATCTGTAGTTTTCCATACATTGCAATCAAGCCAATTTAATAATTCTTTAAATATTACTGGATTGTTAAACGAGTATAAAGTCTGCCCGGGAAAAAAATCATAAGCCATAAACTGCCCTTTAACTAAACAATTTGAAGGGAATACTTTAGGATTTAATTCAGGCTTACGGTTTTTCTTTTTTGAAACAGTGCTATCGTGCCACCACTTTACTACACGATTATTACAAATATAAGTAACTTCGTCTTTTTTACTAAAATCAAACTTTTGACTTTTTGCTACTGCTGTTTGATATAATGTAGGACTGCCAAAATCCAACCAACTGTTTAATGTTTTACACATAGTACCAGGCTGTATTAGTTGTATGAATTCATTATCGTCTAGTTTGGTCAATTTAGTAAAGAAATTGTCCCATTCATTAATATACATTAATCCTGTCCAAGCTGTCCAGTCTTTAGGTGCATCTTTTTTAAATGTAATTTCTTGTATTATATTACTATTTGTTTTAAACATTGTGTACAAATAACTGTCTTTTTGCGGAATATTTTTTACATAATAGCAATCGTGTGTAGGAGTATTAGTAACTACAGGTTCGTTAAAAAAAGTATCACAGGTAACATACCAAAAGGGACTATTAATATAATCTTTGCATTGTAATAAAGAATAACCGGTGCCAGCTTTATTGCTTTCCCAATCAACATCTACAAATGTAATATTTCTATCGCTGTATGCAACAGCACAAAAATTTTTAATTTGATCTGCTAAGTATCCTACTGGCATAACAAAATGTGTGTCTATAGGAAATTGATCTATAATATGTGCAATAACAGGCTTTTCTTTATACGGCAATAATCCTTTATTAAGATGCTTAGTATAATCGCCCATCCGAGTACCTAATCCAGCAGTTGGTAATATAACTGTATGTTTATTCATTGTTCCACTTATTCTGTTTAATTTTTTTTAATGCAATTTTTGCTGCTGCTCTATGTCCTATGGCACTAGTATGCATACTGGGTATATCATCAGGGTACTTAACTGATAATACTCCCCAATCTAACTCCATATGATTATTATTATCAATTAATACAAATTTTTTAAACTCATCTATGGGCTCGGTGCCAATAAGGTGTGGTATGTTTGCATTTTTTAAAGCAATATGACACATTGCTATTGCTCCTAAACTATGCATCTTGTTTATACGAGGATCATGTATATGCTGAGCATAGTCATATAATATCTTTGTTCTACTCTTGGGCTCGTTATAAAATCTTTCATAATATCCGGTAGGAGTTTCATGTTTTGTGTCCACTACATTATCAAAATAATCAATTATACCTAATAAGTTTTCTGTAAAGATGGTTCCGTTATACATATTTTTTGACATTATGTGCTGCTCACCTTTGGCCTGTGGTGAATAACTTCTTGGATGATACGGAGGATATTGATGATAATTTATATCAAAGTTGGTTGGAAATTTATTATTTGTAACGGCATCGTGTGCAAACCATTCTACCCTATCATAACTAGTATTAGTAACTAATATCATTCCAATATCATTAATATGCTCTATTGCATATAATACTTGTAAAAATATACTATAATTTGTACTGGACCCTTTGGCAATGTTTACAAGTTCTAGTCCTAACGCAGCAGCTACTATACTTCCATACGGTTCAGTTTTAAGATCGTGGCATCCTAGCCCTTTTGCAAAACTATCGCCGCATATTACTAGTTTTTTCATTGTAATAGTTCCGTTGCTACTATTTCTGCAAGTAGTTTATGCCCAGCGTCATTAAAATGCGACAAATCATTTGGTAAGCAGGTCTCTACTCTAAATATATCGTTACAAATTATATTGTTGTTCTTGTATAATTCTAATAACTGTAAATCACCGAGCGACCATCCGTAGTATCCTGCTTGTACAAAATATAAATTTTTAATCCCGTATTCTTTCATTAAGCATTGAAACATCATATGATTAACTCTAAACTTTTCTAGTTCAAACTCTATGTTAATAAATCTTGGCCACAGTTTTGCAAATTTGCGTTCAGCGCCATCACATTGCGTATAGGTGTCATGTTTGATTCTAACAATACTGCCGCCGCTGGGAATGTGATCGTCAACAACTTGTCCATTGACCCGGTGCCGAGGAGACCAAAATTCATTTCGTTCTGGAGTAGTGTATTGCACTATTACTGTATCGTCAGCAGTTATTTTATTATCAACAACATGTGATACCAGTAATCGCCACATTCGATAATTAGATCCACAACCTGCTGCTAGATGAAGATACTCGTAGGATAACTGCTCTGCAAGATATTCGCCCCACACTTTATCAACTTGGGTATAATCGCTAACTGAACATCCTGCTACTACTAAACGTGTCATAATAAATTATTTTCCTTTATGTATCTTACTAACTCAGTTGCCCATGCTTCGTGCCCTGAGGGGCTAGGATGCCAACCTACTAAAGGTTTATCTACATTAGCGTCAATAAAACTTTTAAATGTATTATTGAGTTGGTCTTTTTTATAAAATCTTACTGGATCAACTGTGTTCCATAAAGTTTCAAAGTTTAATTGTTTTGTTTTTCTGTTGCCATTATCGGAGTATGAGTATCCGCCTATTTTTCGATCAATGCTCTTTAATTCTTCTACCATATCTAAATCTTCCCATTTATCAGGAGTATTGTTTGGAGTTTGATAAAATGCATTGTAACATAACCATTTGATATTATGAGTATTACAAAAAGTTTGGAATTGTAGTACCGTGGTTACATGGCGTGGTATATATTCTTCTGGATGCCACATATACTGAACATAAAGACTCCAAAATTTTTCCATCCGTTTATCATCAAAGATAGGAACTTGCGGCCATAGTCTAAATTTGCGTGAAGTGTCACCGTTTTTCCACCAAAAGCTATTTCTTTCAGGACTTGTCCATCCTATAATTACAAATATGTCATCAGTTGGTTTATTACAATCTAAATACTCTGTAGAAATATATGACATTGTTCTTTCTATTATAGTTCTGTTATCATCAGCAGGCCATCCTAAATTTACATAATCACAATCTAATTGTTTTGCCATGTGATGCGGATAAATTTTAGGTATCCTGTAATGATCATTTACTTCTAAAAAATCATATACTCCTGGATGTAGATGTTTATCATACTGCATAGCTAGTTTAGGGTCTGCAATTTCAGATCCAAATGCCCAACTGTCTCCATCAAAAATTAATTTCATTTTATTACCACTCTAACCAAAGTTTTCTTATTTTATCATAATCAGCAACTGAATCTAACCCTTTATTTCGCATGGTACTTCGAAGTATTGCATAGTTAATATTATACACAGCAGGATGAATATTATGAGTTACTGCATATTGATATAACAGTGTACCAGGGCCCAAATATATGTTAGTATCTATATCAATTGGCGGAGTTTGTGATTTCTCTAAAATATAGCTATTTTTATTTTTTAAATTGTAATACTTATATAGACCCGACATAACATCCATTGTCTTACTATCGCCAAAAAACATAACATCGTCAAAACACTGCATATTAAATTCACGAGGGAACCTATTTATATTAGTTGTAGTGTAGCAAGAACCATCAAGTATGCCGTGATAGAACGGAAAATGATTAGCAGGATCATATACTGTGTCTGGGCGAGCTTTTATTACAATATCATATACAAAGTTATTTTCTAGTTCATATTGTCGCTTTAACAACATACTATATTCAAAACTATAAAACAGCGGATCCCATGCTCTCGGCCAGCGTCCAGAGTCATACGCAGACATGTGGTATGCCGCTGGCTTATACGCTTTTACTATACGTTTTATATCTTTGTGCCTGGTAGTGGTGCATACGTTATGATTTTCTTTTGAAACTCGCCATGTGTTTATATCCCAAGTATGTATAAAATAATCTACCGATACATCAGGCATGCCTGATGTATAAAAGTAATTTAAAATATTTTTTGTAGCAAATTGCCAATCTCGCAGTTGCCCGCTAAAACAAACTGCAACTCGTTTTTTTCCTAACATAATATTTCATGATCTCCTAATGTGCCATAGCCATAATCTTGTTTTAATTTAACATATTCATCGTCTCGAGCTATTTTAAGATCATTATATATTACATCTATTGATATTTTAAACATTTTTGCATAAAAATATAATAGATGTTCTGGTCCGCAATGATCATCTTCGCGGAAAGATTTAGCCCCTAATGTTGGCAACCATTGATAAAAATTTGACATCTTATCAAATGTTGGACTATCAGCATACCAAAATATATCACCTAGTCGTCTTCCAAACCATTGTGAATTATCTACGCCAGTATGGCAAGAATATACTGTGTTAAATTTTGGATGAAGCATATTATCTATAGAACGATCTGTTAAACTGTTACCTAGATAAAGATCGTTTCGCATACGAACACATACATCGTAATTAAAATTATGTTTTATTTCGTGCATTCTTTTTAAATGTGTCGAGTACATAATTGAATAAAATTGCGGAGACATCCATTCATTATTACATTTACCGTAAATACGACAGGTATCTTTTGCTATCTGGTCAAGTAGTTGCTGTGTTGTGTTCTTGGATTCTGTTGTATTACTAATTTTATAAGCTATTGGATTAAGGTGTTCGAGATAACTACTTATTTCAGCATTAGATAATACAATAGCATTATCGATAGCATTATCGATAGCATCACCGCCATATTTCTTAGTTGCAATACTTTGCTGTAAGGTATTATGGTCCCAAATATGACAAAACACATCAATCTCAGTTACACCGTGCTTTTCTTTTAGATCCTTAAACATATCTTGCCATGTATGTATACATTTTCTCCATGTTCGAAGTTGTCCACTAAAACAAAATGCAATTTTAAAAGTTGGTACAACTTCTAAAGATTGTTGAAGTGGTTGATTCTTATTGTGCAGCAGTTTTTTCAAAGCTTTGACCACTTGTGATAGGCTTGCTCTATTTCTGGGAAAGTCTTTAAAAAGTTTGTTCCGCGGCGTCTGTCATGCTCGTCTACAAATATAATAAAGTCTGATCTATTTTTTCTTAGCGTTTCTTTGTCTTGGTGTTCTTCATTCATAATATCGTACAACCGCTTAAATTTATCGCCCTCCCATGAATAGAATCCCATGTTTGCTTTGTCACGTACATTTCTATCTTCAAGGTTATTGCGGATAAACTCTAATTGGGGCTTTACATACATGTCGCGCCATTCGGGCTCGGCGATAAACATTGCTTGATGATTAGGATATCGCAAATACGGAGTATCAAGTATTATTGGAATTGCTTTGCCAGGACCTCCAAATTCTAATTTAAGATCTAATAAATCTTTTAACATTTTATCAAACGAGAATATGCTTAACACATTGTATGTACTCATACATGTAAATGTACAATTAGGAACTTCTTCTAATACTCTGCGTATGTTAGATAACCATTGATTATAATTTAATCCATGTCGAATATATTCTGCTTGAGCTCCATATGCTTCTGCACTAGTAAATATTTTAAGGTTTTTAACTTTACCTTCACTGCCAATAATTTTCATCTTTTCAATAAACTTATTGAATATTGCATCCGGTACACACATATTACTGTTAACTGAGAATTCAAGATCAGGCTTCGGATTTGCTATTAAATCATCTAGTACACGAAACGTATCTTTAGTAAGTAATGGCTCACCGCCTGTTATTCTAAAATGGTGTAAATCTTTTGAGACGTCGGGCCACCATTTCCAAAATGCTTCTACATATGGATTATGCTCTTTATTAGGAATTGGCATTGCATCAGTTTTTATTAACCAGTTTACATCATTAAATTTACTTGAAGTATTATAAGCACCGTGCTCCTTAATTTCTTCCATCCATTTACTACTTACTTGCGGCGAACAATAACTGCATTTAAAATTACATACACTACTAAAACTAACTTCTAAATAAGTCGGATTAACATTATCATCCCACGGCTTAGATACAATGTCTTTTATATAAGGAGTAGACCAAGATTCTGCAGATTTATATGTTCTGTCGCTTAGTTCATTAGTGCCACTATCTTCTACACGCCAGCAATAATCACATTCTTTAGGACGTTTACCTTCAAGCATTAGTTTACGCTGTTCTTTTTTAAACTTAGTGTTATGCAATGCACTAGGATTGTCTTTTAATTCTTCAAGAGGTATCTTATGTGACGTAGGATGATGGCAACTATGCGTGTGTCCATTGTGCAAGTGCAGAGTAACTTGCTTCCATTTAGCAGTACAAAACGTAGGGCTTATTGGATCTAAGTTTTCTTTTTTCCAGCTTTTGAGATCGGTTTTCATTATACGTCCTTTAATTCTTGAATAAATTGTTGATGCGGAATTCTAGTTGGTAGTTGGTAAACTGCTTTAAAGAACTTGCTTTGTTGTGCGTCTAGCGGATGTCTTGAAATAGGAATATCTAAATCATTTATAAGTTTGTCGCCTAAACTTTCAATTGTTTCCATTAAAGTAGGTTCTGTTATGTCAAGTTGATTCCAGAACGCATTCAGATATTTGAAATCGCGCACTTGCACATAGTCCCAGTCTGTACACATTGTCATGTATAGCCCTTGCCTTGCGCCGTAAATAGCCCACAACGCATTTTTAACATCTGCACCTACCATAGTCCAAATGTATACCCAATGCAAACATCTCCAATGATTATTTTTAAATTCTTCTTTAGAGATTCTGGCGCCACGATCAGTTGCAAGCTTTACACCTTCTCTGAATCCAGCTCGCCATGCTTGTGCAGGCGTTTCATTGTTATATACATCAGAGTAGCAACTATTCATTTGAATATATTGTGCATCCCAGCAAAAGTCTACTTGTGCGTGTGCATTGTTAGGATCTGCTGCTTCGTGTGTGCGCATATTTAATACGTATTTTTTAGGCCAACATTTAAGTCCGCCATTGCCGTACATCAATCCGTTTATTTCGTTTCTGCCGCACCAACTAATTACAGTATTTTGTAAGTCAGTGTGTTCTTCAAAATCTATCACTTGGTTTAAGAAGTCTTCACGAATCCTATTATCACCGTCTACAGTAATAAATCGATCAGTTTCACTTAGTGCTGCACAGGCTTTGTGTGCAGCATCACTACCGTCTACACCGTGTACACGCTTTGCCCATGGAACTTTTTTACATAAGTCTGCATAATTTTTTTCTGCATTAGGTTCATCATAACTCAGATAAATGATATCATAGTCAATTGGTTTAAATTTTGCCATTATATAATCTCGTGTACGTATTTGTCAAAGTATTTTGCTGTGTATATACTTACATTATTTTTGCTTTGCTCAGTATCATAAGTGAACGGTACTACTGAAGTTGTGTCCGACAGCAAGTCAGCAACACTAAATTTTAAACTTTTATATAAAATATTTGGATCATACTTTGATGTTACACTAAAATACAGAGTCTCAGTAGGCTTATATCCGCTACTAAGTAGAAATTTCTTAGTATACGGATTAAGTTTTATAGTCCAACATTTATTAATAGTATCCTGTTGCACAATAATATCGTACTCTTTATTAACTTGTGTTAGATAAAGGTCTGTTCCACTAAGTATTATTTGACCGTTAGGTAAATTAGTAGAATCAAGTAACTCTAATAGTATATCTGTTTCTATTATATCCGAATTAATATCAGCTAAGTTAGTTTGAAAACACTTATACTTATTATAGTACAACAGCATAGTATACAACAGCATAGTCGGAGTATTATAAAAGAAAACACTTGCGCTATCTCTAGTAAACTGTTGTGGTTTAAAATTAACACTGTAAATACTATTATTTTTTAATATAATGCAGCCGTCTTTTAAATTTTTAACAGTAGGTAACGATTCGTTTTCATCAGCATACAGTTGCACACCTCCAACAAGTAATGTAGCGTTATCCATTGTAAATTCTGTATTATTCTCTTGGTCTCGTAGTATCCTGTAAACATTGTCATTAAGCCACACATATTGCCCTGCAAGGTGTGATAATTCTTTATACCAAACATCTACAAAAATTCCATCATATTCAGGAGAGAGTTGCATTTTTTCTTTAGAGTGACTTTGTGTTGGCACAGTTGTTAATGTAACATTTTCTATAAAAAGAATGTGTATCGACGCCTTAAAAACTTTATTTTTTTTAATATTTGTTGCAAGTTTATAAACGTTATTTTTGTACCAAACACACTGACCCTTGCTATATCCATATTTGATATTCCATAAAAAAACGTCAATACCTTCGTATATGTGTTCTAACGCTAAATGCCCACAAGGGGAATTTTTAATAACCGGTACTTGATAACACATTGTTGAAGCAGTTTTATGAGTATCTTCATATGCTACTTCTTTTAAACGAATTTGTTTTAAGCTAATATCGTATGTTATAGTAAATTCTTCAGTTCTGCGTTCTCCAGTAAGAATAGGCAGAACTTCTTTGTTTTCAACTTCAAAAATTTCAAATCCTTCTTCAGGAATGTTTTTTGAACTAATTTTATGTATTTTACCGTTTTCTTTATGGTAGTATACATAAGACATTGTACTAACTGAGCTAACACTAAGTTTTTTAAGTAAGTCGTGTAAATTAGACATTTGTTAAATTCCTATATCGTTCAATTGCTGGAGA
>Ga0222652_1000422_pt1 | contig 18228 bp, 17 predicted proteins | sample AntAcemetagen371_FD_179803 | JGI IMG/M metagenome (GOLD analysis project Ga0222652, IMG submission 179803) | Saline water microbial communities from Ace Lake, Antarctica - #371 | ecosystem: Environmental > Aquatic > Non-marine Saline and Alkaline > Saline | place: Antarctica: Ace Lake... | reverse complement strand
CTTGGCACCGGGGACAAAGCATCCGCCATAAGTGTGATCAGCCAATGGATAGAAGAACATCCCGATAATGCTGAAAACCGTATCTCTCTGGCCAAATTGCTGGTGTCTATTGATCAGCAGGCAGCACTGCCGGTACTGGAAGATCTCATTGAGGATTACCCCTGGTCGGGCGAGCTTCTGCTGATTACTGCACAGATTCATCTGGCCAGTGACAGCCCGGAAAACGCGATTCCTTTTTATCAAAAGCTCAGCCAGATCGGTGAATACCGGGCCATCGCCTTTTTTAATATTGCCCGCATATATGAAGGTCAGAATGAACTGGAGCTGGCTGCCGAAAACTACGCCCGGGTGTCTGCTGAGGATGTGACAGAAGACGATTTGGAAATGCTGCTGGAAGCACAGTTGCGGCTGGGTCGGCTGCGCTATCTGATCGGTGAAGGTGGAGAAGACGTTTTCAAAGAGCTGCGCGCTACCAATCCTGATCAGGCGGTGACGCTGTATCATGAAGAAACGCGCATCCTGATGGATCTCAACCGCTATCCAGAGGCCATCGCCTTGCTTGACCAGGCCCTTGAAGAGCACCCTGGCAAAGAGTCCCTGCTGTACAGTCGCTCACTGGTGTTTGAGCGCAATGGCCAGATGGAGCAAGCCCTGGACGATTTGCGCAGCATTCTGGCCGCGGATGAAAACAGCGCCACAGCGCTCAATGCGCTCGGTTACATGATGACCAACAACAACGGCGACTTGCAGGAAGCCTACGAGCTTATCGACCGCGCATTGACATTAAGCCCCGACGATCCGGCCATCATCGATAGTATGGGCTGGGTGCTTTATCGCATGGGCCGACTGGAAGAGGCGCTTGAATACCTTCAGCGCGCCCACGAGTCCCTGCTGGATGAAGAGGTTATTTCGCACCTTGCAGAGGTTTTGGCCCGGTTGGGTCGAACAGACGAAGCCCGACAGGTGCTGGAGCAGGGAATACAGGATCTTCCCGGCAGTGAAATGATCCCGGAAACCAGGGATCGCCTGAACCTGGCAGACTAAAACGGAAGATCGTATCAATGCGTTTTTGGAGCGTACTCACAGTGGCCCTGATCTCGCTACTGACAGGCTGCAGCAATCTGGACACCAGTCCGCCCCTGGACGCATCGGCATCGGCATCGGCAGACAGCTGGCATGCCCGCGGCCGCTTTTCCTATCGCTCTGATGACATGAACGAAAGCGGCAACTTTGACTGGCGACAGGTTGGCAACAACTACCAGGTTCGTCTCTATGGCCCGCTGGGTATGGGCACAGTCAGAATTTCCGGCAATCCGGACATGGTACGGATCCAGACTGCAGATCAGGACATCAGTTCCGATCAGCCCCTGCATCTGATGTATGCCATGACCGGTCTGGAAATTCCCCTGAATTCGCTGCCTCACTGGCTTTTGGGTAATCCGGCAAGCAGAAACGCCCGCAACAGAATACAAAACCCCGACGATACCAGCGCTGAATTTAGCGAGTACGGATGGCGACTGACTTACCCCGAGTATCAACAATTTGAAACCGGCAAGGCAATTCCTGGAGAACTGTACGCCAGCAAGAACTCTGTGCAGTTGCGACTGCTGATTCGCTCATTTGACAGGCTTTAGTGTTTGAGCCGGGCTATTTAGCACATGAATCGAACTACCTAGTACATGAACCGAACTATCAAATTGCCCGCCCCGGCCAAGCTCAACCTGTTTTTACATATTCTCGGGCAACGGCAAGACGGCTACCACGAGCTCGAAACTTTGTTTCAGATACTCGATCATGGCGATGAGCTCGAATTCGAAATCGCCGAGTCTCTCCAGCTGGAACAGATTCCCGCCGCCGGCTTCCCCATGCAAGACAACCTGGTTTACCGGGCCGCACAACTATTAATACAACAATCGGGCCTTTCGCGCGGCGCGCATATCAGATTGCACAAAAAAATTCCTGTGGGTGCCGGACTCGGCGGCGGCAGCTCAGATGCCGCAACGACGCTGCTGGCATTAAATCATCTTTGGAACCTGGGGCTCAGTATCGACGAACTGGCCGAGCTGGGCTTGTCTCTCGGCGCCGACGTGCCGGTTTTTGTCCGCGGCCAAAGCGCCTTGGGGTTGGGTATCGGCGAACAGCTACAGCCTGTTGAACTGGAAGAAAACTGGTTTCTGGTGGTCACGCCACAAATCCATATTTCCACGCTGGCTGTGTTCGCTCACCCGGAATTAACACGCGATGGCAAATCCATTGTTGACCGCTGTGAAAGTCGGTTGACATGCGTCGGGAGGAACAGCAAAATACGCGCCCTCGCTGACTTGGGAGGCCGAAATGACTCTCAGGCAGTGGTGGAAAAGCTCTATCCGGAAGTCGCCGGAATGCGACAGGCGCTGGAAAGATTCGGTTCAGTGAGTATGTCGGGAACCGGTTCAAGTTTATTTATGCGGTTTTCGGACAAAGCAGAAGCGGAGCAGGTACTGAGGCAATTACCGACCATAGCGCCGATTCAAGCCATTAAACACACGGCTTTTATCGCACGCGGAGTGAATCAGTCGGCAGTCCATACCAGCTTAGCAGGCTGCCAGATAACGTGAATTCAATGCAAGCCCGCTCAGATAGCGGGCTTCAGAAAGTGAAAATTGGGGTGTAGCCAAGCGGTAAGGCAACGGGTTTTGATCCCGTCATGCGGAGGTTCGAATCCTCCCACCCCAGCCATTAAACGAAATAGCAGTGTCAGCTGATTAGACACTGGTGGAGACTAAACTCCTGGTTGAGGGAGGGTTCGAACCGACTGGAGTTCGACTAATCCGCAAAGCGGATTGAGCGGACCGCGCAGCGGGCCGACCCGGAGGGTGAGCAGCGAAGCTGCGAATAATCCTCCCACCCCAGCCATTAAACGAAGCATCAGTGTCTGCCGATTAGGCACTGGTGGAGACTAAACCCCAGGTTGGGGCAAGGTTCGAACTGGCTGTAGGTTCGAATAATCCGCAAAGCGGATTGAGCGGACCGCGCAGCGGGCCGATCCGGAGGGTGAGCAGCGAAGCTGCGAATAATCCTCCCACCCCAGCCATCCACCAGACTGGTCTGAGAGCGACCCAAAAAGCTCAAGATAACAATGGCTAATTTAATGGTATTCACCGGGAGTTCGAACCCGGGCCTCGTCAAAGATACATGCGGGCACTTGGGTGTGCCGCCTGGAAGAATCGATGTAGGCAAGTTTTCCGACGGTGAAATAGCTGTTGAGTTGCAAGAAAACGTACGTGGCCGCGATACCTTTATTGTCCAGTCGACCTGCGCTCCTACCAATGACAACCTGATGGAGTTGCTGGTTATTGCCGATGCACTTAGACGCTCATCGGCTACGCGTATTACTGCGGTGATCCCTTATTTTGGTTACGCACGTCAGGATCGCCGGGTGCGTTCTGCACGAGTACCCATTACAGCAAAAGTGGTTGCCGACATGATTGCCGCCGTCGGCGTGGATCGGGTACTGACAATTGACCTGCACGCCGAGCAGATTCAGGGCTTTTTTGGTATTCCGGTAGACAACATCTACGGTGCGCCCATCCTGATTGAGGACATTATCCGTCGGGGATATGAAGATTTGCTGGTGGTATCACCGGATATTGGCGGCGTAGTGCGGGCACGCGCGGTCGCCAAACAGCTGGGTACCGACCTGGCAATCATCGACAAACGCCGACCTGCGGCCAACATCGCTGAAGTTATGAATATTATTGGTGAAGTCGAGGGTCGCACCTGTGTGCTGCTCGATGACATCATCGATACCGCTGGAACCCTGAGCACCGCCGCCGGGGCACTAAAGGATGCAGGCGCCAAAAAAGTTGTGGCGTACTGTACCCACCCGGTACTGTCCGGCAAGGCCATTGAAAATATCAACGGCTCCAGAATGGACGAACTGGTGGTAACCGAAACCATCCCGCTCTGCGAAGAAGCAAAAAAATGCAGTCGAATTCGCCAGCTGGGTCTCGGGAAAATGCTTGCCGAGGCAATGCGTCGCGTAAGCAACGAAGAGTCCATCAGCGCCATGTTTCCTTATTGATTTTTTGCACGCGCAATCTTTGATTGCAGGCAAAAAGCTAAATCAGAAAAGACAGTACAGAATTTAAACCGCCGATTCCCTGAATCGGCACTTACTAACCTCCCTTGGATACGGTCGCAGTTGATAAGGGTTACCTAAAGGAGTTCAGACATGTCTGACTTTGAACTAAATGCGAAGAGCCGCCAGGACAAAGGGAAAGGTGCGAGCCGCCGCCTTCGTCGTATTGCGGATGAAGTACCGGCCATTATTTATGGTGGCAAAAAAGACCCTGAAAGCATCACTCTGACGCACAAGGATTTGGCCCACTCCCTGGAAAACGAAGCGTTTTATTCGCACATCGTTACCCTGGTCGTGGACGGCAAGGCCCAGGACGTTATTATTAAAGACGTTCAACGCCATCCTTCCAAGCCAACCCTTTTGCACGCTGACTTCCTGCGTGTCGACAAGAAACAGAAGATAACCGTAAAAGCACCTCTGCACTTCATTAACGAAGAGCAGTGTCACGGTGTCAAGATGGAAGGCGGTGTGATTACTCACAATATGACCGAACTGGAAATCATCTGTCTGCCAGCTAACCTGCCAGAGTATATTGCCATCGACATGACCGACGTGAAGATGGACGATATTCTCCATATTTCTGACATTGTCCTGCCCGAAGGTGTTGAGAGCGTTGCTCTTTCGCACGGTGAAGAGCAAGACCAGGCGGTTGCTGCTATCCACAAGCCTCGCGCTGCTATTGAAGAAGAACCAGTCGTAGAAGCCGATGATGCAGCCGAAGAGAAAGGCGCTAAAGACGAAGACGAAGACGAAGACGAAAAATAATTTTGTCTTCTCCCAGGCTCATGGGAGGCCAGGCTTTATTTTATGAATAATCGCCTAAAGCTGATCGTTGGTCTTGGAAACCCGGGTGCTCAGTACGCCGGCACCCGGCACAACGCGGGCGAGGACTTTGTTGAGTTCCTCGCCCGACGTTTTTCTGGCGAGCTAAAACAGGACAGCAAGTACTTTGGCCGTACAGGCCAGATTCAACTTGGCACCCAGACGGTGAAACTGCTTATTCCGGAAACCTTCATGAATCGCAGCGGCCAGTCGGTTGGTGCACTGGCCGGTTTTTTTAAAATCCAGCCGCAAGAAATCCTGGTCGCCCACGACGAACTCGACCTGCCCCCTGGCGTCAACCGCCTGAAGTTTGCTGGTGGTCACGGTGGTCATAACGGTTTAAAAAGTGTCATTGGCAGTCTTGGCAATAGCCGCGATTTCTATCGGCTGCGTATTGGCATCGGCCATCCCGGCTCAGCCAATGATGTGGTGGACTATGTGCTGCGCAAGGCCCCGGTGGACGAGCAGATCGCCATCGAACAAAGCATGGATCAGGTGATCGCCGTGGCACCGGATTTTGCCGATGGCAAATGGGAGCAAGCGATGAAAACCCTGCACACTCCCCCACAGACTCCGGCAACGCCTGAAAAACAAAACGGTTTGGAATAACACTCTTGGAATTTATCAGTTATGGGATTTAATTGCGGTATTGTCGGCCTGCCCAACGTAGGCAAATCGACGCTCTTTAATGCACTCACCAAAGCGGGCATTGACGCGGAAAACTTTCCCTTTTGTACCATTGAACCCAATACCGGCATTGTCTCGGTTCCCGATCCGCGCTTGCAGCCATTGGCCGAAATCGTCAAGCCGGAGAAAATAATCCCCGCCACCATGGAATTTGTCGATATTGCCGGCCTGGTCGCCGGCGCCTCCAAAGGCGAAGGCCTGGGCAACCAGTTTCTGGGCAATATCCGCGAAACCGACGCCATCGCCCATGTGGTGCGCTGTTTTGACGACAGCAACGTCATACATGTTGAGGGAAAAATTGATCCCGCCAGCGACATCGAGGTGATTAATACAGAGTTAGCGCTCGCTGATCTGGAAACTGTCGAAAAAGCACACCACCGATCTGCCAAAATGGCCAAGGGTCAGGACAAGGATGCCATGGCGCTGCAGAAAATCTGCGAGAAAATCCTGCCGCATTTGAACGAAGCCAAACCCCTGCGCAGCTTTGACCTGACCGGGGACGAACGCAAGATTTTGCGCCAACTCTCTTTGCTAACCCTCAAGCCCACACTTTACATTGCCAATGTCGATGAAGACGGCTTTGAGAACAATCCCTACCTCGACAAGGTGCGCGCTATCGCCGAGGAAGAAAACGCCCAGGTAGTGGCCATCTGCAACAAGCTGGAATCCGAAATCGCCGAACTGGACGACGAGGATAAACTGGATTTTCTCGCCGACCTGGGCATGGAAGAACCCGGACTTAACCGGGTAATCCGGGCGGGCTACAACCTGCTCGGACTACAAACCTATTTCACCGCCGGGGTAAAAGAAGTGCGCGCCTGGACCATTCCTGTCGGTGCCACCGCCCCGCAAGCAGCCGGCAAAATCCACACCGATTTCGAAAAGGGTTTTATTCGCGCCGAAGTGGTTGGCTATGACGACTACCTCGCCGGCAAAGGTGAAGCCGGAGCCAAGGATGCCGGAAAATGGCGCCTGGAAGGCAAGGAATACATCGTCAAAGACGGCGATGTCGTGCATTTTCGCTTTAACGTCTAATCCAAACCCGATTTGGCAATTTGGGGTCAGAGCTGTAATTATTTAACCAGTAAGCCCTAGTATTTATCCGTAATTTATAAATAATTACAGCTCTGACCCCAAATTCAAAAAACTGATGTTTCACGGAGGAAACATGGCAAGACTTGCAAGGCTGCACCCTACAGGCGTTCCGCAACATATTATTCAGCGAGGCAATAACCGGCAGGTTTGTTTTCTATCGAAAATTGATGTGGCAACCTACGCCAATTCGCTGCTGGAATACTCTCAACAGAATCAGGTGAGCATCCATGCCTGGGTGTTTATGACAAATCACGTTCATTTGCTCGCTACGCCGCACAAGGAAGGTGCCTTGTCCCGAATGATGCAATCTGTTGGTTGTGCCTATGTCCGGTATTTCAACAAAAAACATGGTCGCACCGGAACACTTTGGGAGGGGCGATACCGATCCTGTATTGTGCAAACAGACGTCTATCTGATGCGATGTTACCGCTATATTGAACTCAACCCGGTAAGGGCAGCAATAGTTGCTGACCCGGCCGATTACGGTTGGTCGAGCTATCGCTGCAATGCGCTGGGTGTGCCGGCTAAACTGTGTTCACCGCATGACCTTTATGTGCAGCTGGGACCGACAGCGGGCGAACGACAAGCCAGTTACCGCGAACTGTGCAGCCAGCAGCTTGATGAAGATGATCTACGGGATATTCGCACAGCCATTAATCGTGGGCTGGCTCTGGGGGATGATCAGTTTAAAGATCGGATAGAAGCCATGTTTGCACGCCCAGTGAGAAAATTGAAGCCAGGACCAAAGCCCTAGCTTGGAAATTGGGGTCAGAGCTGTAATTATTTAACTAGTTAGCCGTAGTATTTATCCGTAATTTATAAATAATTACAGCTCTGACCCCAATTTCCCAGCTCTGACCCCAATTTCCACTGACCCCAATTTCCCAATTTACCCTTCCAATTGCTACTTGCGGGATTCCTTGATCAGGTCATAGGCCTTTGAGATCTCGCTGGAGCGCTCGTTGGCCATCTTTACCATATCTTCCGGAACACCCTGGCCCATCAACTTGTCCGGGTGGTTCTCGCTCATCAGTTTTCGATAGGCCTTTTTCAGCTCGGCATCGGAACAATCAGACGACAAGCCAAGCGCCTTATAAGCCAGATCCAGCTCTGACTGCGTGGGCTTTTGCCCAACACCGGATTGATAGCCACCGGAATGCCCGCCGGATCGAAAGTGCGCCTGAGCGCCAACCATGCCAATCAGCTGGTCCAGGATCACGCCCGGGATTCCCAGCATCGAAGCAACTTCCTGCAGCACGTCGTGCTCGGCCGTGTTCATATCACCGTCGGCGTGGGCCATGGTTATCAGGTACACCAGCAGCGTTTGCTTAAGCCGGTTATTGCGACCACAAGCAGCCAGAAATTCGGTCATCTGCGAACGAACATCAAACTCAGGCTGTGTGCCCTGTTTAAACAGCTCAATGCCCCGCTCGCGGTGCTCTGCCGTCAGGCCCGATTGCGCCATCAGCGCCTCGGCCTGCTGAATCTCTTTCACGGATACACGGCCATCCGCCTTGGCCATCTTGCCCATTAACCGAAACAGGGTTTCGAAAAACAGCTCCTGCGCGCGCGGATCGGGCCGCGCACCAAAACCGGAAAAATTTTGTGCCGTATGGCGCGAATCCCAAATGTGGCCGACGAACAGACCAAACATCAGGCCCAAAATGCCCAGAGTACTCAGGCCGATCAGCCCGCCGATAATTTTGCCCATGTGATATGCAATGATTTGAACTTGGCCCTGTATTTTAGCAGGCCAAATCATAAATTTCGGGATCAGGGTGAAATTTACTCTGATCGAAGTGGCACTTTCTGCAAGCCGTCATTCCCGCTCCCCGATCGTAGTCGAGGACAGGCTCCGCTGGAATGACGAATCCGAGAATATTCCAGAATTGAGCTATGCTGGCTGTAACCAATTAGGGTGCACTCGACAATATGGGTATATAAAATTGAAACCAATCTGGTTGCGGACAACATATGGCTATAAAAAGCTTCAGACACAAAGCACTGCCGATTTTTTCTATACTGGCGCCTGACATTTGAATTTGTTAATGGCGATGTCCTTGTTGTCGATTATCAGCAATACCATTAGCGGGAGGTAGCCCATGGCCAACATTAGAAAACGAAAACCAGTACACCCCGGTAAACTGTTTAAGCTGGATGTGATGGATGAACTGGGGCTTTCCATCACCGAAACTGCCAGGCGGTTGGACATCTCTCGAAAACACCTGTCAGCGTTCGTTAACGAAAAAGTTCCTTGTAGTGCGGAGATGGCGCAGCGTATTGCTCGTGCTACAGGCACCATTATGCAAAGCTGGCTAAACATGCAAGCGTCTTTGGATGTATGGGAGGCGGAGCAAAATCCGAGTAAGGATATTGTAAAAATCGAGCCATTTGCCGCTTAACAGAAATCGATATCCGGTTTCAGGAAGTGTAAATATGAAAGTACTACGACAACTACTTACAAGCTTAATGCTGCTGGCCCTGGCGGTTTCTACCCAGGCGCAGACCGGGCAAGACATCGCAAGCCTGCACAACCAAATCCTCACCCTCGACACCCATATCGACATCCCCATCGAGCTGGGGCTGGAAGAAGCCGACCCGGGCATTGATGGCCCCATGCAGGTAGACCTGCCTAAAATGCGCGAAGGCGGTCTGGATGCCGGGTTCTTTATTGTCTACGTAGGGCAGGGCGCCATGACCGAAGAAGGCTACGCCGAGGCCTACAGCAAGGCGCAGGATAAATTCACCGCCATCGAGCGCATGCTGAACAAATACCCCGACCAGATCGAATTGGCCACCACCCCCGACCAACTGGAATCCATTGTTAGCCAGGGCAAACTGGCCGCCGCCATCGGCGTGGAAAACGCCTATCCTTTGGGGCCCGACCTGGCACACCTGCAGGAGTTCTATGACCGCGGTGCGCGCTACGTCTCGCTCACCCACTTTGGCCACAACCACTTCGCCGACAGCTCCGTAGGCCGGGGCGAGCACGACGGCGTTCCCGAGCCGGAAAACAGCGGCATTAGCCAGCGGGGCTACCAATTAATCGACGAACTGAACCGTCTGGGCATTATGGTAGATATCTCCCACACCTCGCCGCAAACCACCATTCAGGCCGCCGAGTACTCCAAAGCCCCCATTATTGCCTCCCACTCGGGCGTGCGGGCACTCTACGACCACCCACGCAACATGAATGACCAAGAAATCCGCGCCGTGGCAGACAAAGGCGGCGTAATTCAGCTGGTCGCTTTTGATAGCTACCTGCGCAGCGTTAGCGATGAAGAGCAACAAGCCATTGCCGATATTCGCGCAGACATGGGACTGACCGGTGACAACTGGCGCGACCGCATGACCCAGGAACTGCAGGGCGATCTACGCCAACGGGTGGCATATCTTCATGTGAAGTTCCCGCGCGCTACCGCGGCCACATTGGTAGACCATATCGACTACGTGGTAAATCTGGTGGGCATCTACCACGCCGGTATCTCCTCCGACTTTGGCGGCGGCGGTGGTATCCACGGCTGGGACCACGCCGGACAAACCCCGGCAATAACGGAAGAACTTCTCAGCAGGGGATATTCCGAAGAAGACATCGCCAAAATATGGAGCGGCAACCTCCTGCGCGTCTGGCGGGCAGCAGATAATTTGGGGTCAGAGCTGTAATTATTTATAGCTTGCGGATAAATACGGCTGTTGGGGGTTAAATAATTACAGCTCTGACCCCATTTTTCCTTCCCGTTATTCCCACAGCTTCGTCATTCCCCTTCTGCGCGGGGGTGACGATTGAACTAGCGGGGACGACAACGCCCCATTTATCATTTGGCAGCACACAATAGCCGCGATTCTGGGTAGAATAGTCCCCTTCGAAAAAAGCACGAATATCAAGACAAAAGGATAACCATGCTCATCCCCGTCATTATGGCCGGCGGTTCCGGAACCCGGCTTTGGCCCATGTCGCGCAAATACCTGCCCAAACAGTTTCTGCGCCTGACCTCTGAAAACAGCATGCTGCAAGAAACACTCCTGCGTCTGTATCCAACCGGGTGTCAGAGCCAGGGCTCTGACACCAACTTTACAAACATCGCCCGCCCCATCATTGTCGCCGGCGACGACCACCGATTTCTGGTAGCCGAACAACTGCGCGAGATAGGCATCCAGGCCGACATCCTGCTGGAACCCGAAGGCAAAAACACCGCCCCGGCCATTGCATTGGCCGCCAACTGGGCGCTAACCAGGGGTCAGAGCCAATCTCCGATTGACTCTGACCCCATATTTCTCCTCGTCCTGGCCGCAGACCACGTTATCCAAAACGTCGACGCCTTCCAGCAAGCCATTAAACAGGCCCAACAAGTTGCCGCCAGCGACAAACTCGTCACCTTCGGTATCGTGCCCACCGAGCCAAATACCGGATATGGATATATCAAATATGCACGGGGTCAGAGTCAAAATTCTTCCGCTATTGCTGAAGGCTCGCAACTTGAGACAGAGAATTTTGACTCTGACCCCTGTTTCAAAGTCGAAGCCTTCGTAGAAAAACCCGACGCCGCCACCGCCCAACAATACCTCGACAGCGGCGACTACCTCTGGAACAGCGGCATGTTCCTGTTTGGGGCCAAAGACTACCTGGCCGAGCTTGAGCAACACGCCCCCAATATCGCCGGGCCCTGTGCCAAATCGGTAGAAGGCGCGCAAACCGACCTCGACTTTATTCGGGTAGACGTACAAGCCTTTAAACAAAGCGCCGAAGACTCCGTCGACTACGCCGTAATGGAAAAAACCCAAAAAGCCGCCGTTATCCCGCTGGATGCCGGCTGGAGCGACGTCGGCAGCTGGACCAGCCTCTGGGATATCGCCGACAAAGACACCAACGGCAACCACGTCGCCAACTGCCAGGCCATTACCGAAAACACCCATAACTGCATGATCATGGGCGAACCCATGGCGGATCCATCCAGTAAACAATCACGACTGGTCACCACTCTGGGCGTCCAAGACCTGATCATCATCGACACCAAAGACGCCCTGCTGGTGGCTAACAAGAATTCAATACAGGACGTCAAGAAAATCGTCGCCGCTGTCAAAAAGGCCGACGGCAAACACGACGAATTCCACCGCGTGGTCTACCGCCCCTGGGGCCATTACGACTCCATCGACAACGGCCCGCGCCACCAGGTAAAACGCATTACCGTCAAACCCGGCGAAAAACTAAGCGTGCAAATGCACCACCACCGCGCCGAACACTGGGTAGTGGTGGCCGGTACCGCCATCGTCACCCGGGATGAAGAAACCCTCACCCTCTCCGAAAACGAATCCGTCTACCTGCCCATCGGCTGCGTACACGCCCTGGAAAACCAGGGAAAGATCCCGCTGGAACTGATTGAAGTGCAGTCAGGCTCTTATTTGGGCGAGGACGATATTGTGCGGTTTGAGGATCGGTATGGGCGGACTGAGAAGTAACCAGAGTAGTTATTTGTGAGTGAACAAAAAGTAGCCGTTTTATTCGGCGGTTCAGGGTTTATCGGCCAGCACTTTACGGTTTATCTAGTCCAGAAAGCTGGTTTCAGCCAGATTATTTTGGCGGATATAAACGAGCCAGAGTCAGGTAAAACCACAGCAGATTTTGATGCCCTGTTTAAGTCCGGCAAAGTCGAGTTTGCTCAGTGTGATGTGCGCAAACCCATAGAGCTGGACTACGCCCCGCAACTGGTTGCCAACCTGGCGGCTGTGCACCGCGAACCCGGCCACGAGCTCAACGAGTATTACGACACCAATATTCCCGGCGCACAAAACGTCTGTGACTGGACGGACTCGGTCGGCTGCAACAAACTGATCTTCACCAGTAGCATTGCCCCCTATGGCCCCACCGAAGACCCCATGACGGAAAAAAGCATTCCGCACCCGGTTACCGGTTATGGCGGTTCCAAGCTGGCATCAGAACAAATCCACCAAACCTGGCAAGCCAAAGCGCCAGAAAGAAAACTGGTCATCGTGCGCCCTGGCGTGGTTTTTGGTGCAGGCGAGGGCGGCAATGTCAGCCGCCTGATCAAAGCCTATTTAAAAGGCTACTTCTTCTATATGGGCAACCAGCAAACCCGCAAATCCGGCACCTATGTAAAAGAACTGTGCCACGCTATGCACGGGAGTGTTAGGAATTTTGTGTCAATTCTTTAAATTGCAGCATAATGCTGCAGGGAGAATTGATTATGACAGAACCATTCGATTTTGATGAGGCTCTCAAGGCCATCCAGTCCGGGCAAGCCATTAGCGGGAAAGACGGTGTTCTGGCCCCGCTGCTAAAACAGCTTACCGAAGCTGCGCTTGAAGCTGAACTGGAAAGCCATATTGCCGACGATGTGGTGCCCAATCGTAAGAACGGCAAGTCGCAAAAAACCCTTAAAACAAGTGAGGGGCGTATTGATCTGAATACACCCCGCGACCGGGCCGGTACGTTCGAGCCTCAGATTATCAAGAAGCATCAGACCAGCGTCAGCGACGAGATCGAAACCAAGATCCTGTCGATGTATGGCCGAGGCATGAGTTATTCCGACATCAGCGAACACGTTCGTGAGATATACGGTATCTCAGTTTCTACTGCTGCCATCAGCGCTATTACCGATAAAATCATCGACACCGTCAAAGCCTGGCAGCAGCGCCCGCTGGATTCTCACTATCCTTTTGTCTGGTTGGATGCCATTCACTACAAGGTCCGAGTCGATGGCCGTTATCAGAGTCGAGCCGTTTACACGATTCTTGGGTTGGATGTCGAAGGTAAGAAAGAGGTTCTGGGCCTCTACCTGTCCGAGAGCGAGGGTGCCAATTTTTGGCTAGGCGTGTTGACTGATTTACAAAATCGCGGAGTAGCCGATATCCTGATCGCATCCGTCGATGGCCTGACAGGCTTTCCAGAAGCGATACAAACGATCTTCCCACAAACCGAGGTTCAGCTGTGCATTGTGCACCAGATACGCAACTCACTGCGCTACGTGGGCTCCAAGCACCATAAGGCGTTCCTGGTTGACCTGAAGCTGGTCTACAAGGCATTAAACAAGGAGGCAGCTGAATCAGCACTCGATAATCTTGAGGCAACGTGGGGCAGCAAATATCCCATCGTGATTCAGTCATGGCGGAACAAGTGGGATAATTTATCCGTCTATTTCCGCTATCCAGAAGAAATTCGCCGGGTCATTTATACAACCAATTCAATTGAGGCGGTGCATCGGCAGTTTCGCAAACTGACAAAAACCAAAGGGGGATTTCCGAACGATAACAGCCTGCTTAAACTGCTGTATCTTGGTATTCAGAACGCCAGTAAAAAGTGGACGATGCCCATCCACAACTGGAACTTAACCTTGTCTCAACTGGCCATCTTCTTTGAAGGTCGGCTTGATGGCGTACTTGATCTGTGATGATATGGATTGAGTGCTTTAACGTTGACACAGAATTTTGAACAGCCCCAGTTTTTTAGCACCGCTTTTATAGAGCATAAAATTTAGACGCTTTATACATAAAAAACTTACAAATCACTCCCATACAAATCCCTTGTATAAACTTTATCCTTCACATCCAAAATCTCATCCGTCAGGCGGTTGGCAATGATCACGTCGGTGTCTTGCTTGAACTGTTGCAGGTCTTTGTAAACTTTGGATTTATAGAATTCGTCTTCTTGCAGCACGGGTTCGTAAACCACCACTTCAATGCCTTTGGCCTTGATGCGTTTCATGATGCCCTGGATGGCACTGGCGCGGAAGTTGTCGGAGCCGGCTTTCATCACCAGGCGGTATACACCCACTTTTTTCGGCCTTTTGTTGATGATGCTGTTGGCGATTTGGTCCTTGCGGGTGGAGTTGGCATCGACAATGGCGGCAATCAGGTTGTTGGGTACGTCGGAGTAGTTGGCCAGCAGTTGTTTGGTGTCCTTGGGCAGGCAGTAGCCGCCATAGCCGAAGGATGGGTTGCAGTAGTGGCTGCCGATACGCGGGTTCAGGCCGACGCCTTCGATAATCTGTTTGGTGAATCTGGGGTCAGAGCTGTAATTATTTTTGGCTTGCGGATAAATGCGATGGCTGCGGGATTAAATAATTACAGCTCTGACCCCAGGGGATGTCTTAGGCCGGATGTGTTGCATAGTCAGTCAGGCTTACGGTGCCTTGCATCATGGATAGATGGCCGGGAAACGAGCAGAAGAACTTGTAGTCTTCGCTTTTTTCAAGCTGGCTGACATCAAAGGTGGTGGTGGTTTCTTCCCCGCCGCCGATCAGGTCGGTGGCAGCGATTACGCGATCGTCATTGGGCTTTAGATAGTCGTTATCCACGCCCGCAGGTGCGCCTTCTTGCGCGATGGCTTGCATGTCGCCAGCTTCGCTGAGAACCCAGTTGTGTCCCATGCTGCTAACTGGCAGGTTGCCAGAGTGGGTTAGTGTCAGGGTGAATTCGTCGCAGGATTTGCTGATCTCGATGTTGTCGAGGTCAAATTGCATGGCGTCGTTACTGTCGATGGTGGCGCTGCAGTCGTCTGCCAGTGCCGACCATGAAAAAAGGCAAAGCCCTAATGTCGCCAGGGTTTTGATCAGGGCCGATCTGTACAACAACATATGATTGACTCCTTCCGTTAGGGGGTTAATCAGAATTGCGTGCCATGGTTGAGACCCTGTTGACTGGCCTCGCATGGCAGCCATGTGTTTTCAGGGTATCTATGCGCTACCCGCTTTTCAAATTTGGCAAATTTGGGGTCAGAGCTGTAATTATTTTTGGCTTGCGGATAAATACGATGGCTGCGAGGTTAAATAATTACAGCTCTGACCCCAATTTCCCGAATTATCCTAGAGGTCGTTGCCGTAGAGGTCGCGGGTATAAACTTTGTCTTTTACATCCATGATTTCATCGGTGAGACGGTTGGCAATGATCACGTCGGTGTCTTGCTTGAACTGTTGCAGGTCTTTGTAGACTTTGGATTTATAGAATTCGTCTTCTTGCAGCACGGGTTCGTAAACCACCACTTCAATGCCTTTGGCCTTGATGCGTTTCATGATGCCCTGGATGGCACTGGCGCGGAAGTTGTCGGAACCGGCTTTCATTACCAGGCGGTATACACCCACTTTTTTCGGCTTTTTGTTGATGATGTTGTTGGCGATGTGGTCCTTGCGGGTGGAGTTGGCATCGACAATGGCGGCGATCAGGTTGTTGGGTACGTCGGAGTAGTTGGCCAGCAGTTGTTTGGTGTCCTTGGGCAGGCAGTAGCCGCCGTAGCCGAAGGAGGGGTTGCAGTAGTGGCTGCCGATGCGCGGGTCCAGGCCGACGCCTTCGATAATCTGTTTGGTGCTCAGGCCGTGGTTTTCGGCGTAGCTGTCGAGTTCGTTAAAAAAAGCGACGCGCATGGCCAGGTAGGTGTTGGCAAACAGTTTGACGGCTTCGGCTTCGCTGTCGCTGATAAATAGTATGGCGATGTCTTCTTTTTTGGCGCCCTGTTTTAGCAGGCTGGCAAACACATGGGCGCGCTCGCTGTCTTCGCCCACGATGATGCGCGAGGGGTAGAGGTTGTCGAACAGGGCCTGGCCTTCGCGCAGAAACTCGGGCGAGAAGATCAGGTTGTCGGTGTTGTGGTCGCGCTTGGCCTGTTGGGTAAAGCCCACGGGCACGGTGGATTTAATCACCATCACGGCCTGGGGGTTAACTGCCTTTACGTCGTCGATAACGCTTTCGACGGTGGAGGTGTCGAAGTAATTGCTCACCGGGTCATAGTTGGTGGGTGTGGCGATGATGACAAAATCAGCGTCCTGGTAGGCCTGTTTTTTATCGGTGGTGGCGGTCAGATTGAGCGATTTGTTGGCCAGAAACTCTTCGATTTCGCTGTCTTCAATGGGCGATTTTCGCTGGTTGATCATTTCGACTTTTTGGGCGTCGATATCCAGTGCGCGGACTTCGTTGTGCTGGGCCAGCAGTATGGCGTTGGACAGGCCGACATAACCGGTACCGGCCACGGCGATTTTGTACGTCTTGGACATGGTGATGTATGCGATCCCTATAGTAGAAATCGGTCTAGTTTACCTGCTGAGTTACCTGAATGGGGGAATCAAATATGGGGTCAGAGTAAAATTTACTCTGACCCCGTTGTTCCTTCATCCCTGCTAGTTGAAACGTCATCCCCGCTACTTCAAACGTCATCCCCGCGCAGGCGGGGATCCAGAGCGGAGAATCTTCCTGGATGGATTCCCGCCCAGCCCAGGCTGCGCTCTCTTGCTGCGCAATTTACCTCGTCCGCGGGAATGACAGGGTGAACTGATAAGTGAGAACGAAGGTTGAGGGTTTCAGATAGTTTGTAAGACATCCCTGATATACTTAATCGAGAATTTTGTTGTTCAAAGTGGGTGATCTGCTATGCAAACAGACAAACAAGATGTTCAGGGTATGCTTCAGCGCTTGCCGGAAGGGAGCACCTATGAAGATATTCAATACCATTTATATGTTATGGAAAAAGTGAGCAAAGGAATGGAACGCATCGTCACGGAGGGCGGTGTAAGTCAGGAGAAAGCAGAGGAACGGCTGAATCGATGGATTACCAAATAACCTGGTCTTCCAGAAGCACTGGAAGACATCGACGCCATAGCAGAATACATCTATAAAGATTCCCCTTTTTATACTCAAGCGGTAGTTGAGAGATTTGTTGCCGCCTCACGTGCGTTGTTCAAAAATCCATTGCGCGGAAGAGAAGTCCCCGAGCTGAAAGACGTCCACTACCGGGAGCTATTCATTTACAACTATCGCATGATCTATTGGGTAGACATGTCCGAAGTGAAAATTGTTGCAGTTATTCATGGGGCCCGACGATTGGAGAACGTGCCGGATCGCTTTGAATAGTCGATAAGAGAGCTCACTAAGTAGAACACCCGGTAGAAAAAATATGGGCAAACCTAAATTAACTCTAGAAGAGCAAAAATTACTTGATTCTGTCGAGTCTGGAGCCTTTGAATCTGCTTTGACAGAAAGCCGAACAAAAGAGTTGGAAGCTGTATTTGGCGTGGAACAGATACGCAAAAAGCTCATCCAGGCGGAGCAAAGTGGATTTGCGGATCAAACCCCGGAAGAAATTTTAAGTGATATAAAAAATGGATTTGGGTCAGCCGGAAATCTGGGGTCAGAGTAAAAATTCCTCTGACCCCGTTGTCCCTTTATCTCCGCATACTCATAAGTCATCCCCGCTACTTCAAACGTCATCCCCGCGCAGGCGGGGATCCAGAGCGGAGAATCTTCCTGGATGGATTACTCGCTTTGCTCGCCCTTCGGGTCGCACTACGTGCGCTCAACGCGCTTCGCGCTTTTGTCCCGCCCAGCCCAGGCTGCGCTCTCTTGCTGCGCAATTCACCTCGTCCGCGGGGATGACGGAGTGTGGGGGAGTGACGGGCTGTGTGTGACCTTTCCCCCAAAAATAGAGCCATGACCTTGATGAGATTTCCAATTAACCTAACGGGAAGGAGATCTTACATTGAAAAAGCGATACACCGAAGAAC
>Ga0222652_1000418_pt1 | contig 18298 bp, 13 predicted proteins | sample AntAcemetagen371_FD_179803 | JGI IMG/M metagenome (GOLD analysis project Ga0222652, IMG submission 179803) | Saline water microbial communities from Ace Lake, Antarctica - #371 | ecosystem: Environmental > Aquatic > Non-marine Saline and Alkaline > Saline | place: Antarctica: Ace Lake... | reverse complement strand
GCTTGCTGGCTTTTTGGTGTTGCCTCAGATCAAATAGAGATCGTACTTCATCGCCAGAGTATTATTCATTCTATGATTCAGTATCGGGATGGTTCTGTACTTGCGCAGATGGGAAATCCCGATATGCGTACACCTATAACCCACGCATTGAGCTGGCCTGAGCGGCTTTCTTCTGGTGTTGAGGCGCTTGATTTCGCTCGGTTAAAACTGGATTTTGAAGAGTTGGACTTTTCCTTGTACCCCTGTCTGTTGCTTGCAATTGAGGCAGCAAAAAGCATGGGGCCTTTGCCAATAGTTTTAAACGCAGCTAATGAAATTGCTGTTAAAGCCTTTCTCGATATGCGAATAAGTTTTTTGCAAATTGCAAAAATCGTCGAAATTACTCTTAATTCTACCAATTTTTCTGAACCAGCCTCTATTGAAGAAGTCTTAGCAGTTGATTTTGAAGCGCGTGCCATAGCGCAGTCACTGATTGATACCAACAGACACACAAAGGTTTCTTAAAAGTAGTAATGGATGTAGTAAAAATAATTTTTTATGCGCTGATAGCGCTATTTATCCTGGTGACGTTCCATGAATTCGGTCATTACTGGGTGGCTCGAAAGTGTGGCGTACGCGTTTTGAGGTTCTCGATTGGCTTTGGTAAACCCTTGCTGAAATGGCAGCGCGGTGACACGGAATTCGTCCTGGCCGGAATCCCTCTTGGCGGTTACGTAAAAATGTACGGGGAATCTACAGAGGACGAAGAGGTTCCCTTGGCCGACCAGCATCTCAGCTTTAGTCACAAGTCTGTATGGCAGCGCATGGCTATTGTTATAGCCGGCCCTGTAGCCAACCTGCTACTGGCTATTTTTATTTATTTTCTGGTTTTTCTGGGCGGTACCCGGGAAGTAGCACCATTGATTGGAACTGTAGAGCCAGGTTCAATAGCTGAATCTGCGGGAGTTGTTGCCGGCACTGAAATAATTCGGATCGATGGAAAAGAGGTTGTTTCTTGGGCAGGAGTGTTTGATCAATTACTAAACCGCATCGGCGAAACGGGCTACATTGATTTGCAGACCCAGACCACTACTGGCAGTGCTGAGTCTTATCAGTTGCCTATAAATGCCTGGCAGCGTAATACCGATCAGCCGGACTTTCTCGGCAGTCTGGGTCTGGTGCCTTATACACCTGAAGCCATGGCAGTTATTGGTCAGGTAGTGGCAAACAGCTCGGCGCAGCAAGCCGGATTGCAGGTAGGGGACCAGATTCTGGAAACCGATGAAATCATCATCGAAAGCTGGGCGCAGTGGCGAGACATTGTTCGAGCCTCGCCAGGTCGGATGTTGCCGATGCTGGTTGACCGTAATGGCGAAATACTTAATCTTGAATTAACGCCCGAAGAAACGGAAGAAAATGGCGAAATATATGGCCTTGCAGGCGTAGCTCCGGAACAGCCAGCCTGGCCTGAAGACTTATTGCGTGAGCGCAATTACGGGTTTTTCGGCGCTCTGCAAGCCGGTGCCGAGAAGACCTGGTCAACCAGTCTGTTTATCTTTGATTCGTTGAAGAAGCTGATTACCGGACAAGTGTCGACCAAATCATTGGGTGGGCCTGTTTCCATTGCCAAGTTCGCCGGTGCCTCTGCAGAGGCTGGATGGCAGTCGTTTTTAACCTTTCTCGGCATTATGAGCGTCATGCTTGGCATCATGAACCTGTTGCCAATTCCGGTCCTGGATGGAGGACATTTGCTGTTTTATATAATTGAAGCAGTCAAAGGTTCCCCATTGAATAAAGCTATCCAGTCTGCGGCGATGCGTTTTGGCGTGTCGATAGTTTTCGGGATTATGTTATTAGCGCTTTACAATGATTTTATGCGCCTGTAACGTCCGCGTTCTTCTGAGTTATATGTCCAGATTCCCCAAGAAAATAATGATAAAAATCAGACTATTTTTGTCCTTTGTGCTTTTGTGTCCGGCAATAGCATTCGCCCAGTCTTTTACCATTGAAGACCTTCGAGTTGAGGGCCTGCAGCGAGTATCAGCGGGGTCGGTTTTTGCTGCCGTCCCTGTTCGCGTTGGCGATCAGGCAGATCAGGGGGCGATTCAGGATGCGATCCGTTCGCTTTTCCAAACCGGGTTCTTCAATGATATTGCGGTATACCGAGACGCCAATGTATTGGTAATTGAAGTATCTGAACGTCCGGCCATTGCGGAAATTAATCTTGAGGGTAACAAGGTTCTGAAAGATGAAGATCTACTGGATTCACTCAGGAGCCAAGGCCTTTCAGAAGGGCAAATTTTCAGGCCGGCAACTTTGGATGCGTTGGGAAAAGAGCTTAGCCGGGTCTATGTATCTCAGGGGCACTATGGTGCCGAAATAGAGACGGAAGTTCGTGAATTACCGCGTAATCGCGTTGCTATCGACATAAACATAGGCGAAGGAGAACAAGCCAGGATCAAGAAGATCAATATTGTCGGCAACCATGCATACGAAGAAGACGATTTGCTTGAACTGTTTGAGTCTGGTGTCACGGCCTGGTTCGCCTGGTTTTCCAGTAAAGACAAGTATTCCCGCGAGAAACTCGCCGCAGATTTGGAGACTATGGAGTCTCAATACCTGGATGCGGGTTACCTTAGGTTTAACATAGATTCCACACAGGTATCGGTCAGCGCTGACAAGCTTTCCGTGTTTGTCACAATTAATGTCAGCGAGGGAGATCTCTACACGGTTTCCAGTGTTGACCTTCTTGGCGACATGGTGATCCCCGAACCCTTGATTCGTTTACGTACTTTCGTTCGTCAGGGACAGACTTTTTCACAGGCACTCATTACCGCATCCAAAGATGCCATTTCCAATAGCCTGAATAATGAGGGTTATGCCTTTGCCGAGGTCGATGAGATCCTGGATATAAATGATGAAGAAAAAACAGTCGATGTAACCTTTTTTATCAATCCGCAAATGCGTACCTATGTGCGTCGCATCGACTTTCGTGGCAACACTCGAACCCAGGGGGAAGTGTTGCGACGCGAAATGCGTCAAATGGAGTCCGCTGTAGCATCTTCCCGGTTAATCGAAACAGGGGAGGTCCGACTTGACCGTCTGGGGTTTTTTAGCTCAGTCGAATCTGAAACTGAACCTGTCGCGGGAACCAGTGACCAAATAGACGTCATCTACACGGTGGAGGAACAGCCCTCCGGAAGTATTAGTGCAAGTCTGGGTTATGCGCAGACTGTGGGCGCTATTCTCGGACTGAATCTTCAGGAAAATAATTTTCTGGGAACAGGAAACAGTGTGAGTCTGGGGGTTAACCGCAGCACCTACCAGCAGTCGTTAAACTTTAGTTATGCAGATCCCTATTTTACTGAAGACGGCGTTTCAGCCGGGTATTCCATGTATCTTAGAAGGACAGACTTCGGCGAGCTTCGTATTGCCCGTTATACAAATGATATCGCCGGCCTAAGTGTCAACTTCGGTTATCCTCTGTCTGAAATATCCCGGCTTTCATTGGGCTTCGGTTATGAAAATCTGAATATCGATATCGGGAATTTCGCTTCTGATGAAATCAAGGGGTTTGTCAATAACAGCGATGGCGCCAGCTTTAATCAGTTCAAGCTAAGCTCCAACTGGTCCAGGGTAACCTTGAACCGGGGTATTTTCGCCACAAGGGGAAGCAGCCAGAGCCTGGGTGTAGATATTGCCGTCCCTGGGAGCGATGCGCCTTATGCAAAGGTTACTTATAATGCCCAGAGGTATATGCCAGTAGGGCCGTTAACCATGAGATTTAGTACCACGCTGGGTATTGGGCAAAGCCTTGAATCTGAAAAACGGCTACCGTTCTTTGAAAACTACTATGCTGGCGGCTTCGGCTCTGTCAGGGGGTTTGAACGAAGTACATTGGGACCTCGTGAATCGCCCGCTTATCAAATTAATGAAGATGGCGATGTCAGGCTACTTGGCAGAGCGAACCCTATTGGGGGCAACGTGTTGGTAACAGGCACTGCTGAGGTGTTAATCCCGTTGCCTTTCTTGCCTAATGCCAACTCAGTCAGGGCTACGGCATTTGTCGATGTGGGTAACGTTTTTGATACGGATTGCGGTTCACGTCAGGCATACTGTCATAAACCTGAAGTTGAACAATTGCGTTATTCTTATGGTTTGTCAGCCAACTGGCTTAGCGGCTTTGGTCCGATGTCCTTTTCATTCGGCCGGGCGGAAAATGCAGGAACAGGTCTGAGAAATGTGCGCGATGAAGAATCTGAATTCTTTCAGTTCTCGCTCGGCCAGACATTTTAGTAATTATCTTTTGGAGGTAGCAAAGTGTATAAAAATTTTTTTAGCGGCCTGATTTTTGGCATCGCGATGTGCTTGTCTGTATTTGCAAATGCACAGAAAATCGCCGTTGTAAATATCCAGGCGGCAATCCTGGAATCTGAATATGGCCAATCCGAGCTTCAAAAGCTTGAAAACAGGCCGGACTATGCGGCATTGGTAGTTGAATCCCAGTCACTGATTGCCGATGTACAGGCACTTGACAATGAAGCTCAAGCGAACAGCAGTAATTGGAGCCGTGAGCGACTTGCCGAGTACAACAGGCAGCGTCAGTTTATAGCTGAGGATTTACAGGTAAATAACCAGCGAATCCAGTCAGAAAGAGAAGCCGCTGTTCGTCAAATTAACCAAACAATGAACCAGAGAGCCTTGACGGCACTGCAGGAACTGATTGATGAAGAGGAGGTGACATTACTCCTTCAGGAAAGTGCTGTTTACCATGCCACCGAAGAGCACAACTTAACACCAGAGTTGTCTGTCAAATTAAATAGCCAGTAAGCAAGAGTATTTGATGGGCTTCCGGCTCATAGAAATCGCCGAGTACCTGGAAGCGGAGCTTGTCTCCGCTTCCGGTAGTTCTGATGCCGGTGAAATTTTTATTGAGGGAATTGCAGACCCGGAATCCGCTACTGTGGGAAAAATTTCTTTTGTTTCTTCCCGTAAATATGTGGAACTGGCTAAAGGCACAAAAGCCTCTGCCTTGATTATCAGCCCTGACCTGGTCAGTGCTTTCGATATTCCGTTGCTGGTAGTAGAGGACCCCTATATGGCCTATGCCTGGCTTTCTGGCAAATTTGTCGAAGCAAGGCCTGCGGCTGGCATTCATCCCAGCGCTGTCATAGCCGACTCAGCTGAAATTGGTTCCGGGGTGCATGTTGGCGCCAATGCCGTAATTTTAGACGGCGCTGTTATTGCTGATAACACCATAATTGGCGCTTGCACTGTTGTAGGCTCCCGGGTGAGTATTGGTTCCGGAACCATGCTATATCCCAACGTGACTCTTTATCACGCTGTGGAAATTGGTAAAGACTGTATTATTCATGCGGGTTCAGTCATCGGGTCGGATGGCTTTGGTTTTGCCCCCACGAAATCAGGTTATGTAAAGATCCATCAACTAGGGACAGTCATTGTTGGCGATAATGTAGAAATTGGTGCCAATGTAAGCATTGATCGGGGAGCTCTGGGAAATACTGAAATTCATTCCGGTGCGAAAATAGACAATCTGGTACACATTGCCCACAACTGTGTTATTGGCAGCCACACTGCCCTGGCCGGCCAGGTGGGTATGGCAGGAAGTACTAAAATCGGTCAGCGTTGCTCTTTTGGTGGACAGGTTGGTATAGCGGGGCATCTCGACATCGCTGATGATGTACATGCACTTGGCCAGTCAAGGGTTACCAAATCAGTCAGTAAATCTGGCGTTTACTCCTCTGGAACTGGTACTACAGAGATAAAAACCTGGCGCAAGAATGCCGCACGATTTAATCAACTCGACGAACTTTTTCGCCGGGTTAATGCGCTTGAAAAATTACTCGATAAGAAATAGGTCTGGATCCATACCATGATGGATATTCTCGAAATACAAAAATATCTACCCCACCGTTATCCTATGCTGCTCGTCGATCGTGTCGAAGAGTTGGTGCTCGATGACTATATTAGGGCATTTAAGAACGTCACCTACAACGAAGAACTATTCCAGGGGCATTTTCCGAATGCCCCGATTTTGCCCGGCGTAGTAATTATTGAAGCGCTTGCCCAAGCATCCGGTATACTCGGTTTTCGCACCATGGATCAGAAGCCGGATGATGGCTACCTCTATTTGTTTGCAGGAATAGACAATGTCCGTTTTAAACGCAAGGTTGTCCCGGGAGATAGATTAACTCTGGAGTCAAAAGTCATTACCCGTAAACGGCATATCTGGAAATTTAATGTGAAAGCCTCTGTTGATGGTGATTTGGCAATTTCCGGGATATTGACCTGTGCAATCGTTGAAGCCTGACAGGGGAGGAGAATCTTGATTCATCCACAGGCAATTATTGATCCTTCCGCACAAATCCACGAATCGGTCAGCGTTGGTGCGTTCACCATCATTGGCCCCGATGTCTGTATTGACGAAGGAACAGCCATAGGGCCAAACAATATTTTCAAAGGGCCAACTAAAATTGGTAAAAACAACCGGTTTTTCCATTTTTGTACCGTTGGTGAAGATACGCCAGACCTCAAGTACAAGGGTGAATTGACTGAACTGATTATCGGAGACAACAACACGTTTCGAGAGTACTCATCAATTCATCGCGGTACATTACAGGATGCCGGTAAAACAGTGATTGGCAATAACAACCTGATTATGTGTTATGCCCATGTTGGCCATGACTGTTTCGTTGGTGACCACTGCATTATGTCTAACAGTTCCGGTCTTGCCGGTCATGTGCATATGGGTAATTGGGCAATTGTTTCCGGTTTCTCCGCTGTGCATCAATATTGTCATATTGGGCCACATGCGTTTGTGGCAGGGTATTCTGCCGTTTTTCAGGATGTACCGGCGTTTGTTACAGTGCAGGGGGCGCCAGCTGTGCCGCGTATAATCAATACAGAAGGCTTAAAACGGCGTGGTTTTCACCCGGATGACATCAAGGCAATTCAGGTCGCATTCAAAACGCTTTACAAGAAAAAACTCTCTTTGGTCGATGCAATCGTCGAGCTAAAAAAACAGGCGAAAGATAACCCTCACGTAAACCTGTTTTACGAATCTGTCGCTAGCGCCAACCGAAATATTGTCCGGTAAAGCCTAAAACTATGCGCATAGCCATAGTCGCAGGTGAACCTTCCGGCGATCTTTTGGGTGCTGCGTTGGTCGATTCCATCAGAAAACTTTACCCCAGTGCCTCATTCGAAGGCATTGGTGGCAAACACATGATAGCCCGGGGGTTCTTGACACATCACCCAATGGAAACATTATCAGTGATGGGGCTGGTTGAACCGCTGAAACGTTTCCCGTCTTTATTGGCAATAAAAAAAAATCTTGTACAGCGCTATCTGGATAATCCGCCAGACATATTTATTGGCATCGATTCCCCGGAATTTAATCATCGCATCGAATTACCACTTAAAAGAGCGGGTATTCCTACAGTGCACTATGTCAGTCCTTCTGTTTGGGCCTGGCGCCAAGGTAGGATAAAAGGGATTCGTAGAGCTGTGGATTTAATGCTTTGCCTGTTGCCTTTTGAAGCAGATTTTTATCATCGCGAATCGGTTCCTGCGAAATTTGTTGGCCATCCCATGGCGGACGAAATTCCGGTTGAAATTAGTTTGGAAACAGATGCAGAACTGGACAAAATTAAGGAAGCAGCCTCTGGTTGCATCGCCTTGTTGCCAGGAAGTCGATCGGGTGAAATTGAAAAAATTGCCCCGGTATTTCTTGAAGCCGCAGATCTTATGCTTGCAAGTCAACCGGACTTGCATTTTTTGATTCCGGCGGCTCATGATAGGGCGCGACAAATGCTAGAGCCACTCGTGAATTCTCGAAACCATGTGCATGTCATCAATGGCAAGATTCGTCAAATTCTTGCCCGATCCAATGCCGCACTGGTTGCGTCAGGCACAGCGACGCTCGAAACCATGCTGATGAAATGTCCCATGGTAGTCGCCTACAAAACTGATTCATTTTCCTGGTTTGTAGGTAGTCGTATGGTCAAGAGTGAATATGTTTCGCTGGTTAACCTTATCTCGGGTGAAAAACTGGTTGAAGAACGGCTTCAGACAGACTGCAATGCAGGCCAACTGGTGTCAGATTTACAAAAACTGATGCAACCACAAGTTCGGGAAAATATGGTCAAAAAATTTATCAGACTGCATCGGGATCTTAGACACAATGCAAGTGATAAAGCTGCCATGGCTATTCTGGAGCTTATCGAACCGTGAACATTATTGCAGGTGTAGACGAAGCAGGCAGGGGGCCTTTGGCAGGGGCGGTTGTTGCGGCAGCTGTGGTTCTGGATCCGCTAAATCCCATAGAAGGTTTAAACGATTCAAAAAAACTCAGTGAAAAAAAACGCCAGATCTTGTATGGAGAAATTCAAAAAAAAGCACTGGCGTGGAGCATCGCTGAGGCTAGTGTTGAAGAAATCGATAAGCTCAATATATTGCACGCTTCAATGCTCGCCATGAAGCGCGCAGTGGAGGCCCTGGAGTTGTTGCCTGTGTTAGTTCTGGTCGATGGCAATCGCAATCCTGATATTGACATGGAATGCCGGGCAATTGTTGGCGGTGATGCAATTGAGCCCGCAATTTCTGCGGCTTCTATTTTAGCCAAGGTGTTTCGAGATCAGCAAATGCTGGAGTACCATCAGCAATATCCTCGATACGGTTTTGATCGGCACAAAGGTTACCCAACCAAATTGCATATGGAGATGTTGCGCAGTTATGGCCCAACAAAAATACATCGCAAAAGTTTTGCACCTGTCCAGCAAGCAGAGCTTTTTGGATAATAGTAATAATACGTTTGTCTGTTCCAGGAATCTAGTTTGAACCAGTTTGTTCATTTGAACCTTCGTTCTGAATACTCACTTGTCGATAGTATTCTCCGAATCAAGCCGTTGATCGCTGCCTGTAAAGCGCAGGGAATGCCGGCGGTTGCCCTTACTGACCAAACCAATCTGTTTGCTGCAGTTAAATTCTATAAAGAAGCGCGTTTGGCAGGGGTAAAACCTATCGTCGGCAGCGATTTTTTGCTCGATCTGGAGGATGGTTATTCTTGTCAGATGACTCTGCTCGCAATGAATCAAAAGGGTTACAAAAATATTATCGAGCTGATTTCCAGAGCGTATCTATATGGACAGAAAACAGGAAAAACGCTGATTACCAAGCAATGGCTTGAAGAATTGTCTGGTGACGTTATCTGTCTTTCAGGGGGCACTAAAGGGGAAATTGGTCAATGGCTGACCAAGGGGAAGGATGTTCAGGCGAGGAGCTGTCTTGAGTACTGGATGCAAGTTTACCCAACTCGGTTTTATCTGGAGCTCCAGCGTACCGGTCGCCCGGACGAAAATGAATACATTGACGCTGTGACAAAAATGGCTAGTGATACAACCTGCGCTCTAGTCGCAACCAATGATGTGCGCTTTTTGACAGAAGATGAATTCGAGGCACACGAAGCGCGTGTCTGTATTCACGATGGCGACACACTTACCAACCCGGCACGGGTTCGGCGTTATTCAGAGAAACAGTACCTTCGCTCTCCTGATGAGATGGTCGAGTTGTTTTCTGATATTCCCGAAGCTGTTGAAAATACAGTGCGTATAGCCCGGCGCTGCAATCTGGAGCTGGGACTGGGAAATTACTTTTTGCCGGAATACCCGATTCCGGCGGGTATGACGGAAGACGAATTCTTTCGAAAAATTTCTCATGAGGGACTGGAAAAGCGGCTTGACATCATTCTCGATATTTCCGCGCCTGACTATGAAGAAAAACGAAAATCGTACATAGATCGATTGAATTTTGAGCTGAATATTATTATCCAAATGGGGTTCCCGGGGTATTTCCTGATCGTGATGGACTTTATCCAATGGGCCAAGGAGCATCAGATTCCGGTAGGCCCGGGACGAGGTTCCGGTGCTGGGTCACTGGCGGCCTATTCGCTGCTGATTACTGATCTTGATCCACTGGAATATGACCTTCTGTTTGAACGCTTTCTCAATCCTGAGCGGGTTTCCATGCCGGATTTCGATATCGATTTTTGTATGGATAACCGGGATCGTGTTATTGAATATGTTGCTGAAACCTATGGCCGTATGGCGGTTTCCCAGATAGTGACTTTTGGAACCATGGCAGCCAAGGCAGTGGTTCGAGATGTGGCGAGAGTTCAGGGGAAATCTTATGGATTGGCAGACCGATTATCTAAGATGATCCCATTTGAAGTCGGTATGACCTTGCAAAAAGCCTACGACCAGGAAGAACAGTTGCGCCAGTTTTTGCAAGATGATGGTGAAGCTCAGGAAATCTGGGATATGGCACTTCAATTGGAAGGTATTTCCCGAAACTGTGGCAAGCACGCTGGAGGGGTCGTTATAGCTCCCACGAAACTCACTGATTTTGCGCCACTTTACTGTGATGAAAGAGGCGAGGGGCTGGTTACCCAGTACGACAAGGACGACGTAGAATCAGTCGGATTGGTCAAATTCGACTTTTTGGGTTTGCGAACACTGACGATCATTGATGGGGCCGTAAAAATGGTCAATGAGCGCCGCATGAAGGAACAATTACAGCCGATCAATATTGATCGCATCGACCTGGAAGACCCAACCACCTTTAAGATGTTACAGCGGGCAGAAACCACAGCTGTATTCCAGCTTGAATCCCGCGGCATGAAAGATCTGATCAAGCGACAACTACCTAACCGGTTTGAAGACATTATTGCTCTGGTAGCGCTGTTCCGGCCTGGTCCGCTACAGTCAGGCATGGTCGATGATTTTATCAATCGCAAGCATGGCCGTGAACAGGTTGCCTATCCACATCCCAAGTATCAGCATGAGGAATTAAAACCAGTTCTGGAACCTACTTACGGCATTATTCTCTACCAGGAACAGGTAATGCAGATTGCCCAAATTATTGGCAACTACACGCTGGGTGGTGCGGATCTTCTGCGGCGCGCTATGGGTAAGAAAAATGCCGAAGAAATGGCCAAGCAAAGAGAACTCTTTATGGAAGGTGCCCTGGGTCGAGGTATTGATGCTGACCTTGCCTCCAATCTGTTTGACCTGATGGAAAAATTTGCGGGTTACGGGTTCAATAAATCACACTCTGCTGCCTATGCATTGGTGGCCTATCAGACAGCATGGCTTAAAGCCCATTATCCTCCTGAGTTTATGGCCGCCGTGATGTCTGCGGACATGCAGAACACTGACAAGATCGTGACCTTTGTTGACGAGTGTCACTCTATGGGATTAAACCTGACTCCGCCTGATGTGAATGCAGGCCAGCTTGGTTTTTCAGTAAATGACCGAGGCGATATTGTCTACGGACTGGGTGCTATCAAAGGTCTTGGTGACGGGGCGATTGAATCCATTATTGAGAATCGGCAAAAAGATGGACCCTATAAAGATCTTTTCGATTTTTGCTCACGCGTAGATTTACGCAAGGTCAACAAGCGCTCTCTGGAAGCATTGGTTCTGGCCGGGGCAATTGATGCCATTGGTCCACTAACAGAAAACAAGGGGTGTTCTCGTGCGCAGTTATTCGCACTTTTGCCTGAAGCGATAAAAACCGCCGAGCAAAATGTCCAAAATCTCAACGCCGGAATTGAAGACCTTTTCGGCGGCGCCGGTGTCGAGAATGAAAAAACAGGCTCCTGCTACCTGACTCCGGTTGAATACTATCCATGGAGCAATCGCGACGTCTTGCAGAAAGAAAAAGACACCATTGGACTATACCTGACAGGGCACCCTCTGGATGATTACGCTGAAGAAATCTATACGCTTAGTGGTCATAAAATCAGTAATCTCAAAGCTAGCAGGACAAAACAGTGGCTTGGGGGCCTGGTTATCGGGATGCGTACAATCAAGACCAAACGAGGAGACAATATGGCAATTGTTTCCCTGGATGATCGCAGTGCCCGCATCGACGTCACCCTTTTTGCAGATGCCTATGAGCAGTGCCGCCATTTCCTGGCTAAAGACGCCATGGTTCTGGCGGAAGGGCAGGTAGAGCATGACGACTACAATGGCGCACTTCGCGTCCGCGGAGAGAGGCTGGTATCGCTCTATGAAGTACGGCGTCAACGAGTGCAAGGACTTGCACTCAAGATTGATGGGCAGGATCTGGAGCCTGATACTGTGGATAAATTGCGAGAAGCAGTTATGCCCTATCTAGGGGGTAGCTGTCCTTTGCGTGTACATTATCGACTTAACGGCTATGGCGGCGATCTAAGCTTGGGTGAACAGTGGAAAGTTGAACCCAGTGATGAATTGATCCACAAGCTTAAACAATTGCTGGGGAGTGATTCTGTATCCCTTGCCTTTTAGGTGTCTCCAATGAGCTACTCCCAACTGCTTGAAAAACTCCGGGAGCAACTACCAGCAGATACATCTGTGTATGTAGGATATAGCGGCGGGCTCGATTCAAGTTTATTACTGCGAATGGCCTGTGATGCAACTATTGGCCAGCAAGTTGTCGCAATTCACTGTAACCATGGCATTAGTCCTAACGCAGATAATTGGCAAATATTTTGTGAAGATCAGGCTGCCGAGCTTAATGTACAGCTGGTAGTTGAACATCTGGATTTCCCTGGTGGATTTTCTGAAGCAGACGGACGTGAAGCCCGCTATCGAGTGTTTGCGAGTCATATGCCGGAGGGAGCAGTGCTGCTTTTGGGGCATCATGCAGATGATCAGGCAGAAACGGTCCTGTTTCGGCTGTTTAGGGGTACAGGTTTGCGTGGGTTGGCCGGAATCCCTGCTACCAGGGCATTTGCCAATGGGGTTCTTATACGGCCGTTGATGACTTTGACCAGGGCAGATATAGAAAAAATAGCCCGCAAACAAGGCATTGAATGGATTGAGGACGAAAGTAACCTGACGGATGCTTATGACCGCAACTATATCCGCCTCGAGGTCTTGCCAGCCATTAGGCGGCGCTGGCCGAGGGCTATTTCTTCCATTCATAGGACTAGCGGTTTTTTGCGTGATGATATTGCGCTACTGGATGATTTCGCGGATGAATTGCTTGCACGCCTGGACTATCAGAAGAAAGCGCAATTGGATGTTATTGCCAGCCTGGATCTGCAGCTTTTATCGGAACTTTCAGAACGGCAAAAGCCGTTGGTTCTCAAGCGATTCCTGTTCATGAATCTGGGTTTGGTTCCCGAGGCATTAAATGTTGAAGAGGCACTATCACAGTTTCTTGCCAGCAAAGCAGACTCAGGGCCAGTTTATGCGCTCGGTAATACTGAGTTGCGACGTTTTCATTCCCGTTTGTTTTTGCTGCATGCTCAAAAAGAACAGGAGTCATTGCAGGAGCGCCAATGGGATGGCCGTGCGCCGCTGGTAATGACAAATGCTGTGTTAAGCATGGTTGCAGGGTCGCCTGAAAATTTTATTGTTTGTTTTCGCTCAGGGGGAGAACGTTTGAAACCGGAAGGGCGACAGCGCTCCCAAACATTAAAGAAATTGATGCAAGAGTATCGCATAGAGCCCTGGGTTCGAGACCAGATCCCACTGATTTATCAGGGGAAACACATCATTGCCGTAGGGGATCGGATTTTTTGTACGGAGCACAGGTTTGAATGGGTACGCAAATAGATACGTTTTTACCAGGATTCCGATTGAGAGAAGAGGGGCTTTCCGGTAGACTGAACGCCCATCTCGCGGAAGGTTTATTCCTTTCATTTCATACTGAAGATGGAAACAAGCTCCCGCCTTTTTTACACCTGCTTAGGTAGTTCATGACCCGTTATATCTTTGTCACTGGTGGAGTAGTTTCTTCTTTAGGTAAAGGAATTGCCGCCGCGTCCCTGGGTGCCATTCTTGAATCACGCGCTCTCAAAGTCACCATTTTAAAACTTGACCCCTATTTGAATGTGGATCCAGGCACCATGAGCCCATTTCAGCACGGGGAAGTATTTGTTACCGAGGATGGTGCCGAAACCGACCTCGATCTCGGTCATTATGAACGATTTCTGCGCAGCAAAACCACAAAACGTAATAATTTCACAACCGGGCAGGTTTATGAAACCATCCTGAAACGCGAACGTCGTGGTGATTATCTCGGTGGCACTGTACAGGTTATTCCGCATGTAACTGACGAGATCAAGCGGCGTATTCTCGATGGCGGCGTTGGCTATGATATTGCTATTGTTGAGATTGGCGGCACTGTCGGTGATATTGAGTCGCAACCTTTCCTGGAAGCAATACGTCAGCTAAAGGTCCAGTTGGGCTCGAGTCGTGCGTTGCTGATGCACTTGACCCTGGTGCCCTATATCAAGGCCGCGGGTGAATTAAAAACCAAGCCCACACAGCATTCGGTAAAAGAGTTACGTTCCATTGGTTTGCAGCCGGACATTCTTTTGTGTCGGTCAGAAGTTGAAGTTGACGATGACTCCCGACGTAAAATTTCGCTCTTCACCAATGTTGAGGAGAGGGCCGTTGTTCCCCTGCCGGATGCCAACTCAATTTATGCAATTCCCCGACAACTCAGGGAGTATGGTCTCGACCAAATCGTCGTTGAAAAATTCAATCTGGATAGTCCGGCGCCCGATCTTAGTGAGTGGGATAAGGTCGTCGAGCTTCAGGCGAGCAGTACCGGTCAAATATGTATTGCCATGGTCGGCAAATATATGGAATTACTGGATGCTTACAAATCGTTGAATGAAGCGCTTGAACATGCAGGTATTCATAACAAGACCCAGGTCAGTGTTAAATACATTGACTCTGAAACCCTTGAAGAAGGTGATCTTTCGCCTCTTGAGGCTGTTGATGCCATTCTTGTGCCTGGAGGGTTTGGTAACCGAGGTATTGAGGGAAAAATTGCGGCTGTTCGTTATGCCCGCGAAAACATGATTCCGTACCTGGGGATCTGTCTGGGAATGCAAGTTGCGGTTATTGAATATGCACGCAATGTTGCCGGTCTGGAAGATGCCCACAGCACGGAATTTAATGAAAAAACACCGAATCCAGTGATTGCCCTGATCACGGAATGGACAGCTGAAGATGGTTCGGTTGAGCGCAGAGGGAGGGACAGTGACAAGGGTGGCACCATGCGCCTGGGTAGTCAGGAGTGCCATTTACTGGAAGGCAGCAAGGTTCGAGACCTCTACGGTCAGAAGACAATCAAAGAGCGTCATCGCCATCGCTACGAGTTCAACAATAACTATCTCGAAACTCTGAAAAAATCCGGGCTGGTGATTTCCGGATTGTCGGCCGATCGTCTACTGGTTGAAATAATTGAAATTCCCGATCACCCTTGGTTTGTGGCCTGCCAATTTCACCCGGAGTTCACGTCGACTCCCCGCGATGGCCATCCACTGTTTGAAGGATTTGTGAAGGCGGCAATGGATCAGGCGGCCCGAGAAGCCGATTCATGTGAAATTGCCTGAGCCAACAAAGGAATCAGTGATGGAAAAAGTTGTCGAGATTGCCGGGCTCAAAGTTGCTAATAACTTGCCTTTCACTCTGTTCGGCGGCATCAATGTTTTAGAGTCCCGGGATTTGGCATTACAGGCCGCAGAGGCTTATGTAAAAGTTACCCGGGATCTGGGTATTCCCTTTGTTTTTAAAGCTTCTTTCGATAAGGCCAACCGCTCTTCCATTCACTCCTTTCGCGGACCAGGCCTAGAGGAGGGGTTAAAGATATTTGAAGCGGTAAAGCAGGAATTCGGCGTACCGATTATTACCGATGTGCATGAGCCATCTCAGGCAGCACCAGCGGCAGAAGTTTGTGATGTTCTGCAGTTACCCGCTTTTTTGGCACGGCAAACAGACCTGATTGTCGCGATGGCAAAAACTGATGCAGTAATCAATATCAAAAAACCCCAGTTTTTGAGTCCTTCACAAATGACTAATATTTGTGACAAATTTGCCGAGTGCGGAAATGACAAAATCATGCTTTGTGAGCGTGGATCGTCTTTCGGCTACGATAACCTGGTTGTTGATATGCTCGGTTTTGAGGTGATGAAATCCAGCTGCAAGCGCGCGCCAGTGATTTTTGACGTCACTCATGCATTACAGGCCAGGGCTTCTGGCAGTGCTGCATCTGGCGGTCGAAGGCAGCAGGTAGCCGATCTGGGCAGAGCTGGCATGGCTGTTGGGCTTGCCGGGTTGTTTCTGGAGGCGCATCCCAATCCAGACGCAGCCAAATGCGACGGCCCCAGTGCTTTGCCACTGGGCCAGTTAAAAGGCTTTCTTACGCAAATAAAGGCCATAGATGACCTGGTTAAGTCGTTTGACTGGCTTGAGATCAACTAATTTTTTAATATTTTAAAAAAACACCTATTTTGGAGCCAAAATCAAAATGACCCAAATAATAGACATTAGAGCTTTTGAAGTGCTCGATTCTCGCGGCAACCCGACAGTAAGTGCAGAAGTCACGTTGGCTTCTGGTGTTGTTGGCCAGGCCTGTGCTCCCAGCGGAGCGTCAACCGGCTCGCGCGAAGCGCTGGAACTGCGCGATGGCGACAAGAGCCGCTACCTGGGAAAAGGAGTGTTGAAGGCGGTCGCCAATATCAACGGGCCCATTCGTAAACTCCTTCTCAATACAGATGCTTCAGACCAGGCCGCCCTGGACCAGGCAATGATTGACGCAGATGGCACAGAAAACAAAGCCAAATTTGGTGCAAATGCCATTCTTTCAGTTTCTCTGGCAGCGGCAAAGGCCGTGGCTATTGAGAAGAAAGAACCACTCTACGAGTACATTGCCAGGATCAATGGAACTAAAAATTACAGCATGCCTGTCCCGATGATGAATATTCTCAACGGCGGTGAACATGCTGATAACAATGTTGATATCCAGGAATTCATGATTCAGCCCATTTCGGCGCCAACGTTTGCTGAAGCTCTTCGAGTGGGCGCTGAAATCTTCCATACTCTAAAGAAAGTGCTAACCAGCCGTGGGCTTAGCACCGCGGTGGGCGATGAAGGCGGCTTTGCGCCGAACCTGCCATCTAATGAAGCGGCTCTGGAAGTTATTGCCGAGGCTGTAGAAGCCGCTGGTTACAAGCTTGGGACGGACATAGGCCTGGCGCTAGATTGCGCGAGTTCCGAGTTTTACCAAAACGGTATTTATGATCTGGCTGGCGAGGGCAAAAAATACTCGGCAAAGGAATTTACCGATTTCCTGGCAAGTCTGTGCGATAAGTATCCGATTATGTCCATTGAAGATGGCATGGATGAGTCTGACTGGGAAGGCTGGGAAATTTTGACCCGGAAAATTGGCGATCGAGTTCAACTGGTTGGTGACGACCTTTTTGTGACCAACACCAAGATTCTGAAAGAAGGTATAGATAAATCTATTGCCAACTCCATTTTGATCAAGTTCAACCAGATTGGCTCGCTGACCGAGACACTGGATGCAATCAAGATGGCACAGAATGCTGGATATACAGCGGTTATTTCCCATCGTTCAGGAGAGACAGAAGACACCACTATTGCTGATCTTGCAGTGGCAACGGCTGCGGGCCAAATCAAGACCGGATCCCTGTGTCGTTCGGACCGGGTTGCCAAATATAACCGTTTGCTTCGCATCGAGGCGGAGACAGATGGTACGGCACCCTATCGCGGCAAGGCTGAATTTAAACGATAGGTGCTCTTTTTCCTTGGTATTGGGAATAAAAAAAAACCGGCTCAAGGCCGGTTTTTTTTTGCAATGAACAGGCTCAGGTTACCGCTTGTCCAGAGGAACAAAATCCCGCACATCACTGCCAGTATAAAGCTGTCGTGGGCGCCCAATACGTGATTTATCGCTGATCATCTCATGCCAGTGAGCCAGCCAGCCAGCGGTTCTTCCCAGGGCAAAGATAACGGTAAACATATTCAGTGGGATGCCGATGGCGCGCAGGATAATGCCGGAGTAAAAGTCGACGTTCGGATAGAGTTTCTTCTCAATGAAGTAATCGTCCTTAAGCGCAATGTCTTCCAGTTTTTTTGCGATGTCCAGCATAGGATCATTCACACCAAGGGCATTTAGAACTTCGTCACAAGTCTCTTTCATAACCTTGGCACGAGGGTCAAAGTTTTTATAGACCCGGTGACCAAAGCCCATTAAGCGGAAAGAGTCGTTGGGGTCTTTGGCGCGTTTTACTGCGGAATCAACGTTGGAAATATCGCCAATTTCTTCCAGCATATGAATGACCGCTTCGTTGGCGCCACCATGAGATGGCCCCCAGAGTGCAGCTACGCCGGCGGCGATACAGGCAAATGGGTTTGCGCCGGTAGAGCCTGCCAGGCGAACAGTCGAGGTCGAGGCGTTTTGCTCATGGTCAGCATGCAGAATGAAGATCTTG
>Ga0222652_1000417_pt1 | contig 18309 bp, 10 predicted proteins | sample AntAcemetagen371_FD_179803 | JGI IMG/M metagenome (GOLD analysis project Ga0222652, IMG submission 179803) | Saline water microbial communities from Ace Lake, Antarctica - #371 | ecosystem: Environmental > Aquatic > Non-marine Saline and Alkaline > Saline | place: Antarctica: Ace Lake... | reverse complement strand
GGCTAGTCTCAACGACCGCAAAGACAAGCTGTTCGACGCCTACGACTCTTTGGAAGATGCCAAGCGCTCCGACAAGAAAGATCGGTTTTCTCGTACTAAAGCAGCCGAAGCGGGTGTGGTTGCTGCCGAAGGCCGTCTTAGCGACAATATGTTTAAACTGGCAACAACCGAAGGTCAGACAAATGCCGAGACCGCGCGTGCGTTGGCTACTGCCAGTATTAGCGCTGCCGGTACAGAGTATCAAGGTAGGATCCAAACCTCTATTGCTACGTCTAACCAAGCTAATCAGCGAGCTATTGCTACGTCTAACCAAGCTAATCAGCGAGCTATTGCCGAGATGCCATCAAGTGAACAACGTTTGATCGGCTCGCTTGACCCGAAAGGCAAAGGCGACCCCCGTCGCGGCTACGAAGAGCAGCAGCGCATCAAATCTCAGTATTCTTCTGAAGGTAAGTTCAATATGGACACGGCCTATGCGGACTACATCACCAAGAACCAATCCACAGCCGCGCTTACGCCACTACTGAGCAGGTCTGCATTTGCGGCGATGTTTGGCGTAGGCCCGGCGCTGTCCGCAAAACCAACTGGACAGGTACAGGGTAAGCTGCAATAATACGCACACCCCCGGCGTCCGGTAGCTGAGGGCTTTGTCAAAATCCGAGGACTTACACTGTTATGGCGCAATATCTAACCCTTCCGAACGGCAACTCTATTGAAGTCCCTGAAGGGATGGACCAGCAAACGGCATACGCCAAAGCCATAGAACAGTTCCCTGAAGCCTTTGGCTTAGGTCCCCCGAAAGCGGAGCCTGAAACAGGTTTTATCGCCGGTGTTAAATCAGGCTTTGAGAACCTAAAAGGTGACATCGGCGCTATCGGTGCCGGGCTGGGTATCGAAGGCGGAGCGGAATACTCTGAGGCACAGCGCGAAAAAGCTGGGCAAATATACCGTCAAGCAGAGTTCTCCGAAGATCCTATTGATTACGTAACGGGATTGTTGGGACAATCGGCTGCTTATATGGCCGCGCCTATTGTTGCTGCGGGGCTGGCAAGCACCGCTCCTGTATCTGGGGCCCTTGGTCTTAGCGCTACTGCCGCCGGTTTACTTGGCGCGGGGGCCGCATCTGCTACCCAGTTCACAGGGTCTAACTTATCACGCCAGTTGGAAGAGGGCACCGTCCCTGAAGACCTCCAGCTTGGCGCAGCCGTTGCTGCCGCTATCCCACAAGCCGCGCTAGATACTGCAGCCTTACGTTTCCTGCCCGGCGTAAATAAACTCTTAGGTAAGTTTGGCCGTGAGGCAACTAGAGAAGAAGCGCTCGGCGCTGCCCGTAAATTAGCTGAAGCCTCTGCCGCAGGGTTAGTAAAATCCGGAGGTATTCAGGTTGCCAAGAACGCCGGTATCGAGGGTTTGACCGAAGCAGGTCAGCAGGTATTTGAGCGTATGCAGGCCGGTCTCGACATGATGGACGAGCAAGCTCGCGGTGAGTACCTAGACAACTTCATCGGCGGTGCCACGCTTGGTGGTTTGTTTGGGGCAGGTAGTCGCATTGGTGCCCAAGGCCGGGCCAAGGACGTAGTAGCTACAGAAGATAAACGTGCTGCCGCGGAGCAAGCAAAGCTAGACGCCCAAGCCCAAGCTGCCAGAGATGCGGAGTTAGCAGGGCTAGAAGGCGGCACAGAGACCCGCGCAGTACCCTACGCCGAGGCCGGTCCTCAAGGCGTGTTGCCCGGTATGGAAGCGGTTGAACAAACCGCCTCCGCTGTAGAAGCGCCGACCCCAGAAGTACTTTTCAGCGAAAACCAGTATCTGGACCGTGTGCTGGAAGACAACCGCATGCAGCAAAGCGCGGCGGTAGCAAAGCAAGACTACGATACGGCAGAAAGTCTAGCCGCGCAGTACGACGCATTTGCCGCACGCAAAAAAGAAGTTGAGTCCCTGATTAAACAGTCCGGGGCAGTTGACACAGAGTCAACCCGGGGTAAGTTGCAGCGACAGATTGCTGCGACCCAGCGCAAGCTAGAAACATTGACAGGCGATGCGTACGATCCTGTCGAGGGCCGCAAGCTGATTAGCGCGCTACGAAAACAGCAAGGCGAGCTAGCCGCTATTGGCGGAGACCGAGCAGCATTGGTAGATAAATACACGCCGATGCTGGACCTAAACCGGCGTAATGCGCAGGCATCGGCGGAAGCGGGTGCTGCCGAGATGGCACAACGCCAAGCAGCCCTGCAAGCGGGTACGGCTCCAGACGAGCAGATGTCTATGTTTGAGCAGTCCCAGCAGGACGTGGCCGATGCGGCAGACGCACGCGGGCGCACTGATCTGTGGTACCAAGAAGGCCCTGTAGGTAGCGGCAAGCGAGACCCCAACGCTCCAGTTACGGAGCAGGAGTCAACGCCCGATATTGATCGTTTAGTTGAAGTGGGTTTCAATCCTGAACAAGCGGTGTCGGTTCCTGAAACGCTAACCCGTATGCCGAGCGAAAGGTTCAATGCGTCAAAAAATCAGTTCGACGGTCTGCTCAATCAGGTCAAGAAGTTATCCAACAGCATGGTGGCGTCTAACCGCGATAAAGCGCAGGAGACCCGCGACCAGATCAACAACATCCGAACTAATTCCGACGGCTACCTAAAGCTAGCGTTTGATGCCCGCGCCGCACAAGACGAGGCCTTAAATAATTTCCTTGGGGTAATGACAGACATCCGCAGCGGTATATTTTTTGGCGGTCGTGATGTTAAGTTTGCGTCGTCCAGTATAGAGGGGCTTAATAAGCAGGCGCAGGAAGCCCGCGCTAAGTACATTCAGGCTGCACTACAAGAGGCAGCAATCCACCGACGCGCCGAAGGTCGTCCTGCACTGACACGCGACGAAGCCTTAAAAGCCGCCTCTGACATGGAAACCGCGATGACTGCGGCGCTGGATGAAATTACAACGCGCTCAACGGCGGACCGAAGCGACGCATACAAAGAAACCCGTATTGTTGCCCCCGCGCAGATGCGCGGCGCTCAGATTGTATCCCCTGCTGTCCTTGAGACTCGTGACTCTCGCCCATTAGAGGAGCGTCCGTTTGGTGCGCCGCGTGCAGCGCAGGAAGTTATTGCCGAGGGCTTAAACGTGCTGCCGCAAATCCGCGACGCACTAATCGGTAAACGACAGGCCCGTGTAGAGAAGCCTGTAATACGCACGCAGTTTGCTGGGCAAGAAGCTACCCGCGTAGCCGAAGAGCGCGGTGAAACAGCCACCACACTAAAAGGCGAGCTTGCTCGTCGTACGGAGTTTGTGCGCAACAAGATGGCCGAGATACCGGCAGCAATGCGCCCAAGAGCGCGGGACGTGCTGAACGAAGCTGCCGACATCATGGACGGGGGTAAGGCTTCACGCAATTTGCTTGATGCGGTCGAAGGTGTTGTAGATGATATGCTGGCTGGCCGTCAACCGCGCATGTCGGACTTGCGTTCAATCAAAGACATCATTGCCGCTAAAGCTCCTACTGCAGTTGAGCAGCGCGAAGCGGGGCAGCTCGGTTTATTTAATGACACATCCGCAGACCGTCGTCGTGACGACAGAGAGCTGGGCGTTATCCGCAAAGACTACAAGGCGTTTGCGGCTGCTCCGGTAGCTAAGAAAGCCCGAGATAAGGCGGTAGCGATAGCCAAAGCGGCGCAAGTTGAGATAGATAAAATTGCGCAGCGCGTACGTCTTATAGGCATTGCGCAGGATGCGGGCACGCGGTACTTAAAAAAGCAAGTAGAACTGCAAAAGCAAATTGACACGATCCGAAGCCGTATTGCTGATCTAGGCTGGATGAACGGCGCGGCCCTTAAACCTATTACGGCAGACATGTTTACGCTGACAAAACCAGAAGAGACTGCTCCCGTAATCGAGCAGTACAACGCGATGGTAGCGGGTATCGACAAGCAAAACGCACTGCTCAAACAGAAAAAAGCCGCCGCTTCGGCGGGGATTGAAAAGCAGCTTGCAGCACTAGAGGAACAGCAAAAGCGCGTTAAGCAGGGGGCAGCCAATTTCTTCGCCTCTTTTGCAAAAACTGACGCTACTGCTTTTGCCGATCCTGTATTTACAAACGAAAAAGCATCTGCCACAGCATTGTTTAACAGGCGCGCAAGCATGCTAGACGCGCAGCGTGCGGACCTACAAGAAACGCTTAAAATGACCAGAGTGCGTTTGGCTGCGGAGATGATAGAAGCTAAGAAGGCCTTTTCTGCTCAGGTAGATGTTTTAGTTACGCAAACACAGGCTGCAGCCGATAGACTCAAAGAAGCCCGAAAAACGCTAGCTGAGTCCTCAGTGATGATGGGCATTACTAAAGCGGAATTGCAGGCGTTTGATGATGTGCAGAAAAAAATTGACAAGCAGTTTTCAGACGTGGCAAAGCTGCGGGCGCAAGCCGATGAAAACGTAGCTTCAAGTGCTATTATTGCGGAGGCGCACCGCGACTTGTTTGTGCAGTTTGAGTACAAGATTTTAAAGCAGTACGAGAAAGAGTTCAGTAAAGCAAAGGCTAAACTTGGTGCAGTCGCACCAGCGGAGCTTAAGCAACTATCTGCCGCTGCCGCCGCTCAACGTGCCCGCGCTGCAAAAGTTGAAAATGAACAGCGCCTAGAGAAAGAAGCCGCCACTAAAGACAAACGCGAACTCGAACAGCGGATGTTAGAGCGCCGCTACGAGGGCAGTAGCAAAAAACAAAAAAACGCCTACGCAGACGCCGCCGAGCAAGCAAAAAGTAACGACGTAGCGCGCTTGCAAAAAATACTGAATTCTGTAGACGATGTGTTGGAAGAGCGCAAAGCCGCAAAAGGCAAACGGGCTATTGGACCTGTTACTCGGACGCAGTCGGCTGCTCCGGCGTCCCTGCGCGGGGGCACTGAGGAGAGTAAGGCGGGGTTGGGGCGTACGGGAACAAGTCAGCGCTTATCGGAAGCACGAGGTATTAAGCAGCGCAATGTGCCTATTACAAGCGCTGAGATGGCTGCGCCTGCCGACATGTCTATTGAAGAGTTCGGCAAGTTGTCACCGGAAGGACAAACTGCGGAATTAAATCGCCGCCAAATGAAGGCCGATTTGAAAACGCTTGACACGGCTAAACGTACTATAACTCGTACACGCGGCACTAAAGAACAGATTGCTGAAGATAAGCGTATTGCAGAAGAAACGTTTGGCATTGACACATCTAATTCAAAATGGCGTCAAAAACTCCGTGCTGAGCTAGCGAGGCAGGATGCGACAGAGGCCGAAGCGTTGGCAGCGGACCTGCAGAAAGTAACGAAGGGTAGGAAGAATATTGCCGACGTTATAGACGAAGACGTTGACTCTGCAGAAGACAACTATCTACGGGAAAACTCTCAGGCATACGATGCACCATCATTCACGCCTGTAAAGGTTAACGTCATCAAAGCGCTTCGTTCAGGCGATGCTGTAAAGGCTGCGGAGTTACTGGCCGAGAGCGGGGCTACGCCTTTTGTGCGTAAGCTGTCCGGACTTCTGGCTACGCTGCTAGGGAACGTTAAAGTTGAAATGGTCTCAGACCTGTACGTGGACGGCAAACGTGCGGCGGGTAGCTACGAGTCCAATAAAGCGGTAATGCAGTTTGACGAAGAGGCAGTGAGCGAAGAAGTCATCTTGCACGAGATGATCCACGCTGTTACGCTGCGATTGTTAAAAGCGCCAATAGACACCTTGACCGACGCTCAGAAAGCGGCGCGTGTTGAGCTGGAGTCTATGTTTGCGGCGGTTAAAAAGAACACCAATCTTGCGCGTGAGTACGGCATAACTAACATTGCTGAATTTGCCTCTGAGATGCTGTCCAACCGTGTGCTGCAGAACAAGTTGGCAAATGTTAAGTGGACGGGCGGGGGTAACATGGTTACCCGCTTTATTAACAAGGTGCTGGCGTTCTTGGGGCTGAAGGAAGGCGTTGACTTTAACAAGCAAGCTACACAGAACATCCTGAACCTGTTTGAAAAAGCAATGCCGATGACTGAAGGCAGACAGATCGACAACGTCGCGTCTGTGCTACGTGGGGTTTTCCCTAACACCGAGCCAAAGTTTGCCGCTGGTATCTCTAAAGAAGCGCAAGCCGCCGCTGGTCGACAGGTTGCGCGGACTTCCGGGTTTATGGCGTCGCTGTTTAGCCCCGCCGCAGCCGCTCCAGAAAGCAGTAAAACAAATAGGGCGCTTGCTTGGCGCACTCAGTTACTGGATCGCTTTGCGCCTATCGAGGAGCTGTTGCGCAAGGGTGTCGAGCGCGGAGTTATCCCCGACATGCAACTGTTCCAGACGCTCTACTACATGCGCTTTGGCGAACAGGTCAACCAATACGTAGCGCAAGCTGCTTCTAATGGTGTTGTACGACGCGTTAAGGCCGCCGATGGCACCCACACGTTTGAGGCTGTTGAAGGCGACAACATTGCCCGTATTGCGGAGACTTTGCGTGACGCGGGTATTGGTAATGAACAAGCCGCTGAAGAAATGTTTACTACATGGATGGCAGGTCTTCGCGCAGGTCAGGGGCAAATCGGCTGGGACAAGTTGAACTTTAAAGACGCCAAGCAAGCCAAGGCTGACTGGGACGCGGTTAACAAGGACGTGCAAAACAACCCAAAAATTAAAGACGCTTTTGAGTCTGCTCGTAAACAATACCGCCAGTACAACAAAGACTTGCTTACGCTCCTGTCTGACTCAGGCGCAATGTCTAGTGATGAGGCTGTTAGATTGTCAGCGCTAGATTACGTCCCGTTCTACCGTAAAAACGGAGAAGAAGTAGAGCTGATGATTGACCGTGAGAAAATTGTTAAGATCGGCAATCTTAAGAACCAGCCGTACCTCAAAGAGTTAATTGGTGGCGAGGACTCTATCCTGCCGTTCTTTGAGAGCGCGTTGCAGAACACCCGCATGATTCTTGATATGGGCATGCGCAATATCCAGACAAAAGACGTGGCGTACGTTCTGCAGAAAATGGGTAGCGCTGAAATCCGCAAAGGATCAGGCCCTGCGGGCACCAATATCGTACGGTTCCGTGAAGGCGGCGAAATGAAGCACGCCGTTATTGATGACGCGTATGGGGTTCCAGCCGATCTGCTGGTTAAAGGCTTGGAGGGCATAAAGACCACTATCCCAGCGGTTGTTCGTTTGATGAGCTACCCTGCTAACTTGTTGCGTAAGACAGTGACAATAATGCCTACCTACGCGCTGCGTCAAGCCATTCGTGACCCGCTCAACGCGTGGATGGTTACCGGCGGTAACTTTACCCCAATAGCTAGTTCCTTTAAAGAGCTGACTAAGATGGTAGGCGGCAAGAGCGAAACGCAAAGTATCCTGCAACAAGCAGGCGCTATCAGTAGTAACGTGTTTACTGGCGACAAGCAAGACATCACGCGCATCTTGCGCGATACCGTTGGGGGTAAGGCTGGCTGGCAGAAACTCGTTGCTAAGGCTGAAGGGTTTGCTATTCAAGGCGACTCATCAACCCGCGCTGTTCTGTACAACATGTACCGCGAAAAGGGCATGACCCACATGCAGGCGTTGCTTGGTTCGCTGGAGTCTATGAACTTTAGCCGTCGCGGTGTGTCTCCCAGCATGCAGTTCATGTCCATGATGGTGCCGTTCTTTAACGCTCAGATACAGGGTTTGGATGTGTTGTGGAGAGCCGGTAAAGGGGTGTCACTGTTCCAGAAGGAAATGAACGTCCAAGCATTAATGCTCAAGCGTGGTTTTATGATGGCGGCAGGCACTATGGCCTACGCGGCCCTGATGCAGGACGACGAGTCTTACAAGAACGCAACGCCAGAACAGCGCGCGCTCAACTGGTTCATCCCACTGCCCGGTGTGGAGGCAAGTCTGCGTGTGCCAATCCCATTTGAATTGGGCTACGCGTTTAAGTCAATCCCAGAAATGGTATTCAACGTGGCGTTTGGCGACCAGAAAGCCGGGGAAGCCATGAAGGCGTTTGGTGCTTTGGCTTACCAGACAGTGCCTGTCGGCATGCCACAAGGCATGAAGCCTATTGTTGAGGTGGCGACAAACTACTCGTTCTTTACCGGCTCCCCTGTCGAGTCTAATCGCATGCAGGGACTTACCAAAAGCGAGCGCTACAGCCCCAACACCACCGAACTGGCAAAGATGTTGAGCGCCGCTACATTTAGCACCGTCTCTCCAATGCAGGTTGAACATCTTATCCGGGGCTACACAGGGTCATTAGGGATTACCCTACTGCAGATACCTAACGTAGCCATCCGTCCGTTGACAGATCAGGCAGAGCGCCCAACTAAACTCATCAACGAGTACCCAGTTATCGGCACTCTGTTTCAACCTGCTGATGGACGGGGTGTGGTCAATGCTGCGTACGATAGGCTCGAGGAGTTCCAACAGGCCAAACGTACGTACAACACGATGATTGCCGAAGGCCGGGGAGCCGATGCCAAAGCGTTTGCTCAGAAGTACTCTACGGAAATTGCGCTTAACTCCTTTGGCGGTTCTTTCCGTCAAGAGATGGGCGAGTTGGCTAAACTTAAACGCGGTATTGCGGCATCTAAGACCCTGACCCCCGATCAAAAGCGTGACAGGGTTCAGGAAATTAAACGCCTTGAGATTCGCATGTCGCGGCGCATCATCGAACTCGACTAAACAAAACCCCCAGCTTGCCGTCCTTGATGCCGATGGTGGCTTTGACTGGGTACCGAAAGGGGAGCGCGGACATCAGCCCGTGCTCCCTGATCTTTTCTACGTTGAGCCCGGGCACGAAGAACGCCTCACTCTTCCTCAAGGTCGCCCACGGATACAGAATCTTCATCTAGTTCTTCCTTGCGGCGGGTTATGTGCATGACGTTGACGCGCATGCCGGGGCCGTTCGTCCGGCTCAGCATATCTTTCTTGGTGTAATGCACGTTGCCGGGCCACATCGCTTCGAGTTGCGCCTTGAAGTCGGCGTAGCCAAAACTCATGGACACGCAGTGTTGTTTCAGTAGCTGCTCCTCCAAGAAGTATTCGACATAGCCGTCCGCTAAGACCTCCTGCTCGACACGCCCCAGCACCTTGGACTTAGTTATGGAGGCGTCAACTGTCTCACCGCTACCCCAGCCTGCCAGAATTCTTCTGTCGGTACCCTTGCGGATGACGATAAAGTTACCGTAGTACTCTCGGGTGTAGGCGTTCAACACGTCCTCGGCAGTACGCACGTTCTTGCGCAGAGACCCCCGTGCCTTGTTAACCAGCTCATGTAGCGCGTCAACGATTCCTTTGACCGGAGTGTTCAGGATGTTGGCATGCTTAGGCCCAGTCAGAATCGCGGCGGCAACAGTAGTCGTACACGCCGCATGCCAGTACCGCTCGTCGTCCACAAAATTCATTACCTCTTTCAGCCGCTCGTGGACTTTAGCCATAACTGATTGTGCTTCTGCCTGATGAGTTACCAACCAACGAACCCACGCCTCACCTGCAACACCGTAGTTACCCTTGATGTTCTTGAGGACGGGGCGGTCGCCTTCTGCCCACTCAATTGCGACATTGGGCGTCCACTCCAGCATACGGAGAAGCTCACCGTTCGAGCTGTGCTTACGCGCTCCTGACATGTAGTCGGTCAAGTGTACGTTCGAGGTCATGGTACAAGTCAACGCCCAGAAGCTGTTGTTCATACGCTCCTTGTTTGCGCCAGACTCCATACGGTCCTTGCCCTGCCCCTCGGCTAGGTCAAACACAAACTCAGGTGCCCACTCCATGTCCTTGCGGCTCTTGCTAGTTATCTCATCAATTAGCAACGGCATACTGTTTAGAAGACCTGCGCGGTTCTGCATGGCTACGGGGGATGTGCCCTTGCTGGTGCGGTATTTGTTTATATGCCCCCACACGCCTGCCTTTAGCTCTAGCGTCAACGACTTACCAGTACCGGACTCAGTCGAGCCGATGTGCCACACAAAGCCCGCGTAGTCCGTAAACTTAAACAGCGCACAACCAAACGAGTCCATAGCCAGCGCGAGCATGGTGTTCATCTTTCTCTGCGCCAGCAAGTCCCAAGGCTTACGCCAGTTCGCTAAAGTCCCCGCGCTGTTCGTGTTGCGGTTTATATTCCGTAGCTCGGGCATGGGCACAGTAGTCTCACTGCCGTCTTTGCCGAACACACGGTTGTTGTACACGAACGAGCCGTCTTCCTGCCACCCCAACTGGGTTGGTACTGTTATAGCTTTCTTAGTCATTGACGCCTCCTCGACGCACGCCCTAACATAGTCGAACAAATTGTTGTCGTTGCCTTTGCCGTAGGACGCAATGATGTTTTGCGCCGCTAGCGTCTTGACGGTTTCGTCTTTACTGACCACGGCTTTTTGCGGCACGATGACCGTTACCGCGCCGTCGGGACGGTTCGCAGCTAAGTGAACGATGTGCTCCCCATCTTGTTTCAGAATGTCTACGGCAAACAGGTCGTACGCCAAAACCTGCGCTTGCTTAGTCGTCTTGTTGCCGTTGGCGTCCGTTGTCTCTACGTCCTTGTACACACCGCCAGTAGCCCCGTAGCTAAAACCTCGTGGTGGTGGGGGACGCGTTACTACCTGCTGGTACGCAACAGGCACAATGGCTTCTTCCTCAAGCGCGTCCATCTCGTCGTACTCAGCGTCGGGCTCGGGCTCGGATGGGGGTAGGGTATGGTTTAGGACAACTTGTTTCTCAGTGTTATCTGTCCTGATCTTTCGCCCCAGAATCAGAGGGTTGGTGACCTTGCCCCAGTTAGGACAGGACGCACACACGCCGGGGTTCTCGCTGTCCATCTTGGTACACGGGTACGGACCTTTGATCTCGATGATCTTCTGGTGCATCCGATCCCGGTCGTAGGGGTGCATATCCGTCAGCCACTCGGCGTAAGCCGGGCCGTCCTCACACACCTTTGTCCAAGACAAAAGTCCACGCCAGATTGGCTCAAGTCCGTCTTCCTGCGGATTCTCTACATACGCCTTGATCTGCGCACAGCCAGTACCCGCCTCAGTCCTGTCCCAGATCTGCTCGAAGCTAGTCTCAGCGTTCTGTAGTAGCTTGACCTGTGTAGCGTTGGGGTCTCGCCGGGGACGTTGTCCGGACAGCTCCGCCATGAAGACGGGGCGCGGCTTAAACTCTTCCCGCAGTTGAGACTCAATACGACCAGCCATGTCCGCAAAAACAACCCTGCCGCCCGTTGACATCAGCTTGACCTGTCGTGGGGTGCCGTACTTCTTCTTGAAGTTTTTTGTGCCGGGTATGCGTAACACGCGAGCGGCATCTGCCGTTACCGTCATGTCGATAGACATTCCCTCTTGCTTACAGAGACGCTTTAGATTCTCCGCAACAGGTTTCCAAGTAGCGATAGGCAGTTCTTCAGTCAGCAGCCAGTAGCAGTGAATACCGCCGCCTGATGCCACAACCCAAGGAGCGCCAAACTCATCTAGTCCTGTCTTCTTTAAAAACCCATCAAGCGCAAGCGCCGCCGCTTTCTTTGAGGCGTAGCCATCCATGTCGATGAACAGCGCCTTGATCTTGTCGGCGTTGACTGCCTCTCGCGTGCCAGCTTCTTTAAAAGTAGCCAGCCCAAAGAAAATGTCACACTCGTTTGCTAACCACCTGTCTATGTATTCTTGTGCCTCTCCTATATCTTTTATATATTTATGTTCTTTTTTCTTCGTCAGTTCCGCTACACAGTAGTACCCCTCACCCGGGGACGGCAGAACCTCCGCTAAAAACTCAAGCGGTGTCATGGCTATCCTTCAGGTTATTTGGCTTCGGGCTCTTCGGGCTCTTCGGCTTCTTGGATGCGGTACTCCAAACGCTTGGCTAGCTCCTCCACCCACTCAGCGCTCAGGGTTTCGTAGCCGAGGATGTCGGCGTAGTGGACCAACTCTTGGTCGCTCAGGTTTTTTGGGTCAATACTTTGCATGCTTTTCTCCACGCCTCTTCGGCTGTTGTACATGTTTGAAAAATGCTGATGAGAGCCTTCACAACCGGACGGTAGGCAACGAAGACCTCCCCGCCGTTAAACCAGTTGTAAACAGATTGCCGAGTCGCGCCGGTCAGCTCTGCTACTTTGGTAACGGGGAACTCTAGGTGTATTGCCCATCGTCCGAGTTGATTGCCCAATGTCTTGGGTGCTTTGCTCACAGCCTCGATAGTTTGTTTTGAGTAGGCCATTGTTTTTAAGGGGGCCGAAGCCCCCGTTCTCCTTACTCGTCGTCCCAGTCGTCAACCATGTCCGCCAGAGATGCCTTAGACGCAGGCACTGAGCTTGCCTTCTTCTCTTCCTTGCGTACTACTGGCTCGTCTTCCTCTTCAACTGGCGCTGCTTTCTCTGCCTTGGGGGCTTGCGCTTCTTTCGCCACTGCTGCGGCGGGGCGCTTGCCTTCCAAAGACAATGGGGCTGATGATACCCCGTCTTGCTTAGAGACAGTCATAGTGATTGCCTTAATTGCGGCATCGGACTTACCCTGATCTACAACTCCGGCATGCTCGTCATCAGTCAACCAACGGGTAGGCATGAAGTGTAGCTTAGGGCTCTCTGACTTCGTGTCGAACTTCATACGCGTTATGACTTCAGCGGGGTCAATGTTCTGCGCCATCAACCAACGAGCGTATGCTTGCAAGCCGCGCTTGTCGCCGTCCTCTTTGCCGAAAACAGATGTAGCGGGTAGCGTCAACTGCAACACATCGCCCCCCATATCGTTCGCCAAGACTACAGCAATACGTTGTTGGTAGCGGCAAGCGCGGCTGTTGTTCTGGCCTGAACCCGCAATGTTCTGTGAACACTCGGAGCAACGCGATGCTTGCTTGTTCTCCGCCTCCGCCGCAGGCTTCTCACCATCAGGCGACCAGCAGTCAGGAGCAGAAACAGTTGCGGCGTCGTACTTCTTTGCATAGAACACACGGCTGACTTTAGGGGCGGCGTTGACAACTACTACATCTAAGTGCCGCTCTTCGATAGCGGCAATTTCTTTGCCGGAAGCCAGCAAGCGAAACACACCGCCTTTGATGGAGATGCGTTTACCAAAACTGTTGCCGCCTGCGCCCCCGGCTAGGGATTTAGCGAGCGCAGAAAGTTCGCCACGGTTCTTTGCGAAAGCGGGTGCTTGCGCGGGATTAAATAATGCTACGTTACTCATTTAGATCTCTCCTTACTTGGTTGGTTTACGAACAGAAATAGAATACTCAGTATTCCATCCCAGTCCGGGTGGTACGACGCCGGGGTTGTCTTCAAGGAACGTTGCCATGTTGGTCTGCGCTATGCGCTTCTCTAACAAGTCAACTGCGTCATGTTCCTTAACGAACTCTTTAAATGAATCCCAGTCTTGGGTGTTGTATCGGGTTAGTTTGCCCAACACTACTGTCCCATTACCGGTTCGGACTGATGTGCTACCAAGCGCTAACATTTGGTCTTTGAGTGCGTTCTTAACAAGCGCCAGCTTTGCTTCTATCTCGGCTGCCTCTTTCTCGTACTCGCGTGTCAACTGTTGCATTTGGTCGCGCATTTTGCGGTAAACCCGCACCAACTTATCCATGGGGATAGTGGGCGGTAATTCTTCTTCGGTCATTTGCTTCTCCTTTTTAACTGTCTAAGGTTTGACATCATACATGGATTCTTTGGTCGTGCAACTCCTTTCTTAAATATTTTTTATTTCACTGTCGAACAGACTTACGAGCAACGAGTTGTCATTCACTTTGCTGCTCATCGCCCTGTACAACTTCTTCTCGATGGGGCTGGACTCAATGTGAATAACAGTAACTTTGTCTGAGTTTTGCCCCTTGCGGTCAGCTCGCGCAATACACTGGATGTATTGTTCCACACTCATCAACGGCCCAAAGAACACAACCGTGTCAGCGGCTGTTAGGGTAATCCCGTGTGCCGTTGCTTGTGGCTGCATTACCAACACGCGTATGTTGTCGGTGGTCTGAAAGTCGTTGATGATATGCCCTCGCTTGCTGGCGCTCACGTCACCGTGAATCTGCCCTACGTTGATGCCCTTCTTCTGCAAGTGCGTAACGATGCCCTCGATGCTGGAGCGAAACATAGCGAAGATGATTACCTTGCGCTCGGTCTCTTCCAGAATTTCCTCGAGCACATTCAAGCGAGGCTTGGCATCGAACTCAACAACTTCTTTGTCGTCCGTGTACGCCGCGCCGCAGGATATTTGTAGTAGCTTACTCACAGCAACGCCTGCGTTGACTGCGCTGATTGTCTCACCTGCCGTCTTGACCATCATCTGCTCTTTGAGCATGTTGTAGTACTTAACCTGTTGTGCAGACAGCGGTACTTGGCGAGTAACTGTAACGACTGGGGGCAAGTCCAAGCAGTCCGCTTTGCTAAACCTAATAGCGGGTTGTAGCGCGGCAAAGACCGTATCCCGTGCGTTATGTTTTGGCGTCCACTTAAACATCGTCACTTTGTTCATGACCTTGTCGCGCCATGCCGTATAGAACTTAGGCACACCTCCGGGGTTGACCAGCTTAGCCAAGCCGTACGCATCAACAGGCGACTGAGAAGCAGGGGTTCCCGTCATCATCCACAGGTATGTCTCGGGCTTGACGATTGACGACAGCGCTTTCCAGCGACGTGTTGATGGGTTCTTGTATGCGTTGGCCTCGTCCACAATAACTAGATCGAACTTGCCGTTAGAGTTGATCTCGTCTGCAATCAGGTTGAGCCCATCGTAGTTGGCAATGACAAGCTCATAATCGTGCTGAATCATTTCAATACGCCGCGCAGCTTGCGCATGATGGGCTACGACTGCTGAGCGATGTATCACGCTACTGTTGATGTCTCCCATCCAAGCGCTGTGCATGATCGACAGCGGACAGAGTATCAACACGCGGCGCACCTCTCCACGCTTCATTAGGTAGTCCGCCGCCCACAACGCGCTGAGCGTCTTGCCTGTACCGGGGTCGTTGAACACGAAAGCCCTGCGATTCAGTGTCAGGAACGCGGACGTTTCTACTTGGTGATCCATTGGTGTAAACCGTCCGGGCCAGCTATAGCGACGAGTGATGGGGGATGGTGCGTGCTTGACCCCAAGGTTGCGTAGTACACGCGTCTCGTCCAGTCCCCAGTAAACCGCTACGTCATAGATGCCGTCCTTCTCAGCAACGATCTTGTGCTTTGGAATGACGCTGTATTTGTGCGGGTTGCGCGTGCGCAGGACTAACGCTTTGTCGTCTATGATTTGCATGCTTCTCTCTTATATTGGCTTGCGGCACACGTACATAGCGCGGTCCGTCAAGTAGTGTTTTTCTAAATGTCCTAGTTGTATAAGTCTGCTGTGAGCGTCCCAGAAAAAGTTGTCCCCCGTAAGGGACAGCACGTCTACCCACGCATTACCAAACTTCAACAACCAAAGATCTACTAACGTATCTACGGGGACGGTGAACGCCCCCTCCTCAATATCTACCGAGTTACTTAACGGACCCGTCAGATTTTCGTTTATATGATCGGTTTGCGCTTGCGCTTTTGACGCGTAAATTACTTCGATCTGTTGCGCCGCCTTTTGAAAGGGGTTGTTTATGGTCGACATCTTTGCCGTCTCCTTTGTGGACTAGTCCTTCTTTCTCCATGGTGCGCCGCGCTTTGTTACGGGCAGAGCGCTTCTTCTTTACTTCGGGGGTGCCGTCGTACTGCTCGTATTCTTTTTTATAGGGCCGTTTTTTGTTTACGTATGGCATTTTTAATCCTAGTGCTTGGGGTTAAATTCACAGCCTTTGACCTGACACCAGCCGCATAAAGGGGTCTGATTGGGGTTCCAAACGTCATTGGCAAAGCTAGCCTCTAGTCTAGCCGTTCGCTCCCGGTAGCGCCACCACGCCGCGTCTTTCTGTTCACGCGTCATCTGTAGTTTCACCATGCTGTTCTTGACAATAAACAACAGCGCGGAGTTGACCTTGCGGATATGGGGGTAGTGCTCAAACACCATTAGAGACATAAGTACTAACTGGTCCCGGTCTGGGTAGCGGTTGTTGCCCGTCTTCCAGTCCACCACCCACGCGGTGAGGTTGTCGTCGTCGATGATTAGCAAGTCGGCAATGCCCCGTACCCACACGTCCTTAGCTCTCCAATCGGTCGGCTTGAGGTCTGTGGTGAGCGCCATCTCCTGCTCCGCTAACTTACGCCCGGGCTTCTTTAACAGCTTGTCCACAACAGGCTTGAACTGCGAGTGCTCTTGCGGTATTTCCTTGCCGTCACGTATGTACAACTCCAGTGACTCGTGCACCTGTGTGCCGTAACGTGTAGCCTCTGTCTCTTGGAACGGGTACTTCTTGAGCACCTTTACTTCGTGGTAACGTCTTGCACAGCCTTCGTAATCTTTTAAGGAGCTGTGGCTCCATGCAGGTTTTTTCATTAGAACTCCGCAGAAAGAATAGCGTCATTGAGGCGGCGAGCAAACGCCGTAACAAACTTCTCGTTGCAAGCAAGGTCGTGCCCCATGTCGTTCAGGATGGCGTGAGTCATCTCGTGCCAGAACGTATCGCTACGTTCGCCTGCCGCCAGCAAGTACTTGCCTGCATGCGTTGTCACGTCAATCTCTTTCTTGACGAAGTCAATACGCCCAAGACCAGTAGCCAACGCTTTAGGTTGATTGATCTTGTATAGCGACTTGCCGACGTTTATAGTTTTAGGCAATAACATCTTCTTCTCCTTAGTTTTTAGCTAGTCCGTATCTACGGTGTGCGCCACCGTCAGCGTCCAAAGGTATGCCCGGCATATACTTCGGCTCCACAGTCATCTGCGCCAAGACCCAAGTCTTAGCGTCAACCACTTCCGCATCCGGCACAACCGCAATCAGCTCGTCGTGCACCGTGCCCTTGATAGGGTATCTTTTACTTACCCTGAGCATGCCATCCGTCATCACAATACGTGCTGTTCCCTGAACAATGTTGTTCGTGATCTTGCCCGGATACAATTTGGTAGCGTCTGGCCCGTATACCCACTGGCTCCTACCGTCATCATCTTTAGTCTGTCTTAGATTCGGATAAAGCAGACTCATGCCGTTAGGCAATACGATCTCCTCTTTCCGAAACTTGATACCTTTATACACGAACTCCTCGCCCCCCGCAAGCGATTTTTCTAGCAAATTGCCGCACATATTCCAGAACGCCACCACAGGCCATGCCGTCGCCCGATAGATGTCGATAATACGTTTGGAAGCGACAGCGTGTGTTAACAAGTTATCAAGCGAGCAGGTGTGAGGTATTTCTTCCAGCTTGAGTAGGTTGTCGTCCCACGCCATAAACCTCTCCACGTACTTACGGTCAACCCCTAACTTCTTAGCAAACGTTTTGTCATACATGACGGGCGGTGCGCCAAGGAATCCAGTTAGTAGCTGCGCCGCAAACGATGCCCAGCCCAAGCCGTAACCACACCCAAGCAGCGCTGACTTAGCGGACTGGCGCAGGTCAGGGTGGCTCTCCTTGGTCATGCCGGGGGTGTTAAACATCTGCGCACCAAACGCCGCGTAGGGGTCACCGCCTTGTTGGAAGATCAACAGCATGTCTTCGTAATCAGCAAGGTACGCCAACACACGAGGCTCGATCTGAGACAAGTCGCCGACAACCAGTTGATGCCCTTCGGGAGCCATGATTGCCTTACGCAAGAACGAGCCGCGCTTAAGGTTCTGCATGTTGATAGCGCTCCCCTTGGATGCCGTCCACCGCCCTGTTCCTGCTCCGTAGTAGCTTAGTGGGACAGGTAGCGCCCCTCTGTAGCTGATGTCAAGAAACCGTTGTGCCCTCGTACGCTCGGTCGTTGACTTGACTCGTAGGCGTGCCTCACACAAAGCCGACACATCCTCGTTACTGCCGTTGAGCAGGGCTTGGAACAACGCATCGTTCTTAGCCAAGGCAAGTGTCTCTTTGCCTGTCGTCTTGCTTTTCTTCTTCGGGGGCACTACGCCCATCCCTGTCAGAATCTTTGCAAACATTGGGTTGGATGCCAACATCTTCTCCTCTACACCAAGACGTTCCAGTAGCCCCTCGCGCTTTTCTTTCTCCTCCACTAGCGCCTGCTTCAACATCTCGCTGTCAAGCAATAGTGTTGGCTCGGTATACATCCGAAGCGTCATGTCTATGAGTCTAAGTTCTGAAGTAGGGTATCCAACTCGAAGGGCTGAAAATATACGTTCGCACAAGAACACATCGTGCTTGCAGTACTCGGCGAGTTCTTCTTCGACCTGCGCATCCAGTTCTCGTAGTCCATTAGTCGAATGTAGGGCTTGCCCTTTGTCGGGAAGGCCAAAAGCGCTTGCCAACCGCGCGAGGGAATTGCCAACCTCCACGCCGCGTAGAGCGCGTGCCATT
>Ga0222652_1000416_pt1 | contig 18311 bp, 25 predicted proteins | sample AntAcemetagen371_FD_179803 | JGI IMG/M metagenome (GOLD analysis project Ga0222652, IMG submission 179803) | Saline water microbial communities from Ace Lake, Antarctica - #371 | ecosystem: Environmental > Aquatic > Non-marine Saline and Alkaline > Saline | place: Antarctica: Ace Lake... | reverse complement strand
AACAGATATGGGCCGACTGTGTGCTCACGGTGGACGACCAGTTCCACGTGTCGCGACAGTGGCACAAGACTTGGAACAAATACGCCAGCATGTCCGACATGGCCGTCGTTGATGGCGTGCATGAGATACTGCTAGAGACGTTTGACTCGTTCCTGTCACACAACCGATCACCACTGAAGATGTTTGTCTCCGGTGGCATGGACACCACCATGGCATGGGCCTACCTGGACCACTTCACCAAGGACTACGAGATAGTGGACTACGAGTACTTGAAATTCACACCCTTCTGGAAACGCAACTTACCCAAACTGAAACGGTTCTGGGGGTATGAGCAGACGCACCTGTGGTCAGAAGATTGCGTGTTGGTCAGCGGCGCCATGGGGGACGAGAATTTCATGCGTGGTCCATACACCGCGGAAATGATGCTACAAGCACACGGCACCGGTCTGGTGGATGTGCTACAGCCCGGGGATTACCATTACAAACACTACCAAAAGTATCTAGAGAACGGTCTAGACGTTGGCACGATAGACCCCGATATCAACAAGGTCAAGGAAGCCGTAATGGCACGCAACACCAATGATCACCAGCACTGGCACATTGAACAAACACTGCACTTCACCCCATTCAAGGACTCACGGATACTGTCGCTGATAACACAGAGCAGTCGAGAGCAATTGGTGTCGCAGGCCCGTGACGCACACATCAACAGACTGCTGATAGAGAAGTTAGATCCGTCGAAGTTGGAAAAGGTCAGCAGATCCAAGAACCACAATTCAATGGAGAATCTGTAGGTTGACCTACACGGCTTTCTAGTGTACAATTACATTATATGCCACTTACACCAATAGTAATAGAACAGACATCCAAAGGTGAGAGAAGCTACGATATTTTTAGTAGGTTACTCAAGGATAGAATCATTATGTTGGAAGGACCGATAGAGGAACACACGGCTTCAGTGCTTTGTGCTCAGCTGTTATTCTTGGAATCACAAGATGCCCAGAAGGATATAACACTTTATATCAATTCACCGGGCGGACTGGTAACGGCAGGTATGGCTATCTATGATACCATGCAGTATGTTAGATCAGACATACAGACGATAGTAGTGGGCCAGGCTTGTAGTATGGGCTCACTCCTAGCAAGTGCGGGTGCGAAAGGCAAACGATTGATGTTGCCACACGCCAGGCACATGATACACCAACCCTTGGGCGGAGCGAGTGGTCAGGCCACCGACGTTGAGATCAGGGCAAACGAATTACTTAGATGGAAGAGAGAGCTCACAGAGATCTACCAGAAGAACACGGGACAACCCCTACAGCGATTGAAGGACGACATGGAACGAGACAAGTTCATGAACGCAGAAGAGGCCGTGGCGTACGGATTGGTGGACCGGGTAATCACCAGCAGGGCCGACGACGACACCCAGGACTAGCATGTTCTACATCTGGCACACACTGTTGATATCAGTATTCATAGCAGTGGCCTACCTGTTTGGCTACAAGCACGGGATGAACACAGCCAAGAAGCCATTGCCCAAAGACAGGCGACCACTTTCTTATTAGATTACCAAACACCCCGGTAAGTAGTTGCAAATAGTTACTATTAATAGTTACTATTCGCAATACAATAAAATCATGACAGCATTAATAAAAAAAATAGGCAGTTACCACGCAAGGTTCTTTGGATTCATATCAATGAAGGCCAAGACATCTAAGCTGTGGGCGGTGATACTGACGTTGTTCGTCATCTATGAGATCATAGAACACACGGTGTGGCCCATCCTGGTACCATACCTGGCATACCAACACTGGTTCGCCAACTAGTATTACTTTTTAGATAACCTGCTCCGTGTCTGTGTAAGGCCACATCACAGTAAGTAATATACCAATATAATTCTGTGGTAGCATGTTCTAAATATTTGCATGTACACCCTGGAGAAGCGTAAACTGATCTACATAATGACTCGCAAGATGGTGTATTGGCACACACACTGCATCACTCCGTGGAAAGGAAATCCCGTGTTCCAGGAACCCAATTGGGTAATACATGAATGTGAACTGTGTAACATGGACGTGGACAGTCAGGATTGGTGGAACAACTGTTCTGACAACTCATCCCAGAAACGATTCTATATAAACCTAGAACTCAACAAACGGTATTGGTGATAATTTCCAGTTCAATGTTACTTCTCGTAATTTGGTTTCTTGATCGGGGAGTCCGATATCCTCTTGGTAAGGACGTACCTCTTGTCGCCTATCTTGTATATGGTAGGTCGCTTGGGCACTTCGATTGTGAACATCTTTTCGTAAGACTCGACGATATGTTTGATCCACTTGTACACGAGGCGCCCTCCTTCATATGATTACTTCTTGAACCACTTGATGGGGTTGATCTTCTCACCAAGGTCTTCCACTTTCTCGTTGATCCACCAACCTGCGATGAAACCTACGACGAATCCAATTGTTAAAAACATTGCGTCTCCTTGTGTTGTTGTAACTGTATTTATGGTGATCTTTGTGATCAGAATTGGCTCTTCTTCAGTCGGATGGGCTTGAGCCCAGTCTCCCTGTTCAAGAACTTGTAGTCCAGCTTGACCACGTCGAAGTCCTGCTTGAGCTTGTCTGCGATCCTGTAAGGGTCAAACTCGGCGCAACTGTACACGTCCAACTGCATCATGGCGGGCACTGGCTCATCCCACACGTGCATGGCTATGTGGCTGGTCTCTATCACGGCGATGCCAGTGATGCCCCTGTTGCCTTCCTTGTCACAGTAGGCCACGTACGGTCCCATCATGATCTTCATGTCTATGAATCCTATGAAGTCCTTCAACCATTGTTCCAACATCTTGGGGTCGGTGGGTGGGTTGTTGACCTCGGCCCGGATGATCAGGTGTTTGTGTATGTTCAGGCTATTCTGCATCACTGCACTCCCGACAGCCACATGCGGGACAGTCCTGGCACTCGCCACAAGACCTCCGGCAGTGCTGTTCGCAATCACATATCTCGCATATGAATCTGATCATTGTTTGCCTTCCTCCGTCTTAGCTAGGTCTTTCTTTTCCTGGCACGGGGTTGGGTCAAACATACAGCCCAGCACATTCGCAATGCCTTCCATGTTGGCCACGGTCGGTGTGTTGCTGTCTGGTTGCTCATCTGGCACCACAGCTTCTGGTACTTCTGGTTGTTTGGTCTGTGTTCCGGCCTTTGGATTGGCACACGCCGATAAGTTCACCAGGATCACCACCAGGAAGATTATTATCAACCATTCTAATTTTTTATTCATACTGGTATTTACACCAACACGAACCTGTGTTATCTGTGTGTACTGTTATTGGAATTTGTTGGCTTTGACAGCAATCTTGCCGGTGTTCACGCCATTCTTGATCACGTAATCCTGTGTGCCACCCGCACCAGTGTCCACTTCCTTACGCAGGTGTTTGAAGAACAATTTCTCTTTCGCCTCACGCATCAGCTTCTGTGCGTATGCTGTTATTGTGTTTGTATCTCTCATAACTTTATTATACACATTATTTATGTGTTGTCAACATACCTGATATGCGTATATAACATAGGTACATTTAAACACCTTTAAGTGCGTATATTATGGCAAATGTACAACTGCTCCAGGCTATGCTTTACCATGCGTGTACACAGCTCTGTGTACGTTTAAACGGTGTATGTGTGTGCGTTTAACAGGTAGACACATGGCAATTTGTAGTGTAATATATTGTATATGAAATACTATAATTGTTTGAATTGTGGTAAAAATAATATAGCCACAAGGCAGAAAGTAAACAAGTACTGCAATAATACTTGTCAGTTGGAATTTGAATACAGGCAAAGAATTACCAATTGGCTAGATAACGGAAAATCCTGGACCAGTAAAGAAGTGCCTTTATGGCCTCGTAGGTATCTTTTACAAGTGCAAAATAATAAATGTACTCGTTGCAAATGTAGTAAAGATCAAATAGGAAGACCATTAACTATGGAATATAATCATATAGATGGTAAAAGATTCAATAACGAATTTAAAAATGGCGAAATGATATGTGTACAGTGCCACAGCCTTACGCATACATATAAAGCTAAAAACAGAACTAAAATAACAGAAGAACAAGTAAAAGCTGAACGCTTACACATATTGCAATTATTTGCACAACGTAGGAGAGAAGCGTTACCTGATCCAACGTTGCATTAGTACACGGTGGCCCTTGTAGCTCAGTTGGTAGAGCAGGCGATTTGTAATCGTCAGGTCGTGCGTTCAAATCGTACCGGGGGCACCACTAACACGACTCTCAAGACAAACGCTATGCTGACTTTTTTGGTAATAGTGGTTGTTTTGGTAAGTTTGGTATATTTGGGGGATTAGCTCATCTGGGAGAGCGCCTGATTTGCATTCAGGAGGTAGCAGGTTCGATCCCTGTATCCTCCACCAAATACACAGTGGGGGTGTAGCTCAGTTGGTTAGAGCGATCGCCTGTCACGCGATAGGTCGAGGGTTCGAGTCCCTTCACTCCCGCCACTTAAGGTCCCTTCGTCTATCGGTTAGGACAGCTGGTTTTCATCCTGCAAAGGGGAGTTCGATTCTCCCAGGGACCGCCACTAACGAGTGCCCGTAGTTCAGTTGGATAGAATGTTGGTTTCCTAAACCGAAGGTCGCATGTTCGAATCATGCCGGGCACACCAAAAACACAATAATTACTTGTACAATGAAGATTGGACATTTCTCAGATAAAGAACTCCCACAGGGATTTGGAAACAAGCATCCAGACGGTGCTCAGTACACACTCAATTCTTTTGGATATCGATGTCCCGGATGGTCACCGATGCCCGATGGGAAAAAGAATGTGGTCATACTAGGATGTTCACACACGTTCGGTCAAGGACTCAACGATGATGAACACTGGGTTCATTTCTTGTCACAGCACAACAAAAAAAGATGTAGGTACTGGAATCTTGCACAGCCAGGATCCAGCGGCGATAAACTCGTCAGGACACTGTACGGCAGTGAAAAGATCATATACCCTGGGATTATAATTGTGTGTTGGCCGGATTGGAGTCGTCGCGAGAGGTTTGAAAAGTCTCCAATCAACCTTTCAGGAGGCCACGAGACCCTGAGACATGAAACATCTGAGCAAGATCTCGCTAACTTCCTAAAGAATGTTTTCTTTGTGGAGAAGTATGGAGAAAAGAACAACTGTGAAGTCTTCCATTGTTTTGCACAAGAATCCTATCACGAACACATAGAAGGGCTTAATATTCTGAAAGAACAAACAATTAGAAATTGTTGGCCATGGTGGCACAAGACCCGTCAACGAGACCTGCAATCAGACAGTGTGGCCAGGGACGGTCAACACTATGGTATAAAGCATCATCAACGATTTGCTGAACTGTTCCTGGAAAGATTTGGACCTAAGCTGAAGTAATCATCTATAGCTATATCACGTAACACATCCTGCCGCTTGATAAAAGATTCGAGTTGTTTGCTATTGTCCTCATCTATGGCTATCTCTTCCGGGGATATGTGTTTGGCAACCATAGTGAATTTGTTTTTGTATCTTACGTTCAACACACTTGGTTGATCAAGGAACGCCCAGTCATGTGGTATGTTCTTATTCTTTGTGTAGTTGATTATCTCAGGCAAGTTTTTTATGTTCAAGCAACTGACAGTGGTCCAGAAATCCAATTGTAGTAACTTGTATTTTTTCTGCAGGTCTTTGTAGGCATCCACGGTCTTTTTGTAGTCTGTCCATTTGATGGGCCACCTCGCATAGTCGTGTACTTTGCCTATGCCATCTAGGCTCATGGTGACTATGACCATGATGTTCCTCTTCAACACATCTTCAATCTCCTTGATCAATCTAGAACCATTGGTGTTCATCCTCACTATCTTTGTGTTCGCAGGCAGGTCGTTTAACACTTTCTTGTAGTTCTTGCTGGCGGTCGGTTCTCCCCCGTTGACATCTAGCTCTATCACCCGTTCCAGTGGTAGCTGTTGGAATACATTGTAGTTGTCCACACGAGTATAGTCCGTTGACTCTAGACTTCCTATCTTGGTACTGAGCCCGGCGTTGCAGGACTGGCAAGCACTGTTGCACACGTTGTCCAGCACACCACCTACTATGAGGTAGTCCTTACGTATCGGGTGTAACATCTTGTGCCTGGCTATGCTGTTGGTCCGGATGCTCTCACCCTTAACACGTTCGGACTGTTGGCATCTTGTACATTCGTCTGGCCACCTGTCCTCTGACATGGTGTCTCTGATACCCTTCATCCATTCACTGCGTTCCAGTTCTTTGAAATTTTCAAATCCCTTTGCATTGACCATGTGTCCACACTTGCCCACGGATCCGTCCTGGTTGAGTCTTACAAAGTGGTCTAACCTAGGACAATACATTTTTACATTTCCTGACTAGTATTTCGAGATCTATTGTTTGTCCTATGTGTTTCATTAACTCTTGATCTGCTTGAACAAAATCGTCTAGTAGTTTCACATCTGTATTATTGTTTTTTGATACGTGCAGATGGACTTTACAGTATATAATAAGATCTTTGACTAATTTTAGTGATACCTTTCCTTGGTAGAACCTACTCAAATGTAACAGCCAGAGCCATTGTGGGGAGAAATGTCGATCTATGAACTTGCCCTGCTTGACCAACTGCCACGTTTGTGTGAGGTCTGCATTATTTTGTCGACAGTATTCGTTAAGGCCTGATATAAATCTATCTGCTGGATCTCTGAGAAACACTACGATATCTTTGCATTTGTGTATTTCTTCATTTGTGTATTTGCGTCCCGCAACAGATCTTAAACTAGACGATCCATTTCTCATTATAGGATAAACAAAATTATCTCCTAGTTCATAGACTTTGCAGTCTGTGTTCAATAATCTATTCCAGTGTGTTAGCATCTAACTCCTTGTAAAGTTTTGTAAAGACTTTCCTGCTATTAATATTACGCCTGTTGTCTTGTGTCTGTGTTGCCTTTAGAAACAGTGAAATGTTTTTCTCCCATGGTGTGTTTGAAAAGTAATACAGTAAATTTTCGTAGCTATTTTTTAGATACCCTTGCGGATTTTTCTGTAACCTGTTTTTAAGTTTTTCTTTTACACTGTCTATCATGTGTTTGGGCAGGTTTAGTAAATTGTAATGCTCAGGTTCGTACAGCGGTCCCACTACGAAACTATTATCATGAAATCCTTTCTGTTTCAGAAAATCTATGCAGTCAAAAATGCTTCTGTGGTTTAATATAAAATGTAACATGTTGAAGCTTATCTTATGATCCAGTTTTCTTATTGTCTCTAGGTTTGCCATAAAGTGTTTCCACCTTCCTAGGTGTCTGATGTATTCGTATTCCTCCTCCATCGATTCAACACTGACCGTCCAATGTACGTTTTTAAACGAACACAACAATTCAAATATTCCTGTCTCGGTCGTGCTTAGATTTGTGTTGACTCTTACACTACATCCGGGATTTTTCTCCTTCAGCAGTTTTAAGAACTCCAGGTTCTCCTTCATCAGCATTGGTTCCCCGCCCGCTAGGTAAACGTTTTCTAGCTGTGTGATATTTTCAAACACATAATCCTTTACTTCCTGTCTTGCTTCTTTGTTAGACTTGACTTTCTCTCCCAACTCTTGTGCCCACTTGCTACTGTACTCTGGTCCGCAATAAACACAGGCCTGGTTGCATGAGTTGGTCCAACGTAGGTCGACATGCTTGAGAGAAAAGTTTTTGACGTCATCATACAATGTTAGATCTGTCTTTGCTCCGACCTCTTTGAGATAGTAAAGCCTACTACTGATACTGCTCAGGTTGGTTGTGTTTTTCTCTTGTAGGTAACAGCCGGCACAGTTAGCAGGCTTTTCATCCTTTAGCATTGATTGTTTTAGTTCTATGTTTTCTTTGCCATGCATGATGTCTTTTATGTTTGACTTGTTTATGGTTCCGAGGTTGGTCTTAGAAATGATACAGTTCTTAACAGTCCCGCTTGGTTCGAGCTCGAAACCTGTCCATGGCAAGGTACAGATACTTTTATTTTTTAAAAGATCTTTAGCGTCCACTATACTATGTCCTGTTGTGCCAGCACCTGTTCAACATATGCTTTGGCGGATATGCTGGTGGGATCGCTGAAGGCGTGTGTGTTCACACTACCTGGACGTATCAACTCCATTCTAATATTGCTAGGTTGAGAGTTCAGTTGGTGATGTGCCAACTCCAAGGCCATCTTCTGATTCCTGTACTGCATGGACTCTCTCATGGTCAGGCCCTTGATGTCTATGTCATGATCCTGTTCACACACCCGGGTTGATATGTTCCATATGTGACGCACCTCTTTGATGTTTTGCCACTTGTGCCATACCTCGAACAGCAGTTCCGTCTGTGCGTAAAAACTTATGGCGTTGTTAATCAGCATGTCACAGGGTGCTATCAGACCGGCCGTGTGTGCAGTCCTCCGGATGTTCTCCCCATCACTCCGGGATATGCCGACTATTTCGTGTCCACGTGCAGACAACTGTTCCGCAAACGCTTGGCCAATTCCTTTTCTGTGTCCAGTTATTGCAATTTTCATGAGCAACGGTATTTAAATACTTACAATGAAGTGTTATTATATCCTGGACTGCGATAAACAGCAAAAGATTGCAGATAGTCTGTATGGCTACTACGTTGGCATCACGGCCAACAGAGAACCTACAGAGTTTTGGAATCACCTAACTAGAAAAGAGATACAGAGCTACTTCTCAATACCAAACCTAGAGATAACGAAATGGTTTAAGGACCAAGCCCTTAATGTTAGGGATATGAGTTTCACAATATACAATGAGGATATTGGTACAAGCATACACAAGGACGCACCTCCTGTTATTGCAAAGATAAACTTTCCCGTGCTGAATACCATGGACACATACAATGTTTGGTATGATGATTGGGGAAACGAGATAGACAGGATTGAATGCACAAAACCACTTGTGTTAAGATCAGACATCAATCATACAGTGGAGATTGGTGCCAACGCAAAGTACCCTAGACTGCAATTTAGTTTTTGTTTTTACAACGAGCCGCTTCACTTACTAAAGTAGGACACTCGATAAATCTATCATTACGTTTGTGTATACGCTGTACTAGACTGTTCAACCTACTGTTATATTCATCTGTATTAAAGATATCCTGAGTCTTGAAATCTTCTATTGTCCCCCAATCCTCTATCTTGTTTAACCATACTCTGTCAGCACCGTACCGCTCTCCCAGGTCTATGATCTTCTCCATCTCGTGGTAGTTGTCCTTCTGCACCACAAAGTGCAGTATGAATCTGAAACCGTGCTTCTGTTTTTGCTCGGCCATGCATTCCAAGCCTTCCAATGTCTTTTCCCATTTACCGCCCAGTCTAAGTTTTTCATATGTTTCCTTGGTTGCTCCATCTATGCTTACACCCAGTTCTTGTAGATTGCTGATCACATAAGGAACTTTGGCATGGAACTCTTTGAACATCAGTCCATTGGTCAGTATGGAGTATTTGATGTTGTCTCTTCCGGGCGTTTGTTCCATGAAGTGTCTATACACGTGTGAAGCAAAAGGGTCACCGTCCGACCCCATGTGTACCTGTATAGGATGTTCATAGTTGTAAAGCCAATCATTTATCTTGTCCGCAAGTCGTATGCCCAAGTTGTATGCAGAACCTTCCTTATGGAATATCATGCCTTTCCTACAACTAGGACACCGCAGATTACAACTGTCATCGATGGCAAGTCTTAGATGCTGTATGCGATCCGGCCGGCCATGCAACACAGCACCTGACTTTAGGTATGAACACTGATGTTCGTTGCAGTAACGATACGTGCCATCGGTGATAGAACTTTGAAGGTGTTGGTGTGTGTTACTGCCGATGATATCTGCTAGTGATTTTATCTGTAGGTTACCTATGCTCTGAGGCAACCAACTGGTACACTCACAGGCATAGCACGATCCTTGTTTGTCGATCAGGACAGTGTCCTTGGGACGAGGACACAGGTTCTTAATTTTTAAATCCTTCTTGGTGTCAATTTTGTATTGGTCGAACAGTCTCTGGTTTATCATTTGTTGGGATCGGTGATCATGTCCAGTGTTAGCGGTTTGTTTTCCTGAACCGTTTCCTCCTGTGCGTCTGCGGTCTGTGTTGACTTCTTGCTCAACCTACGTTGTTCCTTGTCGTGTTGTTTCTGTAATTTCTTCGCACCCCTGGTGTTCTTGTAGTCATAGTGTATGCCCATGATTGTACCTCCTGTTGCTGTGAATAATTATACACTACCATGGAGTGTGTGTCAACAGTCTGGTAATTTATCTACACATTAAGGTTGCATTTGTCATAAATATGTCTTACAATCCAGAGCGGACACAAGGCCAGCGTCCGCATTATCAATCTAATCATAACCAAAAGGAAAAAACAAAGATATGATTAAGAAAAACAAGAAGAAAATCGCAGTAGGTGTAGCGATAGTAGTGGCGATCGTAGCATGGTCACTGTTCAAACCAGCACCAGCCGAAGCGGCTGAGATTAACGCTTACGGTTCCCTGAACTACAGAATGGGGAATGACGAGGACGTTAATGGAAAATCAGTGCTGAAGGCCGAAGACAACGGTTCCAGCATTGGTGTTGACGTCAGTGAAGAACTAGTTGACGGGATATCAGGTTTCGCTAAACTAGAAGTTGGTGTGGACACAGACGACACAGGATCTAACCCATTCGATTCAAAACTTGCATACGCAGGTCTTGACATGGGAACTTTAGGTAAAGTGTCAGCAGGTAGACAGAATTCTGTCTTCAAGAAAGTGACTGCAACAACAGACGTGTTCCCAGAATACGGAAACAAAGCTGTACAGAAACTTTTCTCTAGAGACAGTCACACTGTGGTTTACTCTACTGAGATCGGTGGTCTTACTTTTGACTCACTGGCTAAAGTGGATGGTTCAACAGGCAAGTCAGGAGCAGACGTTTTAGAATCAACTGTATCATTTGATATGGGAAGTCTATCGCTTGTTGCGGGTATGTCAGATGACAAAGTTAACAAAGTTGACTACAGAGGTCTAGGTGCGACTTACAGTCTGTCAGAAGCGACGACTGTTGCGTTCAACCACACTATCAAAGAAACTGACGCAAACCTAGAAACAAAAGCAAACGACTTCGCTGTAACTCACGTTATTGGTGATACTAAATTTGCTGTAGGTTACGGTGAGATCAAAGATGGTACTGCGTACACTACATTAGGGGCTACGAAGTCTATCACAGATAGCTTCTCTCTATATGCGGGATACGAAGCACAAGACAAAACTGCAGGTAACAAAGATATCTCAGGTATGTCAGCTGGAATCAAGTTAACATTCTAGTTCCAATATTGAAAAGAGGGCAGTAGAAATATTGCCCTTTTTTTGTGACTGTGGCACACACAATTAAATAGACACATGCTAGTAACACCCTGTAACCTAGAGTCAGTCACACAACACACACATTATCAAGGTAAAACCCGTAGCTACGGGATAACGATGTTAGATCCTGCGGAACGAACGCACAGGATAGAATACACAGAGAACACTATAACAGAATACATTATACCTTCAGGGACGGCCATATCGGGATCAGACTCCGGACACTACTTTGGAGTGATCTGCGATAGTAATTTTTACTTTGGCAATCCTACCAAAGGCAACAAAGTGTCGAGGACAGCGAGTCCTTTCTGGAAAAAATTTCACCCCAAGAAGTCACTAGGAACACAAATTGAATTTCAGATAGAAGACAAACCCAAACACACATTCTCCGACCCAGTGAATCTATCATTCAGCCTCAACGCCTACTGGCACTGGTTCAATGAAGACCTACCACTGTTCAAGTATTTCAGGACCAACGATCACAAAATCATAACAAACGAACTTTCTGCGTGGCAGAAGGAATCACTGGAGCACCTACCAGACATCAGAGACAGGATAGTAGAACTAGCCACACCGTGTGTGGTGGAAGCACCAGAGTTCCACATGTTCACTAAACCGGACGGGACTGTTGGCAAGAACTCGGCATGGACTACAGAATTCTTAATGGACACGTTCTTGCCAGCAAGGTCTAGCCAGGATAGAAAAATATACATCAGCCGTAACAAAGATGCACAGGCCAGGGGTGTGGACAACGAAGACGAAGTGCGTGAGTTTCTAGGATCACAAGGGTTCGAGTTCTACGAAAATTTTTCAGAACTGTCACTGCAGGACAAACTAGATCTGTTGCACAGTTGTCAGGTGGTTGTCAGCGCCACAGGGGCCAATCTCTCACACGTGTATGCCATGCGACCAGGAACAAAGGTAGTAGACTTCAACCACAAGTTCCTGTTGGACACGGAACACTGGTACAACAACATTGGAGACACCGCTGGACTGAAATGGATAACGTGCGGTATGGAGACAGGATCACCGGCCAAGAGACCAAAAATGAAAAACAACAATCTAGTAGTTGACATTAAACTGTTAGGAAAGGCACTGGAACTATGAGTGATGCACAGTTCAGACAAAGTGAGACAGACAAGACTTACGACCTAGCACGAAAACACATGAAGGGATTCCACACGGCACTGGACATTGGTTGTGACGTCTTCCAATTTGCGGCGAAACTGGAGCAGGACTTCAACCATGTGCATTGTTTTGATTTCAGGGATAAATCCAACCAGATGACCAAATTCATAAAAAACAAAAACAAAATAACATTCCACCACACAGGGTTAGGAGAGAAGGAAGAAACAAAATTCACCAAGCCCGGGGTTGGACGTATTAAAAGTGACACCATGCATGGATCTTGTACCTTGCGGGTACCGGTTGTTCCATTGGACTCGTTGGGTCTGGATGAAAACATAGACTTCATAAAGATGGATGTGGAGGGCTACGAACCACTAGTGATAAAAGGTGCCACAAAGACCATAGAACATAACAACCCGGTGATACTGTGTGAGATAAACAGGGGAGACATGTCGGCGAAGAAGTTACTAGAAGGCATGGGTTACAGGTGTGTTGACATCTACTACAAACTGGGACAGCCGAACGATTATCTGTTTATTAGATAAATCGTATTATGCCTTGCACACATAGACTCTATCAACTGCGTTAAGATTGTTATAATGTTGATAACCTAATTCTATCAAAAACTTTTCTAATTTTTGAATAGTGTAATTATATTTTGATAATTGTTTTGCAGAAAACTCTACTACAAGTACCGGAGAATATCTTTTAATAGTTTCGGTGGCACCCTGTAGTACATTTACTTCATACCCTTCTGTGTCTATAATTACAAGATCAACATCTTTAATCTGTAGACTGTCTAGTGTTTTTACTTCAAACTTTTTTTGGGATATATATTGATCTTCACCTTCTCTCAACTGTGTTTGATCATCAACTACACTGTTCGCTAACGCACCTCGGTTAAATCCTTTTCTCCTGAATCTATCTATATTTGCCACTTGCATATTTTCCGCACCCAGTCCATATGAATGCATTGTTAGATTGTTAATGTTACGTTCTTGCATATTGGCTTGAAAGCACTCAAATATATCGTTTGGGAAATCAAACGTGTGTACGTGATTAAAATGTTTGCTCAGTAACGGTATACCAAATCCATAATTAACACCTATCTCTAGTGCTGTCCTCTTGTTAGATAACACATCTGTGTTGATCACACGTAGCAGTTCCTCATCTCCTTCTGTTGTAAGGTCTTTGCCTTGCTTCTTCCAATTTGCAGGTCCCGGATCTGAATCACTCACTTTCCATCCGTAATAATTGTACATCTATTTTTTAACCCTATGTGCAGTTAGAATGTTGCCGCCGATAGCATTTATGTAGTTGTTGTCCTCTCCCCATTGGTGACACAGCACCTGGTGCCAACCCCATTCAGCACCTAGTAAATTTTTTTCATGGAACAACTTCTCCACGTTCTTTAATTTTTCTCTAGGATGGAATATGAGATGATCCCACAGGAATGGTCCAGGACATCTTTTACAATCTTTGTATTTGTGTATTTGCAATGGATCGTCTACTTCTGCCGATGCCCAAATACCAACAACTTTTCCTTGTTGTGCTTGTTCCAGTAACGGCATGAAATCAACTTTAGTTGACATTAATGTGTCGTATCTCAGTTTGATAATTGTTTTGTATTGTTCAGGTATGGTGTTGGTAAGCCAGTAGTGTGCCAGTGTCTGTTTCGAGTTGTGCTTGGTCTTCTCCCACGCCCCGGGCTTACGGAATATCTTTGCCTGCTTATGACTCGCATATCTACGCCATATGTCACAGTCAGGCTTGTACTGTGTGTCTGTGAGATTGTGATAATCATACTGTGGTTCGTTGAAATACTCGCAATCAGGAACTTCGGGCTCTGGATACCCTTTCCATTGCATGTAGAAAAATTTAAATGGAAAAACTTTTTGTGCTACCTCAATGGCTTCTTTGTAACCTTCTCTAGCTAGACCAGATACGCAAACTGCTATCTCGTCTGCATGGATCATTTTGTAAAGCCCCACTTGGCGATGGCCTGTTCATACTCCACCCCGTGTGTTTTGTCCACTGCTTGTCGCATTGCTCGAGCACCTGCGATTGTTCCTCCCGGGTGTCCGTGTATGGCTCCACCGGCGTTTGCCATGTAATCAGTGCCTGCTATACTATTAACTTTATCAACCAACCCCGGATTGAATCCACAACTCAATGCTGGTGTGGTATTCCCGGCCCTTAATATTTCTAAACACTTCAGTATCTCTTCAGGATCGTCGTTGCTGTATCCGCCGACCATTCCTGTTTGGATTGTGTCTGCACCCATCAGTGTGGCCAGTTGGCACATCACTGGCCAGCTGATACTGAACCTGTGGCCTACATCTGTTGTGACCTTTGCACCACTGCTCTGGTAATGCAAGAACAAGGGTAGGTCTAATTTCCTAATGCTGTTATAAGATCCGTATCCACTAAACACGTTGATGTGTACTCCGTTACCTCCTAGCTCGTGAACACGTTTCACACGATCGGTCAGCACGTGTGGATCACAGTTGATGGTGTGACAGAAAATAATTTTACGACTCTGTTTGGCTAGATAATTTGATATCAAATCCACACGTTGGTCTAATGGACAGATAACAGGATTGGCCATTATCTCATCTTCCTTGATAAAGTCCACTCCGCCACCCACCATCTGTTTGACCATTTCTAGTAAAATTTTTGGTGTTATCCCTATCTTGGGTTTGACTATACCACCAAGCAACGGCTTGTTGTATTGTCCTGTGAATTCTCTTATGCCCGACAGACCAAATTTTGGTCCGAGGAAATGTTTGGTTACTGCTTTGGGTAGCGCCAATTCTATTAATCTACATTTTGTAATAATATCTATGTCAACGTGTCCTCCCATCAACTGACAAAGCATGTGTGCCACGCCGTCTGTCTCCCAGTCTGTGTTGATTACAGGAAACGCGATCTTGACTAGTCCTTGTGTTTGTTTTTCTAATTTTGATTTCTCACCAACTATCACACAACTATGGTTTTCAAAAAGTTCATCTGTCTCCCATGTGTTACGCACACTTGGATTACCAACACTCTGTCCAATTGCGAGTGCCCACGCGGCCTCCTTGAGATTGGCACTGCTGGCCATGTCGTAGGTTGCTATGAAATATTTTTCACTATCTATTGCTGTGTTGTAAAACAGCATACTAGTCTTTGTAATTGGCTAGGAAGTTGTTAAGCTCTTCAGGTGTGCCCATTCCCCACATCTCATCAACAAGGCTGGCCCTGATCTTTTTGCCATCCTTAATTGCTTCGTTGTACACAGGACAAACATAAAACTCGTTGTTGGTCCTGATATCCTTCTCTATCATTTGGTCTGCATACTTGACGAAGTCACTACCCCGTTTCCAGTGGTATATGCCTACGGTGGCATTGTTTGATATTGGATTCTTCTCTGCAACTTCTGACACCCACCCGTTGCCGTCAATTTTGGCAAAACTATGTTTAGGATGTACACTGTTGAAAGTTAACATTCCACCGTCCGAGTCTTCGTGGCTGAATGAACTGATTGTTTCTAGGCTGTTCCATTTGATGTATTGATCAGAGTTTGATATGATCAACTGTTCGTTGTTGTCTATCAACTGCCTTGCTTTGAGTACTGTACAGGCCGCCCCTTCTGTCACTCCGTCTATCTGCACGATCTCGCATCCGGGAGCTATCATTGACAACATTCCTTGCAGGTCATATTTTTCATAGTGTGACTTCTGCACGAGGAAGATGTATTGTCCTTGCAAGTTTAAATTTTCAACAACTTTGGCTATCATTGGTTGTCCATACACTTCGATCAAGGGTTTTGGAAATGTGTATCCTGCTTTTTCAAATCTGGATCCTGCTCCAGCCATTGGTACTATTATTTTCATTTTAAATGTTCCTTGTATGTTATTAAATCGTCTCCGCAGATGCCTGCAAATTTTTTTACATCTGAAAGGGATAACTTCTCCGGATGTACAGCGATGGTTTTTATACCGCCAGGCATGCCAGGGTAAGCCCATATGTATCCAGCGGATGTTGTAGAGTAATCATCTTCCTGGTGAAAGAAACAATGTATGCCCATGGCCATCATGGCCTCCAGTGCGTTGTAGTTCTTGGCATGGCACCACAGGTCGTTGTCCTTCAACCATTCACGATCAACAGCTTCTGTTGGTTCGTCATGACCTAACCAAAACTTTTCACCATCCCATTTACATATATCTATTTCACAATGATATCCTTGGTCCAGTGCTTCTTGTATGTAGGCTACTGTATTTTCACGTTCCGGGATCCGGCCGTTAATGTTGCCTCTGTGTGCTATAAGGATCATGATATACCCTTATTTAATTCCGTTTTTGATCAGGAAAGAATTTATGCTATGAAAGTGTTTCATCTTCTTGTGTCCCGCGGCATGGAAGAAGTTGACTTTAGGTTTTCCACGCATATGTGCATTCTTGAAGTTGTATAGCTCACTCATTCTGAGAACAGGGACTTTGCTCTTGATAGCGGCCCACATCAGTATATTACCGTCATGATCATCCAGATCTCTGAACCGTGCTATGAATGGTTTCATGTCATCTCTGGCCGATTTGGACAATATGAATACACCGGGTTGGAATCCTATCTGTTTGCATTCCTCGATCGTACATTCCTTTAGTAATCCTTGATGCCAATTATCAAAATGCTCTTGCGAGTGTGCTTGTTGGAATTTTGCATAATCACACACCTTTAATGAAGTACCATCGGGATACTCGGAAAATATATCTGGAGCGTCAGGCATGGCAAACACGTCACTGTCAGTGTACATGATTTCATCGTACTGCTCCCACCAGGTGTCATCTAACCAAAGATCAAATCTTTCAAACGTTGGGTGTTTAAAATCTAGTTTCTTTTTTTCTATCCTGATAAAGTCATGACCATGTTTGTCTGCATACGATTGGAAACTCCTAGCACTACGACCAGCAAATTCCTCAGCGTCAAACTCTTGGCTTTTTTTTAGTAGTGCATTGTAGTCAGGATCACTGTATTGGTCTGCTTGTATCCAATATTGGACTATGCATTTTTTCACTACTGCTCTTCGTCTGAGTGCAGTTCGTTTAACAGTTGTCTCAATTTGCCGCCTTCCACTGTGGCTTTGACCTTACCCCCTAGTGCGTCACCCTTACGAGGATCCGGCACTCCTGGTCTAGCATCGGGTGATGTGTCTGCAGTAACCTTGGAGGTCTGTTTTAATGAATCGTATATCTTGTTCTTGCCCTGCTGGTTGTAGCTCTGTGATTCTTCCTCGTCTAGGCTTCTTATCCTCAGACTGTCAACATCAAACTCCAAGTCCACTTTCTGTCCAACACCTGAACTTGATCTTGTCTTCATGAACTGTATCTGATATCTTCCACGTTCTTTCATTGCCCTCGATGTGAAGATACCTATCACGTTATCTGCTGTCTGTATCTTGGACAGTCCACCTGAGATGTGACTGTGATCGAATTCTATTTCTTCAACACTTGCCCTGTTCAACTGTGATGCAGTGGCCAACACACATTGTTTCTCAACGACCAAGTTCCTCAGTTCCTCTGAAACATACTTGTCCTTGATGAACAGGTCTGCCGGCGATATCCTTTTGCTCTTGGGCATCATAAGATCCAAGTAGTCAATCAGTATGCAGTCTACCTTCTTCTTGTTCTTCAATTCCAGTTCTTTGAGATATGTCCTAACGTCCAACACGTTACTACCACTCGGCAAGTATTTGATCTGTAAGTTACCTGACTTCTTGGCCAGCATCTTGACTTTTATTTCAACGT
>Ga0222652_1000415_pt1 | contig 18362 bp, 22 predicted proteins | sample AntAcemetagen371_FD_179803 | JGI IMG/M metagenome (GOLD analysis project Ga0222652, IMG submission 179803) | Saline water microbial communities from Ace Lake, Antarctica - #371 | ecosystem: Environmental > Aquatic > Non-marine Saline and Alkaline > Saline | place: Antarctica: Ace Lake... | reverse complement strand
CAAGAGTTTTTCCTCTAGGGTAGGGTATAGATCTGTTTTCCATCGTTTCATCAGGCTCTGTTTTATAACACCAATCCGTTTTTGGATTATGCATTGTTTTATAATACCCAACTGGAATATGAATCCATGGGTAGGAATCGTTTCCACCAGCTTCAATTAAAAGAACTTTATGATTAGGATTTTCTGATAATCTATTTGCTAGCACGCACCCCGCTGATCCAGCTCCTAATATTATATAATCAAAATTTTCCATTAGATAAGAATGTTTATAATCCCAAAAAATAAAAATACTACTATTTGCAATGATTTGAGGGTAAATATCACCGTATATTAATACTTGTTTTAGATTTTATTTTAATACATTGTTCACTCTTTTAAAAACAACAGAGAGGGAAAATTAATATGAAAAAAATCATATCATTATTTGTAGGATCTCTTCTTCTAACTGTCATGACAGTTACAGGAGCTTCTGCACAAACTCTTAAGTGTCAAACCGTAATTAGTGCAAAAGCTGATGAAGTAGTGATGTTGAAAGACTTCACTGATACAGTTACTGAACTAACCGGTGGATCTCTTAAGTTCGAAATTATGCCAGCAGGATCAGTGGTTGGTGTTAAAGAAACTTTAGATGCCGTTGATAAAGGATTAATCGATTGTGGTTTTGCTTGGACTCACTATTGGTCAGGTGATCACCCAGCAGCTATGTTGTTTGGTTCGCCAGTAGCAGGTGCAGGTGTTGGTATTGATAATATCGCATTCTTATCTTGGTTCCAATATGGTGGTGGTAAAGAACTTTACGACCAACTATGGACTGAAATGGGAAGAGACATCAAAGGATTTATGTTACAACCAGTAGGACCTGAAGCTTTAGGTTGGTTCAAAGAGCCAATTAATAGCATGGCCGACTTTAGAAAGTACAAGTTCAGAACTCCTCCGGGAATTCCTGGCCAAACTTATAAAGACATTGGTGTAGCTTCTGTTGCAATGGGTGGTGGAGATATTTTACCAGCTCTTGAAGCAGGAACAATTGATGCTGCTGAATGGTGTTGTCCTAAGCCGGATATGACATTTGGTTTTCAGAAAGTTCTAAAACATTACTACCTACAAGGTCTTCACCAAGTAGTAGTAAATGCTGATTTCTATATTACAGGATCTTTGTACAAAAAGATGTCTGCTTTAGAGAAAAAAGCTTTAGAAGTTGCTGCAAATGCATCTTTATCAAAATCAATGAGTTACAGAATATACGAAAATGGAAAAGCTCTACATGAGCTAACTACGAAGCACGGTGTTATTTTACATGATACTCCTGCTGACTATTTTCCAGCGTATATGGCTGCAGCAAAAGCAGCTTTAGAAAAGAATGCTGCAGAGAATAAATTCTTTGCAGAAGTATGGCAGTCTCAAAAAGACTTTGCTGACATAGCTGTACCTTTTTGGGCTGGATCTCAAATGTCAAATGCTAAGCTAGGAATGGCTCACGCAGAAACATTAAAGTAGTATTTAGATAATATAATTATAGCTGAAGCGGATTTAATAGTCCGCTTTAGTTTTTTTTTACCGAATTTATTTATGCCAAGAAACCACAACTCCCAAAAACCAAAAGAAGAAATCAAGCCTATGAAGCTTGATATTTCAGATGAAATGATAGCTGAAAGAAGGGGTGGTTCAGGTCCAATGCCTAAAGATATGCCTAAATGGATGGCATTAACTATTACAAAAATTGATTTAGTGAGTAAATGGATTGGTAATGTAGTTTGTTGGATTACTATACCTTTAATATTTGCAATGGTTTATGAAGTATTAGCAAGAAAACTTTTCAATGCACCTACGATGTGGGTGTACGATATGAGTAGATTTTTTTATGGTGCATTATTCATGCTTGGTGCTGGATATGCTTTATCAAAAGGTGTTCATATAAGAGCAGATTTTTTATATAGAAATTTTAAAACCACAACACAAGGCAAAGTAGATTTTTGGTTGTATCTTTTATTTTATTTCCCTGGTTTGACCGTATTTTTATATATGACCACTGGATTTCTTCAGGAATCAATTATGAGAGGTGAGAAAGGTATGGATACTGCTTGGATGCCATATATGTGGCCTATAAAAACTTGTTTATGGTTAGGGATTGTATTTTTACTAGTCCAAGGAATATCAGAATTACTTAAAAGTTATTGGGCCGCTACAAAAGGTAAGTGGCCAGGAGGAGAAGAGTAATGTTAGCTGAATTAATTAATCCAGCTTATCTAGGATTTATACTTATTGGTGTAATGCTTTTTTCTATTTTTGTAGGATTTCCAATTTCATTTACTTTAATATTTCTAGGTTTTTTCTTTGGATATTTAGGATTTGGTAAATTAGTATTTTATTTAATGACCTTACAGTTTTCAATGGTCATGACTGAACAAACTCTTGCTGCAGTCCCACTCTTTGTCTTTATGGGAATAATGATGGAGCAAGCTGGACTAATGGAGAGATTATTTTCAGCATTTCAATTAATGTTAGCCAAAGTAAGAGGTTCTTTATATTACGCAGTACTATTTGTTTCGGTTATTTTTGCAGCAGCAACAGGAATTGTTGGAGCATCAGTAACAATTTTAGGAATTATGGCGGCAAAATCTATGAACAAATCAGGCTATAATGTTCGTCTGGCTGCTGGAACAATTACGGCTGGTGGAACTCTAGGTATTTTAATTCCACCAAGCATTATGCTTGTTGTTATGGGGCCAATAATGGAAATACCAGTTACAGATTTATTTGCTGCAGCAATTATTCCAGGAATATTATTAGCAACACTTTATGCTGCTTACACAACTATTAGATGTTGGATTGATCCAAGTTTAGGACCAGTTCTACCTGTTGAATTAAGAGCAACAAGTATGTTAGCTGTTTGGAAAGAATTTTTTATTGGTTTAGTTCCACCAGCAGCATTAGTTTTTGCCTCACTTGGAAGTATTTTATTTGGTTTTGCAACACCTACTGAAGCAGCTGGTTGTGGTGCTATGGGTGCTTTATTATTAGCCCTAGCTTATAGAAAATTAACATTTGGACGTTTACAAGAAGCTTTAGTTAAAACTTTAGAAATTTCTGCATTAATAATGGTTCTAGTTGCGGCATCAAACTTTTTTGGCGCTGTATTTTCAAGACTGGGAACACCAATGTTACTAACTGATTTCCTGTTAGGTTTAGAGATGAATAGATATTTAATTCTTGGAATGATTATGGTTATGATTTTTCTTTTAGGATGGCCTTTAGAGTGGGTACCAATTGTTATGATTATAGTACCAATTATATTACCATTAGTTGAAGCACTTGGATTTAATTTAACTTGGTTTGCAATATTAGTTGCTGTTAATTTACAAACCGCCTGGCTCTCACCACCTGTTGCTCTATCAGCTTATTTTTTAAAAGGCGTAGTTCCAGAATGGGATCTTAAAGATATTTATCATGGAATGATGCAATTTATGCTAATTCAAGTCATTGGTTTAATTTTAATTATTGCATTTCCACAGATTGCTTTATGGCTTCCTACCTATCTGTATGGACAGTAGAATGTATTAGTTTATTATCAAAAGTGTGAATCAAAACAAAACTAAATATAACTTAAGCAATTGGGAACTGGTTTCGGTTAATCCTAATGATAAAAATTGGGATTGGAAAGACTTATTTTGTTTTTGGGGGTGTAATATTCAAAGTGTAATTGGATTTTCTTTAATAGTATCTCTTTACTTGGTTTATGAGTTAAATGTCCTTGTTGTTTTATTAGGTACATTATTAGCTTCTATCCTTGTGTACTTTTTAGCTAACCTCATTGGAAAACCTTCTCAAAAATATGGCTTACCTTTTTCAGTAATTTTAAGAAGCTCCCTAGGAGTAAAAAGTGCAAAATACTTTGGCCTTTTTAGAGGGCTGGTGGGTATTTTCATGTTTGGTATTCAAACTTATTTTTTATCGAGATTATTTAGTTTTTTGATAAGAATCTCTATCTTCTCTTTTGATAACTCTATTTTAGATAACGATATATTTTTAATTTTTCTTTTAGGATTAAATATTATTGATTGGATATCTTTTGTCTTTACTATTATTTTACAAGTTTTTTTGTTTAGTAAAAGTCATCAATTTAATAGAACCATTATAAGGTTTTCAGCAGTAACTGTTTATTTGGGAATGTTAATATTTTTTCTGACAGTATTCCTTTATGATGTTAAGACTACTTCAGCAGCATTTGTAGATATTTTTTCAATCAATAACCTTTTTGATAAGAGTAATTTAGCTCCACTAATTACAGTTGTGGGCACTATTTTTGCATATTTTTCAATTGTAATTTTAAATTATGGTGATTTTACTAGATATATAAAAAATGAGAATGAATTAAAAAAAGGAAATTTAAGTTTAATTCTAAATTTGTTAATCTTTTCTTTTTTTGCAGTTTTTATTGTTATTGGTGCTGATATTTTTCTAAATAAAAATTTAGAAAACATGGAAAGAATTTTAACAAACCCAACAGATATAATTGGTAAAATTGATAATACAGAATTAACTGTAATAGTTTTATTTTTTATAATTTTTTCATCTGCTTCTACAAATTTAATTGCCAATTATGTGCCAACACAAAATGCATTATTAAGTCTTATGCCTACGAAACTTAACTTAAAAACTTCAGCAATCATTATTGCTCTTTTAGGTTTTGTTATTGGTATTTTTTGGTTACCTCTATTAAGCCAAATAGGAATTTTAGCATTTATTGATACTTTTGGGGCATTTTTTGGACCTCTATTTGGTATTATGATTGTTGATTATTATCTAATTAAAAAAACTAACTTAGACAATAAGGATATTTTTTCTTTAGAAAAAAGTAGTTTATATTTCTATTCAAATGGCTGGCACATCAAAGCCATCTATTCATTGGTCTTAGGATTTATTTTTGCAGCCTCATCAATATGGAATGAAAACTTAATGTCTTTTCACTCTTATTCTTGGTTGATTGGAGCTTTTATCTCTTCATTGACTTATTATTTATTAGTTAGTAAATAATTTTATGCATCAATTTGACTTAAAAAATAAAACATCAATCATTACAGGTGGAGCGCAAGGTTTTGGTTTAGATATTGCTAAACGTTTTTTAAAATCTGGTGCTAAGGTTGTTATTTGGGATATTGATGAAGATGAATTAAAAAAAGCTATTAATGAAGTAGATAACCCAAACCTCTTATATAATGTTGTTGATGTGTCTAATTTTAAGAATGTTAAAGAAACTATAGATGAAATAGCAAAATCTAACAATATTGATATTTTAATTAACAATGCTGGAATTACTGGTTCTACATCTTCATTATGGGATTATGATGTTGATGAGTGGAATGAAATTATTCAAATTAATTTAATGGGTACCTTTAACTGCTGCAAGTGTGTTGTGCCGTATATGATTAAAAATGATTATGGTAGAATAGTTAATGTTGCTTCTGTTGCGGGTAAAGATGGAAATGCCAATGCTAGTGCCTATAGTTCAGCTAAAGCAGGTGTTATTGGATTGACCAAGTCGTTAGGAAAAGAATTAGCTGATAAGAATATAGCTGTTAATGTTGTTACACCAGCAGGAGCCAAAACAAGAATTTTAGATCAAATGTCAAAGGAACATGTGGCTAGAATGCTATCAAAGGTACCAAGAGGTAGATTTTTAGAAATAGAAGAGTTTACATCTCTAGTTTGCTGGCTTTCATCTGAAGAAAACTCATTTTCAACAGCAGCAGTTTTTGATATAAGTGGCGGTAGATCTACTTATTAAGCTTTGTTTTTAATATTTTTAGATCAGTTTTATTTTCCCTAGAGATAATGGGTGCTAGCAAAATTATTGACCAATAAATTAAAAGTATAAATATAGAAATTGATCTCATTTATTATTAATAAAACTTAATATTGATCTTAGCATGTTTAAACTTTGTTCAAATATTGTCTTTTATAAAATATTAGATATACAATCAGATCATGATTAAAATTTTTTTATCAATATTATTTGTCTCATTTATGTTTTCAAACATTGTAAATGCTGAAAAAGTTACTGTTTTTGATTTCACAGAGGAAGAATTTAAGACATTAAAAGTCGGAAAAAAATACAAAGGTGAAACAACATGGACTCTTGGCTCTAATCAAAATGGTAATTTTATTAAAGCTGAGGCTGAAGGTAAAGGTTCAGGACTAGGTAAAGAAGTTCTAATTGATTTATTAAAAACTCCTTTTATTAATATCACCTGGAAAGTTGAAAAAGATTTATCTGGCATAGTAGAAAATAGTAAAAAAGGACATGATTATGCTGCTAGAGTATTTGTTATAAAAAAAACTGGGTCTACAGCTTTATCGAATAGGGCTGTAAATTACGTATTTTCTAGCAATAATGAAGTGGGAAAAAATTGGGCTAGCCCTTACACAAAAAAGTCAATTGATTACGTGTTATCTTCAACAAAAGACAACTCGAATGTCTGGGTGACTGTTAAAGCTAATGTTAAAGAGGATTTTATGAAGCTTCATGGAATAGAAGTTTTAGATATATCCGGTGTTGCGATAATGACAGATACAGATAACTCAAAATTAAAAGCAATATCATATTATCAAAATATATATTTTTCTGCAGAATAAAGAGTTTTTTTAATAGTTTTTTTGTTATCATATCAATATGCATGAAAATTTTTTTCATAAACTTAAAGTTTATTATGAAGATACTGATTCTGGTGGAATTGTTTATTATGCAAATTATTTAAAGTTTCTTGAAAGAGCACGAACAGAGGCCCTAGTTACACTGGGCTTTAACAATAAAAAAATCAAAGAAGATTTTGGATCTTTAATAATAGTTAAATCGTGTAACGTTGAATATAAAAACCCCGCATATCTTGAAGATGAATTAAATATTAGATCTTTTGTTAAATCAATCACAAAAACATCTTTTTTTATGAATCAATTTATTTCAAGAGGAGAAGATATAATAGTTGAAGCAAAAATACATTTAGTTTTTGTTAACAATGAGGGTAAACCCATGAGAATACCTGGAACTCTATTTCAGGATTTTAAGCCTTATTTTTGTGACAGTATTAAAGTTTAGAGTATTTTTTAGCCATTACCAGTAAGCTCATCATTTTTTCTATGTTTATAACTTTTGTATTAACATTTCGTGGACTTGGATGATAACTAGGAATTAGAACTTTACCATCAGGTAAATGATATATCACACCATGTTTAAAAATTAATTTTTTATCAATTATAAAATTTTTCTTATAAAACTTTATACAATTATCAAATGCAACTTTACCCAGTGTAATTATAACTTTTAAATTTTTTAAACTTTGAATTTCACTGTCAAAATAATCTGAACAGTTATTTAGCTCTATACTTAAAGGTTTGTCTTCTGGTGGAACACATTTTAAGATATTTGTAATATAAGTACTATTAAGTTTTAAGCCATCTTTTTTATGTATTGATGTAGGTAAACTAGAGATACCTGCTGCGTATAAACAATTGAAAAGAAAGTTACCAGACTTATCACCTGTAAATGCCCTTCCAGTTCTTGTTCCACCATGAGCTGCTGGAGCAAGACCAATAATCATTAGTTTTGCTTTAATATCACCAAACCCTGTCACAGGTTTACCCCAGTAAACTTCTGATATATTTTGCTTTCTTTTATTAGTTGAGATTTTTTTACTAAATTTTATTAATCTAGGACATTTCTTACATTTTATTATTGAATTATTTAGTTTTTTAAATTTAATGCTCATGAATGAAGTTAATTAAAATAATTATATTCCTATTTATATCCTTTAATACACCGATAGTAGCTAATTCAAATGATCATTTGCAGAATTTACTAAGTGAGGGAGGAAAATTAATATTTATAAGACATGCGCACGCTCCAGGTAGAAGTGATCCAGATAATTTTGATTTATCTAATTGTGCTTCACAAAGGAACTTGAATCAAGAAGGTATTAATCAAGCAAAGAATATAAATAAATTTTTTTTAAAAAACATATGAATAGCAACCTAGTTCTATCTAGTGAATGGTGTAGATGTAAGCAGACAGCTAGATATGCCTTCAAAAATTACAAAACTAAAAGCTTTTTAAATTCATTTTTAGGTCAAAAATTTTCTCACAACAAAGCCAAACAGATTAAAGAATTAAAAGAATTTATAAAAAAGTGGAATGGTAAAGGTAATTTAATTTTTGTTACACATTATGGTGTAATTTCAGAAATTTTAAAATTATCTGTTTCATCAGGTGAAATTGTCATAGCAGATAAAGATTTTAATATTCTTGCTAGACAAAAAACTTCTAAAAATTAAAGCTATATTTTATTATAAAAAAATATAGAATACATTAATGTCATCAAAAAAAGCAATGAAGCTAGCCCAAAAACAAGCGTTTGCAAAGCACCGAAGTAATATTACAAATACTAAATTTGGTGCAAAGAAATTAAATTTTGTTATCAAGGACAACAAGTCTAGTGTTGCAAATAAAAAGTCTTAACTTTTTTTTTCAAAAAGCTCTACATTGTTGCAGGTCGATACTTTTGAAATAGCCTCTTCACCATTAATTACAGTTCTAATATTAATTATGGGGTTATTTTTTTTAAAAACTAGTTGAGTGTAAAATTGAGGGTAACCAATTTTATCTGTAAGGATTAGATTTTCATCCTCATACATAAACCTTTCTAAAGTGTTCTCTTTCTTTATACTTAAGTCTGTTCTTTTATGCTTTTTATATGTTTTGTTGTCATAAACATAGTTTCTAATCATTAAAGATTTTTCAAAATTCAGAATGTATTCATTTTTAATAAAACTATCATTTAAATTTTTACATCCCGTCAAAAGCATTATTTCTGAAAAAACTACTGTTTGAAAATTAAGTAAAAATGTTGAAATTATCAAAAACCTAATACTAAAACTATTTTTTTTCATTTTTATCAAAATAAAATAGTGTGATTAAAAAAATAATTGTCCATACAAATACTGAAATAGTTTTTAAAAATGATGTTTCTGCACCCCAAATATTTAAAAAAAAAGCACCAATTATGATTCCAAGGATATAAATAACAGTAGCAATTGTTGTCTTATTCATTTTATCAAATCTTTTTTAAAAAGAGAAATACCATTTTCTATTTTATATTTATAAGAATTTTTGAAACTTTCTAACTGCCATCCAGTAAGTCTTTTTTGAATATTGGTCAAATTATCATTTTTCCACTGATCATTGGTATCTTCTAATTTCCATAATTTTTTTTCCTCATTGTTTCTGCCACAACCATAATCTGTTTGTGGGTCAGTTTTACATATACTTATACAAGGTGAAATAATCATTTTTTTAAATTATTAGTAAATATAATTGATTATTAATATATTTCATAATTATTGTCATTGGACAAATGATATCAATAATATATAAAGCGATTTAAATTCTGGGCGAATGGCGGAATTGGTAGACGCGCTGGTCTTAGGAACCAGTATTGAAAGATGTGAAGGTTCGAGTCCTTTTTCGCCTACCAAAAAGTTGTAAAAATTATGAAAGTAACAGTAGAAAACACAAAAGGTTTAAATAAAGATATCAAAGTTTTCATAGATAAAAAAACTATGAATACTTATATGGATGAAAAATATGAGGAAATTAAAAAAACTGTAAATTTAAAGGGCTTCAGACCAGGAAAAGTTCCAAAAGAAATTCTTAAACGACAATTTGGACAAGCAATTTTTAGTGAAGTGCTTGATAAGGTTTTAAAAGACTCTTCAACGAAAGCTCTAGAGGATAATAAAATTAAACCAGCGGGTCAGCCTAAACTTGACTTAAAAACCTATGGTGAAGATAAAGATTTAGAATATATAATTTCAGTTACCGAACTACCAAAAGTTGAGCTTAAGTCTATAGAAAATATAAAGTTTGATGAATATTCTGTTAAAATTGATGCTAACGAGACTGATAAAAGAATTAAAGAAATAGCAAAAAGTCAAAACAATTTTGTTGATGTTTCAGATGAAGTTACAGCAGTTGATGGTTATTCGGTGACTTTTGATTATAAAGCCACAATTGATGGTAAAGAATTTACGGGTGGTGAAGGGAAAAATACAAATTTAATACTTGGAAAAGATTTATTCATTAAAGGCTTTGATAAACAATTAACTGGAGTTAAAAAAAATGAAGAAAAATCAGTAGATGTTACATTACCTGAAAATTATCCTCAAAAAGAATATGCAAATAAAAAAACTAAATTTGCATGTAAAATCATAGCAATAAAAAAACCTGAAGATGTAAAGATTGATGATACTTTTGCAAAAAATTTAGGTGCAAAAGATCTTCCTGATTTAAAATCTCTAGTTTCAAAACAAATTAATGATGAATATAAAAATTCTTTAAACAAATTAGCAAAAACACAAATTTTAAAAGAGATTGAAAACTTTAAAGTTGATGAAATTCCAGAGAACTTAATTGAAGAAGAGGTAAAGATATTATCACAAGGCATGAGTGCGGAAGATGCTAAAAAAAGTAAAAAAAATTTTGAAAACATCGCAAAGAAAAGAATTAAAGTAGGGCTAATTTTAAATGAGTTTGGTGAGCAGAATAAAGTTAAAGTTACTGAACAAGAAATTCAAGCTGAAGTTCAAAAACAACTAAGAATGATGCCAGGCCAAGAAAAAATGGTTATGGAATTTTATCAAAAAAATCCATCTGCTCTAGCAAGCCTAAGAGGGACCGTATATGAGGAAAAAATTATTGATTTGATCAAAACAAAAGCAAAACCCAATAAAAAAGAAATAACTAAAGAAAAAGCAGAACAAATTTTAAAAGAACATCAAAAACAAGAACATGATCAAAATCATGATCATGATCACTCTAAAGAAAAAAAAGCTTCATCTAAAAAAGATGCTCCAAAAAAGGATGCAGCCAAGCCAAAAACTACAAAATCTAAAGAAACTCAAACAAAAAAAGTTAGCAAAAAGTAATCACAAGTTGTATAACATAACAGAATCAACTTATGACAATAAATTTTTCTGAAGAAATGAATAATCTTGTTCCAATGGTAGTGGAACAATCTAATAAAGGTGAAAGAGCTTACGATATTTATTCAAGACTTCTTAAGGAAAGAATTATATTTTTAGTAGGTCCAATCAATGACAATGTTGCATCACTTGTAACTGCACAACTTTTGTTTCTAGAATCTGAAGATCCTAAAAAAGAAATTAATTTATATATTAATAGTCCCGGAGGACTTGTTACCGCAGGTCTAGGTATTTATGATACAATGCAATATATCAAACCTGATGTTTCAACATTGTGTTTTGGTCAAGCAGCTTCAATGGGCTCTTTTTTATTAGCAGCTGGAAAAAAAGGTAAAAGATTTTCATTACCAAATTCCAGAATAATGGTTCATCAACCATCCGCAGGATTTCAAGGACAGGCTACTGATATTGAAATACATGCAAATGAAGTTTTAGCTTTAAAAAAAAGACTTAATGAAATTTATTCTAAACATACTGGAAAATCAGTTGATGATATAAAAAAAGCACTTGAAAGAGACAATTTTATGACTCCAAATGTTTCTAAAGACTTCGGTTTAATTGACGAAGTAGTTGAAAATAGATCATAACACACAACATCTTGAGGTTTACCAAACGTACACTTGATTAGTACGACTCATCTATATTAAAGTACATTAATTGATTCGTTTAAAAAAATTATGACTACAAATAATAAAAATATTCTTTACTGTTCTTTTTGTGGGAAGAGCCAGCATGAAGTTAGAAAATTAATTGCAGGACCAACTGTATTTATTTGCGATGAGTGTGTTGAGCTTTGCATGGATATTATTAAGGAAGAAAGCAAAGATACTTTTGTCAAACATCAAGATGGACTGCCACCACCCAAAGAAATTTGTGCGGTATTAGATGATTATGTTATTGGACAGCCTCATGCTAAAAAAGTTTTATCAGTAGCTGTACACAATCATTACAAAAGATTGAATTATGAAAGTAAAACCAGCAAGACAGTTGAACTTTCTAAATCCAATATTCTTCTAGTTGGTCCAACAGGTTGTGGTAAAACTTTATTAGCACAAACTTTAGCAAGAATTCTAGATGTGCCATTTACAATGGCAGATGCTACTACTCTTACCGAAGCAGGATATGTGGGAGAAGATGTTGAAAATATTATCTTAAAATTATTACAAGCTGCTGATTACAATGTTGAAAAAGCACAAAGAGGAATTGTATATATCGATGAGGTAGATAAAATTAGTAGAAAATCTGAGAATCCATCAATTACTAGAGACGTTTCAGGTGAGGGTGTACAGCAAGCTTTACTAAAAATTATGGAAGGAACAGTTGCAAGTATTCCACCTCAAGGAGGTAGAAAGCACCCGCAGCAAGAATTTTTACAGGTTGATACAACTAATATATTATTTATTTGTGGAGGTGCATTTGCAGGCTTAGATAAAATAATTTCTCAAAGAGACAAAGGAACTTCTATTGGTTTTGGTGCAAATGTTAAAAAAACAGATGATAAAAAAACTGGTGAGTGGATGAAAAGTTTAGAACCTGAAGATTTACTAAAATATGGTTTGATACCAGAATTTATTGGAAGATTGCCAATGATTGCGACTCTAGAGGACTTAGATGAAAAATCTTTAATTAAGATATTGCATGAACCAAAAAACTCTTTAATTAAACAATATCAAGAATTATTTAAATTAGATGGTGCCAAGTTAAGCTTTAAAGATAGTGCAATTAAAGAAATTGCACACAAAGCAATCAATAAAAAAACTGGTGCTAGGGGACTTAGATCAATTTTAGAAAATATTTTATTAAAAACCATGTATGATCTACCCAGTCAAGACAATGTAGATGAGGTCATTGTTGATGCTGGTGCGGCCAAAGGCCTATCACAACCTATTATAGTTCATTCAAAAAGTAGCAGCAAAATAAAGACAGATAAAACGTCCGCTGCTTAATTCAGCGTTAATAACTCATAAATAGCTATTGCAATATTTATTTTAATATCCATATTAAAATCATGGATGTTAAAATTGAACGACCTTTATTACCATTAAGAGACATTGTTGTATTTCCTAACATGGTTATTCCACTATTTGTTGGAAGAGATAAATCTATTGCTGCATTAAATGAGTCTATGAAAAAAGATAAAAAAGTTGTTCTAGTTACTCAAAAAAACTCAGAAATAGATGACCCTAAAAAAACAGATGTTTTCATGTATGGTTGTGAAGGAAACATCCTTCAATTATTAAAGCTACCCGATGGAACAGTAAAAGTTTTAGTTGAAGGAAGCAAAAGAGTTAAAATTTTAGCTTTTAATGATAATGGGAAATTTATTATTTCTGAGTACGCTCATCACCATGACGAAGTGACAAAAAATGAAGATCTAATACCTTTAGCAATGACTGCCGTAAGAAGGTTAGAGAAATTAACTTCAATTAACAAAAAAATTTCAAGTGAAACGATTAATAATATTAAAAAGTTAACTGATGCATCTCATATTGCAGATAATATTGCTTCACATTTAACTGCAACTATCTCAGAAAAACAACAAATTTTTGAAACAATTGATGTTAAGAAAAGACTCAATTCTATAATTAAGATTATGGAAAATGAAGCAAGTATTATTGGAGTTGAAAAAAGAATTAGAGGTAGAGTTAAAACTCAAATGGAAAAAACGCAAAGAGAGTATTATTTAAATGAACAACTAAAAGCTATTCAGAAAGAATTAGGTGAAATTGAAGATGGCAAAGACGAAACATCAAGTTTAAATAAATCTATTATCAAATGCAAAATGCCTAAAGAGGTAGAAAAAAAATGTATGGCTGAGCTTAAAAAATTAAAAAATATGAGCCCCATGTCTGCTGAAGCAACAGTCATTAGAAATTATTTAGATTGGATGATAGACCTTCCTTGGTACAAGAAAGGTGAGGTTGATATTGATCTTAAAAAAGCTCTCTCTGTATTAGACGCTGACCATTTTGGTTTAGAAAAGGTAAAAGAAAGAATTATAGAATTTTTGGCAGTTCAAAAAAGAATGGAAAAAATTAAAGGACCAATTCTATGTTTGGTTGGCCCTCCTGGTGTTGGAAAAACATCTTTAGGAAAATCCATTGCAAAAGCTACCAATAGAGAATTTGTGAGAGTTTCTGTTGGTGGTATGCGTGATGAAGCAGAAATTAGAGGGCATAGAAGAACATATATTGGCTCATTACCTGGAAAGATTATTCAAATGATGAAGAAAGCAGGAACTAAAAACCCTTTAATTCTTTTAGATGAAATTGATAAAATTGGTAATGATTATAGAGGTGACCCATCATCAGCATTATTAGAGGCTTTAGATCCTGAGCAAAATTCAACATTCAATGATCATTATCTAGAAGTAGATTACGATTTATCTGATGTAATGTTTGTAACCACAGCAAATACATTAAATATATTGCCACCACTTTTAGATAGGATGGAAGTTATAAGATTAGCTGGTTATACTGAAGATGAAAAAATTAATATTGCAAATAATTATCTTTTACCAAAGCAGATAAAAGACAATGGCGTTAAAGAAAATGAAATGACTTTATCCGATGGTATTATTAAAGAAATTATAAGAAGTTACACAAAAGAATCTGGTGTTAGAAATTTAGAAAGAGAAATTTCGAAAGTAGCACGAAAAGTTGTAAAAAAAGTTGTATCTGCCGAAGAAAAAGAAGTTAAGGTTGATTTAAAAAACCTTCATGAATTTTTGGGAATACAAAAGTTTAAATTTGGTGAACTTGAAAGTAAAGATAAAATTGGTGTTGTTACTGGTTTAGCTTGGACTGAATATGGTGGTGAAATTCTTAAAATTGAAACTGTAGTTATGCCAGGAAAAGGTCGAATGCAAATTACTGGTAAATTAGGTGATGTAATGCAAGAATCAATCAAAGCTGCAAAATCTTTTATTAGATCTAAAAGTTTAGACTATGGAATAATTCCACCTTTATTTGAAAAAAAAGATTTTCATATTCATGTACCTGAAGGAGCAACACCTAAAGATGGACCATCGGCTGGCATAGGCATGGTTACTTCTATAGTTTCTGCAATTACAAATATCCCTGTAAGAAGAGATGTTGCAATGACAGGAGAAGTTACTTTAACTGGACAGGTTTTGCCAATAGGTGGATTAAAAGAAAAATTATTAGCTGCTCATAGAGCTGGAATTAAACAAGTTATTATTCCTAAAGAAAATGAAAAAGATTTAGTAGATATGCCCAAAAAAATAATAGATGATATCAAAATTACACCAATTGATCATGCAGATGAAGTATTAAAAATAGCTTTAACTAAAGAATTAAAAAGAGTTGAGTGGGTAGAGGTTGAGCAAATATCAAAATCAGGCACAAAGTCTCAAGCAAGCATTCAATAGCCCCTTACGAAGAAAATTTATCCATAATAAATTCTAAAAAAACTGTTTCAGCATGTATAAATAGTATAAAATTAGAAATATGAACATCTACGATTGTACAACATTCTATTCTGAAAAAATGATGTTAGATGTGAGGTTTAATATACTAGATAATGAAGTTCATAAATTTATAGTAGTTGAGTCTTTATACTCACACAGTGGAGAAACTAAAAAATTTAATTTTAACATCAATGATTATCCAAAATTTAAAGATAAGATTATTTACTTAAAAATAGATAACCAGCCTGAAGATTTATATAGTGATAAAGAAATATTAGATAATCCAATTTGTAAAAGACTTAATAGCATTAAAAGAATTGAACAATCTTACGAATACATGCAAAAAGGTATAGCGGAAGCTAAAGACGAAGACTTAATAATAGTTAGTGACAATGATGAAATACCTAATTTAAAATCAATTAAATTTCAAAAAAGTAAAAAAAAATTTTTAATATTTAAACAGTTATTATTTTATTATAAATTTAATTATTATCATGATTTAATGCCTTGGTATGGATCTAAAGCATGTAAAAAAAGATATTTAACATCATTCTCTAATTTAAGAAACTTAAAAAATAAAGAATACCCATTTTGGAGACTAGATGCGTATTTTTCAAAAATAAAAAAAAATAATGTGGAAATTATCGACGATGGAGGTTGGCATTTTACAAATCTAAAAACACCAGAAGAACTATATATTAAATTAAAAAATTTTGGTCATCATGATGAGTTTGATAATACTAAAATTACAATAGCAGATTTGAAAAAAAAAATAGACAATGGTGTAGTTTTGTATGACCATTTTGCAGACAAATCGTCAAAAAATAAGTGGGAATATGATTACAAGCTTAAGATAATAAAAAATTTTTTACTACCAAATTATTTAATTGAAAACCGTGCTAATTTTAATGAATGGTTTAAATAAAAAATAATATGATTATTAAATGGGGAATAGTTGGGTTAGGAAATATGGCAAATATTTTTGCTAAATCAATAAGTGAGGTTCATAATTCAAAACTTGTTTGTGTAGCAAGTAAAAAAAGTACTAAATTAGAACTATTTGCAAAAAATTTTAATATAAAATCATCACACAAGTTTACAAATTACTCCAAATTAATTCAATCAAATGAAATTGATGCTGTTTATATATCAACATTAAATAATACACATGTTGATTTGATTTTAGAATGTGTAAAAAATAATAAAAAAATACTTTGTGAAAAACCAATGGTTATGAATATTAAACAAGCAAATTTAGTATTTGATGCTATTAAAAAACATAAAATTTTATTCTATGAGGCTATTGCTTATAGATCCCACCCACAAACTGACAGCTTATTACAATTAATTCAAAGAGGTGAAATTGGAGCTATCCAAAAAATTGACTCTTCTTTTGGTTTTAGGATTAAGCGTATAAAAAAAGATTCTAGGCTTTTTTCAAAAGAATTAGGGGGTGGGGCTATTTTAGATATTGGTTGTTATCCTGTAAGTTTTTTTAATTTATTTAAAAAGAAAAATGAAGATATAAAATTATTTAAATCAAAAGGTACCTTTTCAATTACAGGTGTAGATGATGAGACAGAAGCAGAGTTTTTGATAGGTAAAAATATAATTGCAAATTGTAAGATAAGTTTTAAAGAAAATTTAAAAAATAATTGTACAATTTATGGAACTAAGGGAACCATTAATATACCTAACCCTTGGTTGCCACCAATTAAAAGTTATATGGAGATTTTTATTAATAATTCGTATTACAAAAATTTTATTTCAGCAAAAAAAAATGTCTATGCAATACAAATAGAAAATATTTCCAACTCATTTATTAAAAATGAAAAAAAAAAATTATCTCAAGTTAACATTAATGAGTCAGTTGAAATAAGCAATATTCTTGATGAGTGGCGAACAAGCCTTATATAGTGTTATGATAAATAAATTCATATTTTTAATTTTTTTTTTAACTATCTCAGGCTGTGCAATTATAAAACAAAGTGAAATAATAAATAATGAGCTTAAATATAATTATAAAGCACAAGTAAATTTATATTTAAATAGGGATAAAAAAAAAATTATTAAAAAATTTTATAAATTTTCTAATCATGAATATTTAGCAAGAGATAATATTAATCAACAATGTTTAGATTACATAAAAATTAATAAATTAAAAAATGTAAGATGTGTTTATATGGGAACTAAACTTACTGAAAAAGTGCTTACTAAATTGAATTAATCATACTATTTTTTTATAGTTAATAATATTAAGCATTTCTTTAACTCTTCTAGTAATTGAACCTAAATAACTTCTTCTAACTAGGAAAGGTTTATTGTCAATAATTTCTGCTCTATAATTGATATTCTTTTTAAGCGGTATAGACCATGTCTTTCCATAAAGATATTGGCAAGATAACTTAGAATTTTTAGGGACATTAAATTGTCCATTTTTGTTGATTGGAAAAATTATTCGTTTAGGGAAGTGTAATGCAAATCTTTTATCGTTGATATTACCTAACCAGTTATGTCTATCAATTATATAATTTTTTTTGGAGTCATTTAAATAAAAGTAAAAATCTACAAAAGTCTTAATTCCTTTTTTAATTTTTATATATTGGGCAAAATAATTATTTGAGACTTTTTTATTTAACTTAAAAGTTTTAATCAGACTCATCTTTTTTAATAGTAATTTTTTAGAATTATAGTTAACCATAAAGTCAACATCGTCATCACCTTTGATAACATTATTATCTCTTGTTATTCCAAGTAAAGTTCCATAAAAAATAAAATATTCTATATTTTTAATTGAATAAGAAACTTTTAGAAGATTATCAAAATTTTGTTTTTGAATATTTTTTTCTGAAATCATTAAAGTTTAAAAATCATACGAGATAAGTTTGGGTTATCTTTTTTA
>Ga0222652_1000406_pt1 | contig 18581 bp, 19 predicted proteins | sample AntAcemetagen371_FD_179803 | JGI IMG/M metagenome (GOLD analysis project Ga0222652, IMG submission 179803) | Saline water microbial communities from Ace Lake, Antarctica - #371 | ecosystem: Environmental > Aquatic > Non-marine Saline and Alkaline > Saline | place: Antarctica: Ace Lake... | reverse complement strand
GTAGTCCAGATCCTTGTCGCCCCCAAACCAGAATTTTTTGCGCCCAATAACGTCGGCTGGACTCATTGGTCTGGGACCAAACCAGAAATCCAGCACATTTTTTGCAATTGGGTTAGTCACTCTAGATGCCTGTTTAATTGAGTCCTGCTGCAACCACGGCAATCCGGAAATTTGCCGGATCACCGATAATCCCGGTTCCCGTTGCCGCCTGATTTCCCGCGGAGATCCGGCCGCCCACCGGGTATATACGCGAAGCCCCGGAGCGAACATCAGTCACACGAACCTGAACAGAATTTACCGCCAAGCCGGAGTCGTTTCTGACAACGGCGATAATCTCGCCAGTATCTGCTGTGCGCAAACCACTGGCGATATAGCGGTCGGGGTTGGCCGGCAAATCATGACGAACCATCCGTGTTTGTGCGGCTTGACCAACCTCACCACCGGCACTGGCCGCACTCTGGTAATACTGCATGGCGGCATTGATATCGCCGCGCCGTTCAGCCAGATCGCCCAACAAATAGGAACCCGTGGCTGTGGGTAATAACTGCTGGCCGCGCTCGAGATCCGACCGGGCATCGGTTAACTTGCCCATTTCCTTGCGCAATAGCCCTCGTGCCAACCAGTGGCGATAGTACCCAGGGTTCTTTTCAATTGCTGTGGTAAAGGCACGTTCGGCATTGTCGTTACTATCTTTCATGCGCCAGGCATGACCACGCAGCTCCCAAAACTGACCTTCATCCGGCTGGATGCGAACAGCTGCATCCAGCAATTCCAGTGCTTCATCCGGTTTGTCGTCGTTAAGCGCCTGCGTTGCATCGTTTTGTGCCTCGTAGGCTTCAGCATCCCTCACCAGTTGGGCAATGGCCGCCTGGTAGCGATCCTCATCCACAATCCCTCCGGACGGCAGTTGCCCGGCAAACACTCGGTTGGCATCTACCCGTGCCTGCGAAGGCGGGTGGCTGGCAAACAAGCCATCGATAAAACCCTGGTTGCGACCTTCGGACATTCTCACAAAGGTTTCCTGCAAAGTGACGGCACCCCCAGGATCATAGCCGGCCTCAGACAGAATCATCATGCCGTAGCGATCGGATTCCAGCTCATCGTCACGGCCATAACTTGCCATCCAGGCGGCGGAGCCAATCTGGGAACCGTAGTTCACCAAATTGCCATAATCTGAGCCGGCAGAAGCGATTCCGACCACGGCCAGACCAGCATTAAGCAAAGTTCCCCGGCTCATCTGTGCAGCACTGTGACCGGCAGCAGCGTGCACAATTTCATGACCAATGACGGCGGCCAGTTCAGATTCATTTTTCAGCTCAGTCAAAAGACCGCGGTTTATCGCCATCTTGCCACCGGGCATCGCCCAGGCGTTGGGAACATCATTGTTTAAAACCACGATTTCATAGGGTAAATTCGGGGCCTGGGGGAATACTGCCCTTGACGCTTCCACCAGCCTGGCTGTCACTTCAGACACATAAGCATTCAGATCCTGGTCGAGATAATACTGCCCGCCCTGGGATTGCTGGCTGGGCAAGTAATTTTCCTCGCCTATCCGGATCTGATCCGAGGTAGAGACAAAGGAGACCTCGCGTTTACCTGTGACCGGATTAGTCGAACAACTTGCAATCAGGGCCGCAAGTAGTACCCATCCCCAGATTCGAAAAGAAGCTATCTTGTTCATAGAAATTCTTGTCCCCTTGACAGAAAAATCGCACGACCAATCGGTGTAGAATAACGTATCAATTTTGCATCAGCATTGATCAGGGATAAACCATCACACCTGATAATGTAACGCCTGTTAACACAAATAAAGATACAACCATGCTTATTGTTATCTCACCCGCAAAAACGCTCGATTACGAGTCTACAACCAACACAAGCAAGCACAGCATGCCTGATTTTGTCAGTGATAGCGCAGAACTTGTTGAACATCTGCGCAAACTAGCTCCACCCGATATAGAGCAGTTGATGGGCATTAGCCCCAAATTGGCCGACCTCAACTTTGGTCGCTATCTGAACTGGAGTAACAAAGCCAATAAAGACAACGCCAGGCAGGCAGTCCTGGCATTTAAGGGTGATGTTTACACCGGCTTGCAAGCGGAAAATTTGTCAGAAGATGACCTTGCCTATGCCCAGCAGCACCTGCGTATTCTCTCTGGACTTTACGCTGTATTGAAACCGCTGGATCTGATGCAACCTTACCGTCTGGAGATGGGGACCAGGCTGGAGACCGACCGCGGCAAAAACCTTTACGAATTCTGGGGCGATAAACCGACAGAGGCGTTGAATACCCAGCTGAAATCCCTGGGAACAGAAACCCTGGTAAATCTCGCCAGTAACGAGTACTTCAAATCCGTTAACCTGTACAAGTTAAACGCCGAAGTCATCACACCGGTGTTCAAGGATTACAAAAACGGCAAATACAAGGTTATCAGCTTCTTCGCCAAAAAGGCGCGTGGGCTTATGTCTGCCTGGATTATCCAGAATCGTATTGAGAACAAGGTCGATCTGAAAAAATTTAACGTCGATGGCTACAAGTTTAACCAGGCTGCTTCCCAGGGCAATGAACTGGTCTTTCTGCGCGACGCCGAGTAATCTCGCGTAGCCTATTAATCACTTTTAAATAAGGGGCAAACGGCTTGGTACTGGAACTTTGGCAACTGGCTCTTCTTACAAGTGCAGGAGTCATCGCCGGATGGCTTAATGTCATGGCTGGCGGCGGCTCCATGCTGACTGTCCCCATCATGTTGTTTATGGGCTTGCCCGGCCCGGTCGCCAACGGCACTAACCGCATTGCCATTTTGGCGCAAAACATCAGTGCCACCACAAATTTTAGACGCAAGGGATTTCGTGAGCTCAAGTTGGGTCTGAGCCTGTCACTGGCGGCCATTCCTGGCGCGGTTGCCGGTGCCATGATTGGTGTCCGTCTGGAAGGCGAGCTGTTTAACCGGATTTTGGCCATCATCATGATCGGCACGATGATTTTAATGATGACCGGCGCAGAAAAGAAAATTCGCCAGCCAGATCACAAACCCACTCGCAAGCAACTGATTTTCGGCCATTTCTGTATGGTTGGTGCCGGGTTCTGGGGTGGGTTTATCCAGATCGGCGTAGGTTTTATCCTGATGCCCATACTAAACCGGGTGATGGGTCTGGACCTGGTGCGCGTCAATGCGCTCAAAGTGTTTATTATCCTTTGTTACACCATCGTTGCCCTGGCGATATTCGCCAGCCAGGTTGAGGTGCTGTGGATCGCCGGGCTGGCACTGGCACTGGGTAATTCCATAGGCGGCTGGCTGGGGGCACACTCTTCGGTGACCAGCGGTGACAAGCTGATCCGCTGGGTACTCAATACACTTTTAACCGTCTTTATAATCAAGCTGCTGTTCTTTTAGATGGCGTATTTTCTGTCTGGACAGTACCTAAACCCGGACATATCCTCAAAGCCCGGAGATCAAACAGAGTTCTGAATATGCTTGCTTACAGAATTTTTTCGACTAAATGTTTGTCAGCGATTTCTACTTTAACGCTACTGGCCCTTTTGGCTGGCTGCAGCTCGCCGCCCCAGACAGGACAAGTGCACAATGATGCTCACCGCTTTACCGCTGTATCTCGCAAGGCGCCCGAATTCAAGCCGAGAGCACAACAACGACTGATCTGGTATGGAGACCTGATTGTTGAAGATCAGCAATCCAGTACCAAAATTACGGCTGAAAATCGCCAGTTCATAAAGCAAACACTGGAACAGCAGCTGCGATTGCACAATTACAGATTCACACAGGATCCGGAAACCGCGGATTATGTCGTGGGCGCTGCCCTGCTTTTGGACAACAGTCCGGAAAGCCGCAATATAGAAAACTTTCTGCAACTTCACCCAATGGTTGGCTCGGCTCTGGGCAGGTATCCCACCGGAACACTGATGGTTGCGATACTGAAACCGGGCGAAATCAATCAACAGTCTGTGCTTTGGCGCGGCGCAATTCAGGCCTTTAACATGGGCGAGAGTCTGCCTTCAGAAATTAACCGGGCTCGCATCGAAGAATTTATCACCCGGCTTATTGATTCGGTGCCCCTGGCTATGGCTAATTAGCTACTTTGCTCAATTAACTAAAGGTTGCGGCCATTTTTTTACAAATATAGCCCGCTCGCTTGTGCGATCCCGCATGACTATACTTTTTAAAGTTCGAGGAAAAACCAAGTGAAGCGAGCGCCGAAACATCTTATTACTGAACCACGCTGGGGATTCCAGACGCTGCTGGTTTTGCTGGTTGCCAGCTTGATTGTGCCTGCTTACATGGATCCCGGCCCCACCCGGGCAGCGACCTCCAGCCTGTTATTGTCATTTACGCTGATTTCTTCCCTGTATTTGGTGGTCTACCAGCTCAGGGAACTTTATATCGGCATTGGTCTTATGATTCCGTGCTTGCTTACATTATGGTGGCATCCCCCATTTCCAGAGCCCTGGAATTACAACACTGGTTACCTGCTCTACATCATTTTTATTCTCTACATCAGCCTGCATATAGGCCGTTATCTTCTGGAAACAGATGAGATTGATACTGACATGGTTCTGGCTGCCGTCTGCGTATATTTGCTGATTGGGCTACTCTGGGCCTTTATTTATTTGACCATCGAAACCAGCTCCCCCGGATCATTCACCATCCCACCCCAGAATACCGAGGGCGCTACTTACAGCCTGTTTGTGTATTTTAGCTATGTCACTCTGACGACCCTGGGTTATGGTGAAATGACCCCCATTTCAGAAGTCGCCCAAAGCTGGTCTGTGCTGGAAAGCATTGCCGGACAACTCTATCTGACCATTGTTATCGCCCGTATGATTGGCCTGATTATCAGCCATAAAAAATGATTTGCCGGCTTAAGGTAGAATTCCCGACCAAACAATCATAATCAAATTTTGCAAGGGGTACCTGTTGGCGTCTTTGATTCGTTACATTGATCGCTTTACCGAGCTTGTCGGACGCACTCTGGCTTGGCTTTGCCTCGCTACCATGCTGGTCACTGTGCTGGTGGTATTGCTGAGATACCTGTTTCAGTTCGGCAATATGGTCGCCTTTCAGGAAGCCGTGATCTATCTGCATGCCACCGTATTTATGCTCGGGCTAGGCTGGACGTTCAAGCGCAACGGCCATGTACGCGTCGATGTGTTTTATAGAAAATTTTCCCAACGAACAAAAGCCTGGGTGAACAGCCTGGGTATATTGGTTTTTCTTCTGCCATTTTGTGTATTTCTGTTTTTTGCCAGTCTGGATTTCGTCTGGTTATCCTGGTCTATTGGTGAAACCTCAAATGAATCTGGCGGCCTGCCCATTGTTTATCTTTTGAAATCGCTGATTCCGCTCATGTGTTTGCTGTTGGCATTGCAGGCCATTGCCGAATTTTTGCGCAACGCCTGCATTCTTTGCTGCAAAAACGAGCCCCACCTGACTGATAGCACTGGGGCAGAAGGGAATCCGCGTGATTGAGCTAATCCCGCTATTACTGTTTGTGGCAATTTGCCTACTGTTGATGCTGGGCTTCCCGGTGGCTTTTACCCTGGCCGGAACCGCGCTGGTCTTTGCTGCTTTCGGCATTATCGGCGGCATTTTTGATTCCAACCTACTGAGGGCCATGCCGGATCGATTGTTCGGGACAATGAACAACCAAACCCTTATCGCTATTCCCCTGTTTGTATTAATGGGTGTTTTACTGGAGAAATCCCGGCTTGCTGAAGAATTGCTGGAAAACATGTCCAAAGCCTTTGGTCGGTTTCCTGGCGGATTGAGTATTTCGGTTATTTTGGTCGGTATGCTCCTGGCCGCATCAACAGGCATTGTCGGTGCCACCGTGGTAGCCATGGGCCTGATGTCCCTGCCAACCATGCTCAAGCGTGGCTTCGATCCACGTTTTGCCACTGGAACCATTTGTGCTACTGGCACTCTGGGACAAATTATTCCGCCCTCCATCGCCCTGGTATTGCTCGGCGATATCATGTCCAACGCCTACCAACAGGCCCAGTTGCGCACCGGGGTATTTAACACCGAGACCGTGAGTGTGGGTGATCTGTTTATTGGAGCGATTATCCCCGGCCTGTTATTGGTGCTCGGTTACCTGGCTTATGTCATCGTCACCGCCTTGCTCAATCCGGAAAAAGCGCCACCGGCAACAGATCTTGGTGAATTTAGCCGAACAGAATTAACCAAAAGCCTGGCGCCGCCCATCGGCCTGATTATTCTGGTGCTCGGCTCCATTATTACGGGAGTTGCAACCCCCACCGAAGCCGCCGGGGTAGGAGCGCTGGGGGCAATGTTGTTGTCTATGGCAAAAGGACGGATGTCTTTAGGTCGATTACTTGAATCACTGCAAAAAACCGTCGAAACCACCACAATGATATTTATGATCCTGATCGGGGCATCGATGTTTTCCCTGGTGTTTCGCGGATTTGGCGGCGAAGAGCTGATTCACTCCATGTTCCTGAATATGCCCGGTGGGGTTGTGACCGCGGTCATCATTGTGATGCTGGTAATCTTTTTGCTGGGCTTTATTCTCGACTTTATCGAAATCACTTTTGTCGTTGTGCCAATTATCGGCCCGGTACTGCTCATGATGGGGCTCGACCCGATCTGGCTTGCCATCATGATCGCCATCAATCTGCAAACCTCGTTTCTTACCCCGCCATTTGGGTTCGCACTGTTTTATCTGCGTGGAGTATGCGGCGAAGAAGTTCAGACCAAACATATCTATCAAGGCGTGATACCCTTTATTGCCATCCAGTTGGCCGTACTGCTGGCACTGGCAATCTGGCCCAGCCTTGTCACATGGCTACCATCCGTCATTAATCCCTGAGTATGAGTGACTCTGAAAAGCCTGAAAAAGCTCCCCCTTCTTTAACACATGCCATTGTCTGTCTTCTGGGGCTTTTTTCCTGGATCGCCTTCGGGCTGTTTATTCTTGAGGCCAGCTTACACGGAGTTCTAATGTTAGGGCTGGTCTGGGTCGCCGCCAACGCACTGATACTGGCGCCCAATTACAGCCAGATTCGCGAGGCCATGCTCTCTGGCGCCAGTCGCGCCATGCCCGCGATGTTCATTTTTTTGCTGATTGGCATCGTTATCGTTACCTTTATCCAGGCCGGTACCATAGGCACGCTGATTTACTACGGACTGGAATTTATGCACCCCGGTATCGTACTTCCAGCCGGATTAATCCTTTGCAGCCTGATGTCATTGGCGGTAGGAACCTCATGGGGAACCGTGGCAACAGGCGGTATTGTGCTGCTGGGTGTAGGTGGTGCCATGGGCATTCCCCTGCCGATTATTGCCGGCATGGTAATTTCAGGCGCCAGCTTCGGAGACAAGATGTCACCCGTTTCCGACACAACCAACCTGTCAGCACTTTCGGCAGAGACAGACTTGTACCAGCATATCCGCAGCATGGCGTATACAACCGGCCCTACGTATCTCATTGTGCTACTGATTTTTAGCTGGATTGGCTGGGGCTACGCTGATCACGCCTTGCCACAAGCACGGCTCGATGTGTTATTGGAAGGACTCCAGCAGGCGTTCAAGATCAATATAATCATGCTGTTACCCCTGGTTGTTCTTTTTGCTCTGTCAATGAAGCGGGTACCGGCCGAGGCGGCCATGATGCTTGCATCATTGACCGCCGGATTGATGGCGATTGCCTTCCAGGAGCGAACGCTGGAACAGGTAGTCACCGGTTTTTATGATGGCGCCATCGTGACCACAAACGTAGAAACGCTGGACACATTGCTTAATCGCGGTGGCATTAGCGACATGACCTGGACGTATACCCTGGCCGTAATCGCCATTTCGCTGGGCGCGATTCTGGAAAAATTCGGTTTCCTGCGAGTCCTGCTGGAGTTCCTGCTAAAGAGGATAAAGCGCAAGGGGACACTGGTAGCGTCAACGATTCTTACGGCGTTTGCCAGTAATCTGGCCATCGCCGAGTCCTACATCAGCATTATTCTTACCGGACAACTCTATAAAAAATCCTTCGATGATCAGGGGCTTGATCGCTCTGTTTTGTCGCGATCGCTGGAAGAGGGCAGTACTCTGCTCACCGCCCTGATTCCCTGGACTACCACCGGGGTGTTTTATGCCGCCACACTGGGTATTCCGACAATGGAATACATTCAGTGGTCATTTCTTAACTGGATGAACCCGATGGTGGGAATTTTGTTTGCCTTTTTGGGCATTGGGATGTTTCGCCAGAACCCGCAACAAAACCGGGGGGCAGAGTCAGGACTCTGACCCTGCATTTAGGTGCTTACTCGATGTGCTCCAGGGCTTCCCGATAATCAAACGTGGCCTTCTCAGAGATAACCAGCCATTCGCTGACCATGCGCTGAAACTCGGTGTACTGCTGATAGATGCGGGCAAAATCCTCATTGCGCGCCGATTCCTCCTGGTAGTAACCCAGGGCATGGCGTTTTAGTTCAGCCAGTACTTCAGTAGGCAAAGGCCGCGGCTCAATGCCTTCAGACCGAAGATCCCTCAGGGCCTGGGCATTACGAGCCGTATATTCAGCCAGCATGTCAGCATTTACAGCATCAGAAGCGACCCGAACGATGGCCTGTAAATCTTCAGGCAACCTGTTCCAGGCATTCATATTGACAATAAATTCCATCATCGCCTCAGGCTCGTGCCAACCCGGGGTATAGTAGTACTCAGCAACCTCATTCAGCCCAAACGAGCGATCATTATAGGGGCCCACCCACTCGGTGGCATCGATCACACCCGTCTGCATAGAGGTATAGAGTTCACCTCCGGGGATTCCTACTGCCGTCCCGCCTGCACGGGAAAAAACTTCACCAGCAATGCCGGGAATACGCATTTTCAGACCACGGAAATCATCGATGGAATTAATCTCCCGATTGAACCAGCCTGCCATCTGAATACCGGTATTACCACCAGGAAAGGGGATTACGTTGAACGGCTCGTAGAGCCTGCGCCACTCTTCCAGTCCACCCCCGTAATAAATCCAGGCATTGTGCTCCAATACATTCATGCCAAAGGGAATTGCTGAGAAAAAGGGCGATGCCGGAATCTTGCCCTTGTGATAGTAGGCGCCCGTGTGACCTATCTCGACACTGCCGGTGGAAACCGCATCAAACACACCCAATGCGGGGACCAGCTCGCCCGCACCATGGACATGCACTTTTAGCCGTCCACCGCTCATTTCCTCAACGATACGGGCAAAGTTTTCCGGCCCCATACCCAGACCGGGAAAGTTCTTGGGCCAGGAAGTAACCATCCGCCAGTTGAATTCCTGCCGGGTCGAACCATCAGTATTGGCTACGAAGACACTGTTCTCATAACGGGTCGAGCGCTCGCTGACAAACAGCCCGGCAAACAGCACAGTCGTAGCAACCAGCGCCAGAACTATCAAAGGATACCAGCGGATTCTGCCTTTTTGTTTTTTAGTAAAATTCAACGAACTTACCCTCCAGAAACAATAAATTTGGGGTCAGAGTTGTAATTATTTTGGTACCAAGTTTACCTGATTGTAACTTAGGTCAAATAATTACAACTCTGACCCCAAATTACTAACCATTAAACAGCTTCCAGTTTGGCATAGGAAAGCACCAGCCACTTGGCCCCCTCATTTTCAAAATTCACCTGCACCCGCGCATGCGCACCTTCGCCTTCCAGATTGAGAATCATGCCCTCGCCAAATTTGGGGTGCGCAACTCTCTGGCCCAGATTAAACCCGGTATCGTTCTCGCGCTGGGCGGCGGTCAAAATTGGTTTGGGCTGAGCCCGATGGCCGGAAAAACCGGTGGAAAATCGCACTTCCTGCACCAGCTCGGCGGGCAGGTCGCGGGCAAAGCGCGAGATCGAGTTGTAGCGCTCGTCGCCATGAATACGGCGGCATTCGGCATAAGTAAGCACCAACTTTTCCATGGCGCGGGTAATGCCCACATAGGCCAAACGGCGCTCTTCTTCCAGACGGCCGGGCTCCTCGGCAGACATGCTGTGCGGAAACAGCCCCTCTTCCATGCCCGCCAGAAATACCAGTGGAAATTCCAGCCCTTTAGCCGAGTGCAGTGTCATCAGTTGCACGGCATCTTCATTTTCTTCGGCCTGGGCATCACCGGCATCCAGAGCGGCATCGGCCAGGAACTGCGGCAACAGATCGGCTTCAGGATCTTCGGGCGTGTAAGCCTTGCAGGCACTGACCAGTTCGTAGAGATTATCCACTCGAGTCTGGCCGCGCTCACCTTTTTCTGCCTTGTGGAATTCCAGCAGGCCGGTCATATCCAGTACCTGGTCGACCATTTCGTGCAGTTCCAGCCCGTCGAAACAGGCGGCCAGGTTATTGATTAATTCGATAAAGCCATAGAGTGCGTTGGTTGCACGCGCGGGCAGCAATTTGTGATCAATCATTCTCAGGCTGGCGATCCAGAGGGAGCTTTGATCTGCGCGGGCCAGATCGCGAATCTGTTCCAGAGTACGATCGCCAATGCCGCGCGTAGGGGTATTGATAACGCGCTCGAAGGCGGAGTCGTCATCGCGATTGACGGTCAGGCGCAGATAGGACAACGCATTGCGAATTTCAAGGCGCTCGTAAAAGCGCTGTCCACCATAGATGCGGTAGGGAATTCCCAGGCGCAACAACGACTCTTCCAGCACCCGCGACTGGGCGTTGGAACGGTAGAGAATGGCGACATCCTTGCGTAAATTGCCTCGATCTACCCAGCGGTTGAGGTACTCGGCAATAAAGCGCGACTCGTCGATCTCGTTGAACCCGGCGTACAGGGAAATCAGGTCTCCGTCCTCGGCCTCGGTCCATAGATTTTTGCCCAACCGACCGGTATTGCGGGCGATTACCGCATTGGCGGCTTTCAAAATGGTGTTGGTGGAGCGGTAGTTCTGCTCCAGACGCACAATTTTGGTATCGGCAAAGTGTTTTTCGAAATCCTGGATATTCTCGATTTTGGCGCCGCGCCAACCGTAAATCGACTGGTCGTCATCGCCAACGACCACGACTGAACTTGAATCGCCGGCTAACACGCGCAACCAGGCGTACTGGATGCTATTGGTGTCCTGAAACTCGTCCACCAAAATCGTATGAAAACGCCCCTGGTAATGCTTGAGCAGTTCCGGATCCTTCAGCCAAAGCTCGTGACTGCGCAATAACAATTCGGCAAAGTCGACAAAGCCACTCTGGTTACAGGCCTCTTCGTAAGCTGTGTAAACCTTGAGCATGGTCTGTTCAAAAGGATCATGACCAGGATCAATGTGTTTGGCACGCAGCCCCTCATCCTTCTGGCCATTGATAAACCACTGCGCCTGGCGCGCCGGCCAGCGTTTTTCATCCAGCCCCAGGGCGTTGATAATGCGCTTGATCACACGCAACTGATCGTCGCTGTCAAGAATCTGAAAATGCTGCGGCAACCCGGCCTCTTGCCAGTGCTGCGACAACAGCCGGTTGGCAATGCCGTGGAAAGTGCCCACCCACATGGAACGCGTATTGATGCCCAGCATCTGCTCGATGCGGCCACGCATCTCCCGTGCCGCCTTGTTGGTAAAAGTCACCGCCAGAATCCCCTGCGGCGACTGGCCCATCACATCGATCACCCAGGCCATGCGGTGCACCAGCACCCGTGTCTTGCCCGATCCCGCACCGGCCAGCACCAGCAGATGTTTGGCGTCAGAGGTCACGGCCTCACGCTGGGCGTCGTTCAAGCCATCGAGAATCGGGGTAATATCCATGAAGTTCCGGGCAGTTAAAGCCGCCCATTCTAACCGGAAAGAATTGAAGAAAGTGGGCTCGCGACGCCTCGCGCTCCCCGGTTTAGTACATGCGTATAAATTTCTGTCGTTTTAACATCGGAATGCCCCAATTGTTCCTGAACTGTTCTGATGTCCGCACCGGACTCCAGTAAATGTGTCGCAAAGGAATGGCGCAGCGTATGACAACTGACTTGCTTATGTATGCCCACCCTGCGCGCTGCAAATCTCACGGCCTTGCCAGGAGCCGTTTCATGAAGGTGATGACGTCTCAGATTTTTTGTGCCCTGCTCAAAACTCAAATTTCTTGAGGGAAACAGAAAGTGCCAATGCAACTGCAAGGGTGCAAATCGGTATTTACGCGCTAGTGCTGTCGGCATCCAAACGCCTGCATACTCCTTATTCTTTATATCCGATTCAAAGTACTCCTTTACCAGATCAATTTGTTTTTCTATGGCGGGTACCAACTCTGGCGCCAATGTCGTTAAGCGGTGCTTGTAGCCCTTTCCGTTCCATACACGTACTTGTAAATGGTTAAAATCAATATCGCCCACCCGCAGCCGCACCAATTCAATACGGCGTAAACCAGATCCATAGAGTAATCCCGCAAGTAATTTATAAGTGCCACGTAATTCCGACAGCAATGCGGATACTTCTTCTCTGGATAACACCACAGGTAACCTGGGCTGCCTTCTGGTACGACGGAAGTCGCCGACATCACCCAGTGGTTGCTTTAGGTATTTGTTATAGAGGTATGCCAGTGCATTCAGCGCCAGAGCCTGGGTACTCGGGGAAACATGGCGATTTAAGGCCAAGTGCGAAATAAACTGTCGCACCTCCTTATCGCCCAGATCCCGCGGGTGTTGCTTTTTGTGGAAAACAATAAAATACTTGATCCACTGGATATAAGAATCGGCCGTACGTTTGGAATAGCGCATGACCAACATATGATCACGAAGATCAGTGAGAAATGGAGATTTGTTCATGGCAGACATCCTGTCAAATACTGGTTATTTACACAGTATTCAAAATAATGGCTCTTTTTCAAGTGTTATAGAGCCACATTTCCCCCTGTTTTTTCTCAAGGAAAAAGTTCGATTGAACTATTTACTTGGATTTCAGTTAGTTACAGGGATTTCTCAAAAAACTAAAAGCGAGAAAAAATTCTCGCTAAAAACTGTTATGGAGCCATTTGGCTCTATAACGCACTGTTATGTGTCTCGAAGCTTCGGCTTAGGACCCAAAGCAGACGTGGGAACAACATCAAGACGACAAATCATCCTGAAAAATATCCTCTATCGACATTTCAAACAATCGGGCTATTTTGAATGCCAGCGGCAGGCTTGGATCAAACTTTCCTTTCTCAATGGCATTGATGGTCTGTCGTGAGACCTCAACCTCAATAGCCAGCTGGGCTTGCGTCCAATCCCTTTCCGCACGAAGTATCTTTAGGCGATTTTTCATCGGTACTTCCAGTGCCCTGCGAAAATCCCGAGAATATAAGTAACGCTCATCAAGATAGTGAGGAGTAAAATCTCGTCATCAAAGGAGATGAGATTATTAACATTCATACCCGAGTAACCTAGACCCACCACAAGTCCTACGCCCAGTGTCAGTCCCATTGCCTCAAGATTGATTTTCTGTTGCATTTCATCCATGCCTTCCAAACATCGCTTGTTCGCCAGGATCATTCCGAAGCCAACTCCTAGGTTGATGAGAATGGCGAGACTTGAGATCAGCTCATTGGATTGCCACACGAGTTCCGGACCGAATTTTGCTGCTGCCATAGTCACCAACCAAGCGGCGGTCCAATAGCCAAGCCGAAAAGTATCTCTTACCTGCTTTGCTTGCCAGCCCCCTAATTCTTTGTTCGATTTGTCCATATGTCGATCCTCTTTGTCTTAATGTCAAGTAAGCTTGACCGCAAAGATATTCGAGGTCTGCTCAAGTGTCAAGCTTATTTGACATAAAGGTAAGTTGTCACGACATCTGTGCCGTTTGTAGACTCCCTTGTTGGGTCGCATGTCTCGCGGCCACATCAGAAGTATTGATACGTTTTATTTTCGCGTTCATCGACTGCTAGAAATGACCGCTATTGGCACATAGCGGCCCAAAGGCCAGAACACTTTTTGAATAGGACCGACACATAACAATTAAATCAATTAGGAATCAGTTTACTGCGCACAAGCTTGTGAATGGCCTGCGGCCATTGTTTCACAAGCTCGCGCTCCGTAAACTGATCCTATTATTACAAAGCGTTAGCTTTATGAGTGATAGCCAAGAGTCAGGTCAGAACTTATACAGAGAACTACTGCACGAAGCGACTTTTCGGCTTATCGCCGCAAGGAGGTTTCATGATGGCTTTTCCAAAAGTAATTCGGCACCAGATCTTGAAGCAGCGATTTTGCAGATCAGGAAGGCTTTAGAGCTAATTGCTTACTCGGCAATTGCACCAGATAAGAAGCAGTATAAAGCGTTTCGGGCCGGGGCCAAAAAGCAGCCAGATTTTACGAGGGACTATCATGCCGGCAAGATTTTTAGCGCTCTTTCACGAATCAACAAGGACTTCTATCCGCTCGCTCTTGTGCCCGCTGAGCGTCAACCCGATGGTTCATGGCACTTTGGAAGAAGGCAGGATGGATACCTAACAAAGAAAAACTTCGAGAACGTCTATGACCGTTTGGGCAAATATTTACACGCCCACAATCCCTGGAGCCCAAACAAGCAAATCCAAAATCTCGCCAATGATTTGCCGGGCATTATTCAAAAAGCTGAAACTTTGCTGTCCTTACATGCGAGGTTTATTCGGACTCCAGATTTTCAAGAAGTCTGGGTTTTCAAGGTGGATTCGAACGGAGGTCCGCCGGAGCTGGTTCGAGCGATATCGGGAGGCTCCTTTGTCATCAACAAAAGCTAACCATGCCATGCACCGGATGCCAAAACCTCCGCTTCGCTCTGGTTTTGCCACCGGTGATGGCGGGCGTTAAGGCTCAATCACTAAAGAGAGACTAGTATGGACGACCCAATTACAATCATTTCACTGCTGGTTGGAGTCATTGGAACTTCTATAGCTATATATCAAGCAGCAGTGATTCGAGAAGGCAAAAAACGGAAAAGTGAACTTCAGTATATTTTGGCGGGTATAAATAATGCTGCATTGCAAAAGCAACAAACGTGGCAAAACCAAATTTCCACTCTAAAAAAACTTGAAACCGAACAAGACTGGGAAATGGGTAGGCTCTACCTTCGAGCCAAAGATGATTTCGCCGAAATTGCTAGCCTTACAATAGCGCTTGAAGGCACGATCGATGTTGACAACTCTGCGATTAAATCAATGATGGACAAAGCTATTGAGATTGTTAAAAAAAATAACGTGTTGCAAGAAGAAGGAATGAAGAATCCGCTATTTAATAATCCGGTACCACCATCAAATGATAAGCCTTAACAAAGCCATCAATTTGACCGCCTTACGCTGCGCTTCAGGCGGCAAATTATGGCGGCGTTATGAGTCCTCCAGAAGAATGTAGTACCCTCTCGAGTCAAAGATAATGAGCCAATGATCTCCTGGAGATTGTGATGAAAAGAGCCACGCAACCGTCTGATTATATCTATGTATTAATGGCTCTTTTATTTGTAATTACAGCAATAACTGGTTTTGCGCCAACCTCGCTTGGCCTGATCAGCAGAGTTGTCTCAGGAGAGCAACCTCTACCTCCATTTATAGTACATTTTCATGCTGCATCGTTTAGTTTGTGGCTGCTATTGCTTCTTGCACAGACGACGCTCATGTATATCAAGAGACCATCGTTACACAAACGGCTTGGTCTTATATCTTTCGTCCTGGCTCCTTGTGTTTTGGTTTCGATGTTTGGTATCGAAATATTCTATGTTAATAATGTTCTCGCGCCCTCCGATCCGTCACCAGAACAAGCCATAGAGTTTAAGCGGAATATTTCCAACATTTTACTTATCCACGGAGTTAGCTATCTGTTTTTTCCTACTTTCTATCTATGGGCAATACTGGTTCGTCAGAAAGATAGTGAATCGCATAAGAGGCTAATGATTTTGGCGACCCTGGTATTAATGATCCCGGCGCTGGGTCGGCTAATAGGGTTTTCTGAAGTGCTTCCTAATTTAGGCTTGAATACCATCGATGCCAGACATTTTTATATGCTGGTATTGATTGTTCCAGCGGTTATCCACGACATCGTGAAGGATGGTATACCGCACCGTTCGTATTTAATTGGGCTGGCATTAATTGGGATTTGGGTTGTATCAGCTCACTATCTTTGGGGCTCCGCATGGTGGATAGAAACAGCGCCCAAACTTTTCGGTGTTTGAGAAATGATACAGAGGCATTCAAAAGTGAGGTCAGCCCATAACACTCCATTTCTGAGCAACCAAAGCTTTCTGTCTGCTCTCTGGTTAACGTTCAAATTTACGAAGTGGGCACCATGGCTCTAATTCTTTCACTTCAATTCATACTGCCGCTGATTCTGATTGTCTGGATCGGAGTCGCATTGCCGCGAAATTGGTTGAACTTTTGCGCACAAATTTTCGCCACGGCCAGCATTCTGGTTGCCATTAGTCTGGCCGGATTATGGACATTCATGCCATGGTGGACACCTTACGGATTTGGTTGTCTGCTGTTGGCAGTGTTCGTTATCGGGATTCGTCGTAGACGTCGATTCACATCAGTGTATCCCTCTAGCGTTGGGGGATGGGCCGTTACCCCTCTATTTCTGGCACTGGGCGTGCTGGCGATAGTCCACAGCACTCTGGCACTTTCAGGCCGCACGCCGCCGCCGGGCACTTTGGTCGACCTGGCATTTCCTCTTAAGGGCGGAACCTATCTGGTAGTCAACGGCGGCAGCCACCCTGGCATCAATGCCCATATGGCAACACTCGACACCAGGGTTCCACGCTTCCGTGCCTTCCGGGGACAATCTTATGCGGTCGACATTGTGAAGATTGATGGACTCGGAATGCGGGCACCGGGTTTACAGCCTTCAGATCCCTCTGTCTACGATATTTACGGAGCTGCAGTATTTGCACCCTGTGCCGGCGAAATCGTTGTTGCCGTTGACGGCCTGCCGGATATGCAAGTTCCAGATACAGATCGCACACATATGGCGGGCAATCATGTGATTCTTCGTTGTGATGGTGTTGAAATACTACTCGGACATTTCCGACTCGGCAGCATCAGGGTTGCCACTGGCGCTCAGGTAGAGCTTGGCGACCCCATTGCCTCAGTGGGTAATTCAGGCAACACCAACGAGCCACATTTGCATATTCATGCGCAAACCCCTGGAACAACCAATGAACCAATGTCCGGTGAGCCTCTACCAATAAGCTTCTCCGGCCGCTTTCTTGTGCGTAATAATCGTATTCAAGTAAATTAAATGGGGGCCATCGGTATGCTGACCAATGTCATTTTCATTTTGATCGTACTGACAGCTTTGGCGTTCTCGGCCTGGCGGTGGTATGACCACCGCGCTGATCTTCAGGCTAGGAATCGCCTTGCGACAATGCAGCCGACACGACCCACACGTTTTGATCCTTCTACGCTCGTCGACCTTCCTGAGACCGCCCGGCGTTTTTTCCTCTACGCAATTGAACCAGGCACACCACTGTACACAGTAACCAACATCAAGATGACGGGGCAGTTTAGAATGGGGACAAATGCTGACCCCAAATATCTCGAGATGACCGCGACCCAGACTTTGGCTGCGCCTACCGGGTTTGTCTGGAAAATGCGTGCGAGCCGTGGCGTGATATCTTTGTCCGCTTCGGATAGTGAAAGCTGGACCCGTTTCTGGCGAATGGATCTGCCTTTGTCCATTTTGGTGGTAGCTGTAAGTGTTCCGATGATCCTTTGGGTCTGGCCCTTATAGCCGAGGATTTTCTACCTATTTAGCGAAACAGATATTTCTGGGAGCACTGGCACCCATATATGAGCAACGAACAACCTAACAACCCTTTGCATGGCATTACGCTGGAGCAGGTAGTGGCCAAATTGGTGGCGCACTATGGCTGGGAAGGACTGGCCGAGAGGATCAATATTAATTGTTTTAAGAGTGATCCATCGGTTAAATCTTCCCTTAAGTTTCTGCGCAAAACACAGTGGGCAAGAGACAAAGTAGAGAACCTGTATATCTCTACGTTTGCAGGTCATTCCACACATTAAAGGGGTCAGAATCCATTTATCCTACTCGCCCAACTTGTCCTGGGTACTGGTCTCGAAATCGCTGGCGTCATGCCTTTCGTGTAACTGTTCGGACGGATCCCCGTAAGTCCGATTGACCATACACCCACGTTGGACAGCCGGACGCTCGAGAATGTTGTCTGCCCAACGCTGGACGTGTTTGTAATCCTGTACGGATAGAAACTCGGCGGCGTTGTAGGCATCAAACCTGACCAGTCCACCGTACCAGGGAAAGATAGCAATGTCCGCGATGGAATAATCGTCCCCGGCGATGAATTCGCTCTCAGCCAGACGCCGGTCGAGCACGTCCAGTTGGCGCTTGGTTTCCATGGTGAAGCGGTCGATGGCGTATTTAATCTTGATCGGGGCGTAGTGGTAGAAGTGGCCGAAGCCGCCGCCCACAAAGGGGGCGCTGCCCATTTGCCAAAACAGCCAGGACAGGCATTCGGCCCGTGCGGCACCCTGTTCATCGGGCACGAAGGCGCCGAATTTTTCAGCCAGGTAGAGCAGAATGGCGCCGGATTCGAATACGCGAATCGGCTCCGGACCAGAGCGATCCATCAGCGCCGGTATCTTGGAGTTGGGGTTGACCTCGACAAAACCACTGCCGAACTGCTCGCCCT
>Ga0222652_1000403_pt1 | contig 18691 bp, 17 predicted proteins | sample AntAcemetagen371_FD_179803 | JGI IMG/M metagenome (GOLD analysis project Ga0222652, IMG submission 179803) | Saline water microbial communities from Ace Lake, Antarctica - #371 | ecosystem: Environmental > Aquatic > Non-marine Saline and Alkaline > Saline | place: Antarctica: Ace Lake... | reverse complement strand
TATTGGCTATTCCAGTTCCAAGTTGGCCAGCTCTGCTTGCCGGACTCGGTTCTGGCAGGCGCAGCCTGTGTCGGCACAGTTTGTTCCTTGGGTCGCCCCATTAGACCCATCGACGTACGCGTCATACCCAGTGGTCGGTAGATTGCTTGATCAATAAATTCGCCGAAGGACTGATCGGAAATTTCTTCGGCAATTTTGGCCGTGACAAGAAAGCCCATGCTGGCATAGCCATAGTCAGTGCCGGGCTTAAATCTCAGTGGTGCAACAAGCGCACCATCCAGGTAATCCTCAAGGGGAGCGTGATTTTCACGCAGCATTTCGTCATTGGACAGCATGTCGGGCAGTCCGCCGGTATGGGTCAGGCAGTGACGAATAGTAATGTTTTCGCGGCCATCGCCTTTAAACTGGGGAAAGAACTTGGTCACGTGATCGTCCAGACTAAGTTCGCCTGCATCCACCAGCGTCATTACTGCTGCGGCCGTCATTGGCTTGGAGATTGAAGCCAGCAAAAAGATAGGCTCGGGTCCTGTGGCCGTGCCGTAATTTTGTGAGAATGACTGTGCGCCCGACGAAGTACGCTGTTGCACCAGCATCGAGGCTCCGTGGACGCGGCCATGATCGACCCAGGACTTCAAATTGGCTGCGGCTTTGTTTAGCACCGACTCTTTCCAGTCAGCCCTGGCGGCGCCCGCAAACATGGTCGGCCCAGCGATCACGGCTGCTCCCGCGACAGTAAGTAGTTTTCTGCGATCCATCCCTCTCTTCCTCTCATAGTTAATTATAGTTTTTGATGATTATTCGAAGCCAATTAGGTTTATATATGAAGCGCCTTTGATACCGGGAGCATCTGGATTTTGTAAGTACTTTATGCCCCAAAAGTACCCCTATTCGGAGTAGATGGCAATGGATTCAGGTAGGCTTTTGTAGGTATCTGTAGACGTTGGAAGATGTTTAATTGGTGGGGCGGCGGGCGTCATTAGGCTCGAGAGAAACCTCAAAAACTGCTGTATTGCCTAATAGAGTGAGAACGCTCCGGGCAGGTTTTTATAGATAGAAGAGAATAACGTCTAACCCCGAATGTGCAAATACTGACGAATGACGTCCGGTTATTAGACATAACTAATGTCATATAGGTAATAAAGTTTTTATACTCGTGACCTAACTAGTATTTGGAAATATAAAACCAGTGCCTGAAAAAAACAAAATTGAGCAAGTCGTCATCGTTGGTGGTGGTACTGCGGGGTGGATTACAGCAGCATTGCTGATAAAGGTCCTTGGTCGCGCGATCAAGATAAAGCTGGTTGAATCAGAAGAAATTGGAACCATAGGCGTTGGTGAGGCAACTATTCCTCCTTTGCAGAAGCTGAACCGGGTGCTGGGGTTGAATGAGGCCCAGTTTGTTAAAGCCACCCAGGGTAGTTTTAAACTGGGGATCGACTTCGTCAATTGGACGCGCATAGGCGAGCGCTACATGCATACGTTTGGAATGCTGGGCAAAGATGTTCGATTCTGTGATTTTGTCAGTCTTTGGCGTCGCAGCCATGACGGAGAGGATGGACATGATTTATGGGACTATTCTTTTAACTACCAGGCGGCAAAACAAAACAAGTTTGCGAAAATACCCAAAGACAAAAGGAACGGTCTGGGCGATCTGGGCTACGCCTATCATTTTGATGCAGGTTTGTATGCGAAGTTTTTGCGAGGTTACTCTGAGCAGCGGGGTGTAACTCGTATTGAAGGCAAGATTGATCGAGTAAACAAGGATAAAAAAACCGGATTTATTTCCTCCGTCCATCTTGATGATGGGCAGGAAATAGACGGGGATTTTTTTATCGATTGCTCGGGTATGCGTTCATTGCTTCTTGGCGAAACCCTGGGGTCTGAATTCGAAGACTGGGGCGAATGGCTTCCCTGTGACAGGGCACTTGCGGTGCAATCCAAAAACCAGGGTGAGCCGCCTCCCTATACTGTCTCCACTGCAGAAGTAGCTGGATGGCAGTGGCGTATTCCTTTGCAGCATCGAACCGGGAATGGATTGGTTTTCAGCAGTAAATATTTGTCGGAAGATGATGCCAGGAAAATTCTGCTAAAAAACCTGGAAGGAGAGCCAATAGGAGAACCCAGGTTAATCAAATTCCGCACCGGGATGCGAAAAGAGCAATGGAAGGCCAACTGTGTTGCGATAGGGCTGGCTGGCGGATTTATCGAGCCACTGGAATCGACCAGTATCCATTTTATTCAACGGGCGGTATTTAAATTGCTGGATAAGTTTCCTCATCGGGGTATTCAGCCAGAAGAGGTTAACCAATATAACAGGGAATTTAGACGCGAATTTTATAACGTCAGGGATTTCATCATCCTGCATTACCACTTGAATCAGCGCGATGAAGAGTTCTGGGTGAAGTGTCGCGAGATGGATATTCCCGATTCCCTGCGAAGAAAGATCGAAATTTTTCGCACCACAGGAAAAGTATTTAAGGATCAGGATGTTCTATTTACTCACCATAGCTGGTATCAGGTAATGTTGGGACAGGGCATTTTTCCTGAGGATTACCATGCATTTGCAGATACGGCTTCTCCTGAAGATTTAAAAAGCATGCTGGATAAACTCAAAATGGACATTGATAAACAGGTAGCCCGTCTGCCTACACACCAGAATTTTATTAGCCGATTCTGTCCTGCAAAGCCTATGGATTAAGGAGGGGCTTGCACTTCGGGAAGACGCGGGCTTGATAGGGTTATCAAGTGGTAAAAACCGCTGGGATTTGGGGGTAGCTTTCTTAAGCTCACAAAGGGAATACGTGCTTTATACTCCCAATCGACACACTTGGCTTTTTGATAAAAACGCCTGTTTATTGACAGGTAAAACCACTGCAAGGTGAATTATGCCTAATAGTCTCTCAGGGAAACCGGTCAACTTCATTTACGGCGCGATTGTCATCACTGCACTGTCATTTAGTCTGACAGTGCACCATCCGGCGTCAGCGAATGAATTGCAGGAAGTTAAAAATGAAATGAGCGCTGTGCTGGAGGCATGGTATCCGACAGTCATTGATGATGAACACGGAGGTTATATAAGCAGTTTTTCCCACGATTGGGAGATGACGGGTTCCCAGGAAAAGATGATTGTTACCCAGGCACGCCACTTATGGACCCTGTCAAAGGTGACGGCCCTGTTTCCCGATAATCCGGATTATCCGGAGTATGCCGCGCATGGTTTTGATTTTCTGAAAGATCATATGTGGGATGATGAGTACGCTGGCTTTTTCCAGCTGGTGACTCGCGAGGGAGAACCAATCCCTGATTCAAGTTTTGGCGAAAATTATCCCAAAACGCTGTATGGCAATGCCTACGCGATATACGGATTGGCGGCCCATTACGGGGCAACCGGAAACCCGGGATCCCTGGACCTGGCAAAGCAGACATTCAGATGGCTGGAAACCCACTCTCATGACAAAGAGCATGGTGGATATTTCCAACAGCTGGAAAGAGATGGTACGCCCCGCAAAGACGGCTATCCGAAAGATTACAACAGCATGCATATCCTGGAAGCGCTGACTGAATTATATGCTGTTTGGCCGGATGATCTGGTGCGTAAAAGACTGGATGAAATATTCCACATATTTAGAGATACGATGGTATCGGACAGGGGATATACGAAGCTGTATTTTTCTGAAAACTGGACCCACCTGTCATACCAGAATGCCAGTGAAGCTGTTATCAGGGAGAACATAGATCGCGATCACATATCTCCGGGAACTGATCTTGAAATCGCATTTTTCCTGCTGGACGCAGCCCATGTCCTGGGAATAGAAGATGATCCCGAAACCTGGAGAGTAGCCAAACTGCTGACCGACCACACGCTGCAAACCGGATGGGATTCCGAGACAGGTGGTTTTTATAATACAGGCTACTACTTCCCCGGGGATGACGAACTGACCATCACTAGCGACACGAAAAGCTGGTGGCCCCAGTCTGAAGGATTGAACACCCTTCTGATTATGGCCGACATGTATCCCGATGACCCGAATGACTATTTGAATAAATTTAAACAACAGTGGGAATACATTAGCGAATACCTCATCGATCACGAACATGGCGGATGGTTCAGCTCGGGGCTGGACAAGCAGCCCGATAGCGCAAATTCCCGAAAAAGTCATATCTGGAAAGGCAATTACCATAGCTTCCGTGCGCTGATGGAAGTGATGGAACGACTGGAACAGAAAGAGTAAATAAAGCAAACCTCTATGCGAATACTTCTATCTCTAATTACACTGGTCTTTAGTTCTTACGCGTTTTCCCAGACTCAGGAAATCCCCCTCTGGCCTGATGGTGTGCCCTTGTCGTTACCAAATAATTTGCAGGAACGAATCGTCCAGGGAAATATAACCAGGCTTCACGACGTAACCGAGCCCACCCTGACTGCATTTTTACCGCCTGAGGATAAAGCGAGCGGTGCGGCCGTCATTATCTGTCCCGGTGGCGGATACCAGATACTGGCAATTGATCACGAGGGATACGATGTCGCCCAATGGTTTAATGAACAGGGTATAGCGGCATTTGTTCTTAAATACCGACTGCCAAATGACGCGGCAATGGAGCAAAAGCAGATCGTACCTGTATTGGATCTTCAGCAGGCCATACGCATGGTTAGACAGCAGGCGGATGAGTTCGGGGTTAATCAGGACCAGATCGGAGTTATGGGTTTTTCCGCAGGAGGCCATCTGGCTTCTACCGGGGCGACGCATTATCTCGACAACATAGGCGCAATGAACGATACAACGAACCTTCGCCCGGATTTCTCTGTGCTTATCTACCCGGTTATTACGTTTCAGTCTGATTTTTATCACCAGGGCTCAAAAGAGGCATTAGTGGGCCCCGATGCTAGCCAGGAGACGGTTGAACGTTTTTCCAACCATTTAAGGGTGACCGAAAATACCCCGCCCACATTCCTGATACATGCCACCGATGATTTGGTGGTGCCTGTTGAAAACAGCATCAACTACTATATGGCTCTTTTGGAACATGACGTGCCTGCAGAAATGCATATCTACGAAACAGGCGGCCACGGTTTTGGTCTGGCCGAGGGCCAAGAGCATTTATCGACCTGGCTGGATGAGTTCCGCCTGTGGTTGGCTTCGAGAGATCTGATATTTGATGAAGGTTGAGTTCTTGATTCCAGAAAAGCTCCAAATGCAAAAAAGCCAGCAATTCTGCTGGCTTTTTTGGTTGCGGCGGGTCGGGTTCACGCAGCTATCTTGAATACCCCTTTGCTTGAATACCCCTTTGATATAAATATTAAAAATATATTTATATTTATGCCCTCAAGATTTCAGACACTCGACACTTCGTCGATGAAATTGGCAATGTGTCTCTCGATCTGCTCTTGAGGCAGGCTGTAACGTGACTGACCGTCAGGCTGCCCGAGATTGCCGCTGATGACGAAAGCGCGCAAGCCGCCCCGTGCTGCCAGTTTTGCATTTTCAACGCTGAGCCCACCGACAATTTGCACCGCGGCAATGTTGCCGACGTGCTCGAAAACTGTACTTGCGATCTCAGGAAGATAGCTCCCCATCAGCGCTGGATCGGCTCGCCTGGCATCGGTCTGCAGGTGAACCCCTACACCGTCCACACCGGCATCGAGCATGCGAAGCGCAACTTCGACTACGTGCGAGGGTGGACCCTGATGTGGCAGGAAAATATCGGCGAAGGCGAGTCGCGGTACCTCGGGGTACTCACGCCTGAACTCGTCGCGGACAGCACAGACCGACTTGGCAGAATCCGTGCCGGAAAGTGAAAGAAAATCGATGATATTGGCGCCACCTTCATAGACCGCGCGCGCTTCGCCGCCTGCGCCGTCCATGGACTTCATGTCGGCCAGCAAAAGCGCTTCGGGAAAGGCTTGACGGAAGGCTGGCACAACGTTGGAGACGCCGGCTTTCTTGAGCAGTGGCGTTCCCATTTCCAGGATATCAACCCCGCCTGCCAGCGCCGCCTCAGCGACGTACAAACCCTCCTGTATGGTGGATACGTCTACCGAAATCTGGAAGGTGTAGCGGGTTTTGAGCTGATCGAGAATGCGAGCAGAGGCCGGGTGGGACACATTCAATGCCTGCTGGGCCTCGGCAATACGGGGTTGCATCATCCCCAAGATGGGGGCGGCTGCCAGGGCGCCCATGGCGAATCCTCCGGCACGGTTGAGGAACGCCCGCCGATCGGTATGCTTATCGGACAGGGGGCAGGAACACTTATCGGGTTGGTCGGACTTCCAGGTTGCCATTTCGAATCCTCCTTCGGGTGAAATGTTTTCCGGTACCGCCGGTGCATTATTGCACCCGGCGAGATCCTGCACAACGCCAGAACACGGCGCCCACTAGGGTACCCTGACAGCTACCGACAGTACTGGTCATCTGAGTTCATCAAGCATTTCGGTTGCCGCACGAATCACTTCTTCCGCTGCACCTTCGCCGTATCTTGTCCCTACCACTTCGTAGCCGCCAAGATCATACTCCTCGGCGGTTGGCATATAGCCTCTTCCAACCCCGCTTGAGTATCCGGCAAACATGGTAAATACAAACGGAGAGGCCTCCTTGATCGAGTGCCCAATTCTGGAAAAGGGTTCACCCGGCATGGAAACGATGGCGAGATCACCAATCCTGAGGGCCCGCAGTTCTACCATCACAGGTTCGGTTCGATCAATGAAACCTTGCCACAGGGCATGCCGGTCAGAATATCGTCGAAGTCGCGCCCGTGACTGTATTGCAGTTGCCGAATAATCATCCTCTTCAAACCGGGCAGCAGCCTCACGGGCTGCAGAAAGCTGCCCCTCCAGATGGCGCATGTCCTCGGGAGCAATCCTGCGCCCGGGTACTTCGATGATTCTGCGAACTGACCGAAGAGTCTGGTCTCTTGGCCCATCTACCCGCCAGTGCTGTCTGGCCTGATAGGCTGTCGACTCGACATAGCCTTCGAACTTCCGGTTGCGCTGGACCGTCTCGATGCCGAGCGCAATCGCTGCGGTTTCATGACCCAGGATCCGGCCCAGTCGATGTGCCACATCCAGGTCTCCGGTAAACCCTTCAACCGGTCCCTGATCTCCTGCCGCACCCTGGAAGAACAGTGCCGTGACACCAGGCAAGGCACTCTCGACAGTATGCCGGGCCATACCCACATAGTCCGGCGAGATTTTTGTGTTAGCGTACGCCATGATAGTGGGATGCGCCTGGTAATTGAACAGGACGGCATAGGGCTCTCCAGACGCATCATCTATCCTGAAAACCACCAGCTCCTGATCCACAAACCCATCCGGGTTGACGCCGACCGCCTCGGTGCCATCTTCACCACGAAAACGCCGGTTCACGTTGATCGCAGCAGAGCCCCGGCTTCCGTACATGTGCACAGGTCTGAGTTCTGTCTGGGCACTGAGCACAAGGCCTGAAATCTTGCCGTATATCATATTTTTGTGGCGGTCGACCAGTGGTTCGTAGGCGTGCAGATCAATGCCCGGTGGGCCTTTGGTTGTATTGACGCCGGGGCTGGCATGAGTATGCGATGCGGCCAGACGAATATTTTCTTCGGGAATACCGGTTCGGGTAGAGATCCTCTCCACTAGGCCATCAAAGCGATCGATGCTGACGATGTCGATATCCACCATCGCAAATTCCTGCTCCCCGTCAGACAACACGAGAGCTCTGGCATGCATACCGGACGGGTCCAGCCCATTGGATTCCACATGCACCGCCGAGCCCCACATCATCAGGGGGATACCATAAGCAGGCGATATATCCGTGCTGGCCACCCCGGCGAAAAGACCGGAAGGAGCGGAATCTGCCGGACCCTCTTCTTCCAGGGGCCAGTCTTCCGGTATCTCCTGGACCATCAGCGGCCAGTGCGGCCATTTTTCGCGCTCTGCGGGATCCGCCATTGAAGGTACTTCTTGCGAATGGGCAAGCGGGATGGTTGCCGCTATCGTCAGCAGCACTAACAACGCTTTTGCAGTAATCGTTTTCATATTCTCTCACCAGTACAAGGTTGTATCACTTGCCGGAAAAGCGCATCCCCCACTGCATTTTTCTGGGTCACGATCATATTTCGACTTTCCGGGGCTATGTCTAGTATATAAGCATTGATGGCTATCTAAGACAGTATTAAACAAACAAGACCATAAAACCCTTGGTTTTACTGGGTTTTAAGAACGTTATTGGGTGGTGCTGGATATAAAATTGGTGGGGAGGCGGAAATCCAGTATTGGATTGAGGAGCAGATCGCCAAGCGTCGCGTTTAGGGGATTGCCGATGGACGCGAAGAACCTGAACTACCGACTCGTGAAGATCCACCGTAACTGTATTGCAGAGGAAGCTGCTGAGTTGCTGGGAGTTCACAAGAATACGGTGCGGGCATGGGTAAAGGCCGGATTGCAGATCGTTGATGAATTAATTGATACTGTCTCAGGCTGGCTTGGCCTACATGTCTATATTGAGGATCAAGATATCTGGCATCCTCAAGAACTGTTCTCCCATTTGTACCTGGAACGACAAGACTGGCAGCGCCTCCTTCAATCAGGAGTCTGATATCTGTACCAGTCAACCCCTCTATCAACCCTAGAGTTTTGATCGATTTCCTGTTCTTTCCCGTCTCCTGGGCGAGCTGCATTGATAACAACCTCCTGATCTTTACTTAAATTTTCACGTCCTTACTATTTGAGATATCGCCTACCTGCGTGAGTACCTTGTTGGTGAAATCAACGTCCCAGGTCGTGCTCCTCATCACTGCGGTTACTTCATGTCCGCGTAAAACAGCTTCAGAAAAAAGACTTCGACCAACGTTTCCGGCAGCTCCAAATATCAAAATCTTCATGGTTTCAAACTCCTAATGGGCTTAGTTGTGTTTGATCCGAAGATTAAAGGTTCATATTTATTTGATAATCATGCTGGTCATCGGGGCGATGAAGCCCGAAATCGTTGCGGGACGGTGCGTGCCGGGGCCAACAGGTGTTGTCCTAGGTGCCGTTTGGCGGTTTCCAAATGACGATTGACATCCGCGCACACTATCGATAACATTCGATTATCGATAATAATTCATCCAAATCTACATCCTCCCACCGTTCGATCCGTTGCGCTTCCCTCTCTTAAAAGTTGATCTCGGTGAGCAAAACGGGATGGCGTGAGTGGCGGCGAATTCTTTTTTCAAATTGTGCTGACGTTTGGCACTTGTTGGCTGACCCTATGTCAATCCGCGCGGCGGAATACTTTGCAGAGAACCGATGACCAGTAAGATTATTCAAACACGTAACCCGGCGACGATGGAATTGCTCAATCAGTACTCGTCGTTTTCTGATCAGGACATTGAACGAACGGTTGCAAGCGTGTGTGCTGCGCAGCAACGGTGGGTTGCCGATAGGATTGAAAATCGCGCCGCTTGCCTGCGGTCGATTGCGGTTTGTATTCGGGATCAACGCACGGCGTTGGCATCTCGCATTGTATCTGAAATGGGGAAACCCATTGGCGAAGCGCTGGGTGAAATCGACAAGTGTGCTTGGGTGTTCGACTACTATGCAGATGAAGGCCCTGGCTTTCTTCAAGACGAAATCGTTGGTACAGACGCGACTCGCAGTTGGGTCGCACAGGAAGCGCTGGGAGTATTGCTTGCAGTGATGCCCTGGAATTTCCCCTGGTGGCAGGTTGCTCGATTTGCAGCCCCTGCTTTGCTGTCTGGAAACGCCGCATTATTGAAACATTCGTCGAACGTCACGGGTTGCGCACTGGATGTTGAGCAACTGTTTGTTGATGCCGGGTTGCCAAAAAATCTGTTTCGAACGCTTGTTGTATCTGAGCCCGAAGTGCCGAAGGTTATTGCAAACTTGATTGCGGACCCGCGAATTGCAGCGGTCAGCCTGACTGGCTCAGAGCGTGCGGGCGTTGCCGTAGGCGCTGCCGCGGGGAGGGCCATAAAACCCAGCCTGCTGGAGCTCGGCGGATCAGATCCGTTTATTGTTTTGGATGATGCGAATCTCGACAGCGTCTTGCCGGCCGCCATTAAGTCGCGCTTTCTGAATTGCGGACAAAGTTGCCTGGCGGCGAAACGCTTTATCGTTCATGAAACACTCTACGATGAGTTTGTCACTCGCTTAGGCGAAATGATTGGTGACCTTGTTGTCGGTGATCCGGCGGACAGCAAGACGACGATAGGGCCAATGGCACGTCCGGACCTTGTTGACGATATCGAGCGTCAACTAAGAGAGTCTGTTGATTCTGGTGCGAGAATTGTAGTTGGAGGGAGTCGTGTACAGCGTGATGGAGCCTGGTTTGAGCCGACGCTGATCGCTGACGTAACGCTGGCTATGCCGGTCATGACGGAGGAGACATTCGGCCCCCTGGCGGCTGTAGTCCCAGTACGTGATGACGACGAGGCGATCGCGATTGCTAACAACTCCCGCTATGGATTGGCGGTCGGCGTTTGGTCGGCAGACGAACAGCGTGCTCTTGAGGTTGCTCGCCGCATTACCTCGGGAGCGGCTTTTATCAATGCGGTCGTGGCCTCGGATCCGCGATTGCCGTTTGGTGGTACAAAGCAAAGTGGCTACGGTCGGGAGCTGGGAGCGGCGGGGGCACGCGCATTTACGAACGCCAGAACGTTCTATGTCAATTCCGATAATGTAATTAAATAACGGGAAACACTTTATGACGAAGCCTAAGAAAAAAGAAGAGAAGAACGACGCGAAGTCACCGTCGTATGCTCGGATGTACGAGCAAATGTGGAAGATCAGGGCATTTGAAGAGCAAGCAAATAATTTGTACATGAGTGCAAAAATGCCGGGCCTCACGCACATGTATACAGGGCAGGAGGCCGTCGCTGTTGGTATTTGCGAGGCACTCACCGATACCGACTACATAACCAGCACACACCGCGGGCACGGGCATTGCATTGCCAAAGGTGCGGAGCTGGACCGAATGTTCGCGGAATTGTTGGGTAAGGCATCGGGCTATTGCCGTGGAAAAGGAGGCTCGATGCACATAGCCGACACGGAGCGTGGCAACTTGGGCGCCAACGCGATAGTTGGCGGGAGCATGGGTATTGCGACGGGTGCCGCCATGTCGTGCAAGATGCAAAACAACGGCGATGTGGCTGTCTGTTTCTTTGGCGACGGAGCGCTTGGGCAGGGACTGCTTTATGAAGTAATGAACATGGCGCAGTTGTGGAAATTGCCGGTGATCTACGTCTGTGAACAGAATCTGTACGGCGAATACACGCACTACACGGAAATGATGGCTGGGGAAATACTTGATCGGCCGCGAGCTTTCGGCGTTCATGCTGTTGAAGTCGACGGTCAGGATGTTCGTCAGGTTTATCAGGCTGCCAGTGAGTTGGTTGAGCGTGCGCGACAAGGCCATGGGCCGGCTTTTCTGCAGTGCAATACCTATCGATATCTGGGGCATCACGTCGGGGATATCGACCGGACATTTTATCGGTCAAAGGAAGAAGAACAATTTTGGAAGACTGACAGAGACCCAATCAAAATCCTGGGCGACTGGATGGTCAAGCAAAAACACGCAGACGCGACCGAACTTGATGACGTTCAAAAGAGGGTATATGACTACATAGAGTCGGCCGTCAATAGCGCTCTAGATGAACCATTTCCGGCTGCAGAGGAGGTCGATCAACATGTCTATGCCTGAATCAAATTCTGAGAATCACGAACGACAAATCACGTTCGCGCAGGCGGTCAACGAGGCGATCTCGGAAGAGTTACGCAGAGATCCCAAGGTTTTCGTGATCGGCGAAGACATCGCAGAAGCCGGTACAACATTTAAAGTCCTCAGCGGGTTGGTTGAAGAATTCGGGACGGAAAGAATCATTGACTCGCCTATATCGGAGGCGGGAATTACTGGAATTGGCGTTGGGGCAGCGATGACGGGCATGCGCCCGATTGTCGACATCATGTTCGGGGATTTTCTTACGCTGACGATGGACCAAATCGCCAACCAGGCAGCCAAGACACACTATATGTCGGGCGGCACGTTGCAAGTCCCCATGGTCCTGCGAACAACGATGGGTGCCAGCAGGCGATCCGGAGCGCAGCATTCTCAGTCATTGCATGCCTGGGCCTGCCATGTTCCCGGACTAAAAGTTGCGATCCCATCAACTCCCTACGACGCCAAAGGACTTCTGAAGACGGCTGTACGCGACAACAATCCCGTGGTCACTTTTGAAGACAAGATGAGCTTCACCCTGAAGGGTCATGTTCCGGAAGAGGAGTACACAATTCCCTTCGGCGTTGCCGACGTGAAACGCGAAGGATCGGACATCACATTTGTTGCCATCAGCAGCATGGTGCAGGTGGCACTCGATGCGGCAGAAGAACTTAGCACTATGGGAATTGATGCGGAAGTTGTCGATCCCCGGACTCTGGTTCCGCTGGATGTGGACACAATGGTTGAATCTGTCAAGAAAACCGGCCGAGCCGTGATCATTGATGAGGGGTATCAAGGTTATGGAGTGACTGGAGAGCTGGCGTCAGTGCTTGCCCAGGAAGCCTTTTACTATCTGGACACACCTGTGACTCGGTTGGGAGCAATGGATGTTCCGATCCCGTTCTCGCCGCCTTTAGAGGACCTCACGATTCCTAACAAAGAATTACTGGTCAAAACGGCATTGCGCTTGTGCGGCAAACGTTAACTCGGCTACCCAAAGGACCAAGATTATGGCGATAGAAGTAATAATGCCGGCACTGGGCATGGCGCAGGAAACGGGCACTCTGCTGGAATGGTTAAAGTCGGAAGGTGATGGCGTCGAGAAAGGCGAGCCCATCATGTTGATCGAGACCGACAAGACCTCTGTGGAGATAGAGGCGAGCGGCTCTGGCTACCTGGCCAATATCGAAGCACAACCGGGTGATGAGGTTCCAGTCGGTACGCGTATCGCGCTGATCGTAGCGGAAGGGGAGCAAATTCCTGATCGCGAACCGGCCGAGAAGAATACAGATACGCCGCAATCGCAGAAAGTCGTAACGGAAAAGGAGCAAATTCCTGATCGCGAACCGGCCGAGAAGACGACAGATACGCCGCAATCGCAGCAAGTCGTAACGAAAACATCACCCGCAACGCCGTTGGCGCGATCAGTCGCGGATGCCGAGAATATCGACATACAGGCTGTTACGCCGACTGGTTCACGTATCAGAAAGGATGATGTTGTAGCGCACCTGCACGCAGCCTCGCACTCCCAGGAATCGCAAGTAATTCTCGCGTCGCCAAAAGCCAAGCGGTTGGCCCGCGAGTTGTCGCTGACGTTGGCGAACATAGTGGGGAGCGGACCTGACGGTGCAATTACTGCCGATGATGTGCTATCTGCCTCAGGTGCCGATGCGCATCCTGCCCCTTTGCCTGTAAATCCGTCGACCAGTCGTGTGTGGCAGGTCATGGCCAAACGATTGACGGAGAGTTGGCAAACTGTCCCGCACTTCTATCTGACTTACGAGGCGAGTGAATCGGCCTTGAATGACTGGTACTCAAGTGTGAGGCAGCAAGATGGTCCAAAAATTACGAAAACCGACTTGCTGGTCAAACTAACGAGCCACGCACTTGCGCTTCATCCGCAGATTAACGCTAGATGGGAAAATGGCGCGATCATTTTCAATGATCACGTTCATATTGGTTTGGCCGTTGCTATAGACGCCGGGCTTCAAGTGCCGGTCATTCACGATACGGGGAAGCTGACCCTAAGAGAATTGGCTGTGCGCCGCGGGCAACTGGTCGAGCGAGCGAGAAGTGGCTCTCTATCGGCTGAGGACGTATCCAGCGGAACGTTCACCATTAGCAACCTCGGTATGTTTGGAGTCAGTGAATTTTGTGCGATCGTTAATCCTCCGCAAGCCGCAATTCTGGCGATTGGTGCAGCTGAGGAAAAAGTCGTATCGGTGAACGGGCAATTCGTTTCTCAACGTCGAATGAAAATGACGCTGTCTTGTGATCATCGTGTAATAGACGGTGCCACAGGCGCGCGATTCATGCAGTCACTGGTGTCACTTATCGAATCACCGATGCAAATAATTGAATAGGCAGGAGATCCCGAAGATGCAAAATTGTGACTACGATGTCATTGTCATCGGCGGAGGGCCAGGCGGTTATCCGGCCGCTATTCGCGCTGCGCAAGAAGGCTTACGCGTTGCAGTTGTCGAGCAATCGGAACTCGGCGGCGTGTGCCTCAATTGGGGCTGCATTCCGACCAAGGCCTTGCTTAAAAGCGCGCAGGTGATCGAGACGATATCCCATGCAGAATCGTTCGGAATTGACGTATCTGAAGCGCGGCCCAATCTTGAAAAAATTGTTGCGCGCAGCCGCAAAGTCGTCGCTGAGATGAAGTCCGGTGTTGAGTACTTGATGCGAAAAAACGGCATCGAAGTTATTAAAGGTAGAGGCAGAATTGCCGCTGACAATTTCGTGACTGTGACGCCGTCGGATGGCGATGAGATTGTTGTCAAAGCAAAACATACAATACTAGCGACCGGTGGTCGTCCAATGCAACTGCCGGTTCTGCCGATCGACGGTGAGCGCGTTATTTCTTCTACTGACGCAATGGCTTTGAAGACACCGCCGGCCACGATGACTATCGTCGGAGGTGGTGCGATTGGTGTGGAGTTTGCGTACTTTTACAATCAACTAGGGACCGACGTAACGATTGTGGAAAGCATGGACCGCCTTGTACCTCGCGAAGACCATGAGATCTCTGCGTCGCTCGAGAAGTCTTTTCGCGCAGCCGGTATTACCGTGTTAACGGGAACCAAAGTTATCGGATGTTCCGGCAACCGCGACCACGCCCGTGTTGAGGTTCAGTCCGGTTCAGATACCAAGACGCTGCAATGCGACATTGTGCTCTCCGCGGTCGGGATTTCTGCGAATATCGAAGACATTGGGTTGGAAGAGGTCGGCGTAGCCGTATCGGGTGGAAAAGTTGAGGTCGATTCTTTCTACGAGACGACGGTTCCCGGCGTTTACGCGATTGGCGATATCGTGTCCGGCCCTGCATTGGCGCACGTTGCGACGGCAGAGGCCAACATATGCGTCGGCAAGATTGTGGGCCTGAATCCAACTCCATTGAATTATCAGAACATTCCGTCCTGTACGTATTGCCAGCCGGAAATAGCATCCGTCGGGCTGACGGAGCGGGAAGCACTAGCATCCGGATTTGAAATTCGGATGGGAATATTCCCGCATACGGCGTTAGGAAAGGCAAAAGTCATGGGCAGCACTGGCGGATTTACCAAGCTTATTTTTGACCAAAAGTACGGCGAACTATTGGGCGCGCATATGATTGGCGCCGGTGTTACCGAACTGATCGCTGAGGCGGTGGTTGCAAAATCATTGGAAACTACCTGGTCCGAAGTCGTCGAGTCGGTGCATCCTCACCCGACGCTTTCCGAGGCATTACAGGAGGCGGCAGCCAAGGCATACGGTAAGGCAATCCACATCTAACGGCGTGGGATCTGCTCCATCGATGCCGATACCGGTATCCGCAAAATCGACTGGATCTTCGCCGTGTCTATTGACCTAGTGTTTGACTGTGGTTAGTATCTAATTATCGATTATCGACTATTTATGACAACAGCGGACATCGCAGTTTACAAACTTACGGAGTAAAGAGCGGATCTATGCAACGACTATCCGAAAACATCTATTCAGAAACCGAAACTCGCGGGTGTAACCCAAGTTATGTTTTGACCAGTGCCGGAGCCGTCGTGATCGATACGCCGCAACTCCCGACGCAAGCGGTCGCACTCCGGGAGCGCATTGAAGAGCAAATGCCAATCGCGTACCTGATCAATACTGAGCATCACATTGATCACATCTTCGGTAATTACTATTTCGCTGGGGCGGGAATCGTCGTATCTCATGTTGAGGTTCGAAATAATTTCATGACGGTTGCGGAAAACGGATTCGATCCTTATGAGTACGCAAAAGAAGCTATCCCTGTAGATGATCCGGCGGGGGCGGCAATTTTCCCGGATAGGGACGTCTACTATGCAAGCATGAATCAGCCATCGGTAACCTTCGACAGAAACCTGACGATTCGTGTTGGTGATCATACGTTTGAGTTGATGCATACGCCTGGACACACGCCCGGACAAATTTGCATTCATGTTCCCGAAGAGCGCACCGTCTTTACGGGTGACACCATCTTCAGCCAATGTCAGACCTGGTTACACGAGTCCGATATCAGAGGGTGGCTATTGACATTGGATATGCTCGCAGAATTGGATGTCGATACGATCGTTCCTGGCCACGGACCGGTGTGTACCAAGAATGAAATCAATGTGCAGCGAGCCTTACTGCACGAATGGATGTCTCTGGTAGCCGGCGGTGTTGCCCGGGGACTGTCCAAAGAAGATTGCCTGGATGCAGTGAACAACATCAAGAACCGCATGCCGGTCGACATTGGCCAGGAGTATATGCTGGATACGGTCATCCGAAATAATACCTACGCTCTGTACGATAAATTGAGTCATGGTTGCCGGTAACAAACTGTCGGCGCGTGCACGAATGAAACAATGGTGCACGTACTAAGAATGAAATCTCTAATAATTGCAGGTCTGCCAGTTCAACTAGTCGGTTTTTCAGGCGCTGCTTTTTCACAGGATGAACTCAATTCATTAGAAGATTTCAGGAAGGCAGCAAAATTTGATACAAGTGGCGAAAAGATAATGAATGCAAAATTTGAAAAGGTGGCCATTAACGGCGTGGTGGTTCATGAAGGTGTAGAACTATCGGGCCCAACCAGGGGCACAATTTCATCAACAGAAGTTGTTCGTGCCCCGTATCGACTGCACGGTGGCCCCGGACAGGTTGCGTTTAGAAATATACACGTAACTGACTTATCAGGTGGGGCGCTGTAATGCAGTTTCTCGTGGTGTCGCGGCGCCGAACAGAGCGCTACTCTGACGACCAATTCGATGAGCTGGTCGAGACCGAGATTCAACAGGCAAAGGTTCTCTATGGCCGGGGTTTTATTCGACAGGTGTGGCGCCGGGGAGATATACCCGGTGCGTGTCTGCTGCTCGAGGCCGATTCGCTCGAAGAGGCCAACGAGCAATTGAATACCCTGCCGTTGTATAAAACAGGTCGGGTGGAGGCCAATGTTATTCCTCTACTGCCCTACGCCGGCTTTAGTCCACCGCCCTCCGGGACGGAATGAGTGCCCCGCGTTTGACCTCGCGTGAATCCGATGTGGGAACCCGACTCGAACGGAGCGGTTCTTATCAACACACCAAGACAGACAACAACAAGACAGACAACAATCTGGAGGCAAAATGAGACTGAAAGACAAGGTAGCACTAGTTACGGGAGGCAGTCGCGGGATCGGTCGCGGCATTGCTGAGGTTTTTGCCGACGAGGGTGCGCATGTCGCCGTGAACTACGTGGCGAATGCTGATGAGGCGGAAGCGGTGGCCGAATACGTGCGGTCGAAAGGTCGTCGTTCGATGACGGTGAAAGGGGATGTTTCCAAGCGCGCTGATGTCGAATCGATGGTCGAGCGTGTATGGGAAGAGCTTGGACCGATCGACATACTGGTGAACAACGCCGGGATCGAGACGATTACGCCCTTTCTGGAGTTGACAGACGAGCAATGGACGCGGCTGACGGACGTGAACCTTCGGGGTAACTGGTTGTGCTCGCAGGTGTATTGTCGCCGTGCGGTCGACGAAAAGCGTGCGGGCAGTATCGTGAACATCGGCTCTATTCAGGCAGCCAAGGTTCTGCCGGGCCGTACGCACTATGCCCCGACGAAGCTTGGCCTTGAGGCCCTGACGCGCAACATGTCGGCAGAGATGACGCCGCTGGGTATCCGGGTAAACTGTGTTCATCCCGGTCTCATCGACACGGATATGACGGCATGGGTGATGAAATCGCCGGATATCCTGCCGGTGATTCTGGAGCAGATCTCACTCGGCCGTCCCGGCAAGCCCCGCGAGATCGGTTCAGTCGTCGCGTTCTTTGCCTCCGACGAAGCAAGTTATCTGACCGGGCAGTCCATACACGTTGATGGTGGCTGGGCCGGAAAGTAGCCCTGGTCGACCACGCCTGGGTCAGCGGACGCCGCTAGGGCGGCGCGCCGCAGGGCCGCAGGATTTGTGCTTCCCTTGATGCACAAGCTCTGATAAAGTAATTTTTATCGATAATCGATATATAGGCGATTTTGTTTTCGACTCGTTACACGGCGCGGGGTAGTTTAAGCGTGGAGTTTGACGCCATGTCCCCTCGTCATCGTGTTGTAGCGGGGTACAGCTTTCGGTCCCCCTTCCGAACCCCGTGCTCAGCTACAACGCGATGACGAGGTAATATGGTCGCCAACCGGGAACGGGCTGCGGCAAACGCAAGGATCGGTCTGACAGTACTCAGACCTTATATAGGTCAAAGGTTTTGAGGAGAATTGCATGAGAACACGACATCTAGTTGCCTTAACGACGTTATTGTTGGGCTCGATGATCATCAGCAGCCCGTCGGTCGCAGAAGACGACGCATATACGACCTGGAGTGACATCGGCGGTTCGAAGAGCATGATGCAGTATTCTGCGCTCAAGCAAATTGATAAGCAGAACGTCAGCAATCTCGAGTTGGCTTGGACATACAGTGCCCCGGGGCCAGGCGGCAGAGTTTCGTTCGGTCCCATTGTGGTCGATAACATAATGTATGTGCAAGGC